>JABLTO010206077.1_pt1 | contig 25707 bp, 20 predicted proteins | sample 7160091 | NCBI WGS metagenome assembly JABLTO01 (sample SAMN14651225, study PRJNA627086) | human gut metagenome | isolation source: feces | host: Homo sapiens
AATATCCGGCGCAGCACAAACCGTTTCAGCGTTTCCTCACGGATAAAGTGCATGGTGCAATCTCCCGTATTGCTTTTGTACCTCGCGCAGCGGTAACAATCCTGCTCCGGGGTCATGTTCTTGCCCGTAGCAAAATGCAGTTTGCTGCCGCAGTCAGCGCAGTACAATAATCCAGAGAACAGCCCTTGCCGTTCCGCTTGTTTAGCGGGGCGGCGTTTGTTTGCCCGAAGTTCCTGCACACGCTCAAATATATTGCGGTCAACAATAGCGGGCTGCGTATCGGGGAAGATACGGTAATTTTCCGGGGCGTTTTGCAGACGCTTTTTCAGTTTGTGGGACTTGGAATAGGTTTTGAAGTTCACCGTACACCCCGCATATTCTGGGCGTTCCAAAATCCCCCGTATGGTTTCCACAGACCAGCGATAAGGATTTTCCGGCATGGGCTTCCCGTCTCGTTTTGCGTAGTACGCTTTGACAGTCAAAACCTTGTTTGCGGTCAATGCCTTTGCGATCTGCATCGGCCCTTTTCCGGCAACGCACAAATCGAAAATCCGCTTGACGATCTCGGCGGCTTCCTCGTCCACAATCCACTTTTTCTTGTCGGCGGGATCTTTCACATAGCCATAGGGCGGGTTGCTGCAAAGATGTTCTCCCGCATTGCCCTTTGCCCGCATAACCGCGCGGATTTTCTTGCTGGTATCGCGGGCATAGAAATCGTTGAACAGATTGCGGAATGGGGTAAAATCGTTGTCGCCCTTGTCGCTGTCCACACCGTCGTTGATGGCGATATATCGAATATCGCGCTCGGCAAAGAAACTCTCGGTGTAGTAGCCGACTTTCAGATAATCCCGCCCCATGCGGGACATATCCTTGACGATAACCGTTTTGACCTTTCCTGCTTCCGCAAGGCGTATCATCTCATTCCAGCCGGGCCTATCGAAAGTTACCCCAGAAACACCGTCGTCGATGAAAAATGTCGGATTTGGAAAACCATTGTCCTCTGCGTACTTCAAGAGGATTTTCTTTTGGTTGGCTATGCTGTTGCTCTCTCCGTCCAAAGCGTCCTCTTGGGAAAGCCTTGCATACAAAGCGGTGATGTTGTCGGGATATGTATTCATGGTTCATTCCTCCTGTAATGAACGCCCGACAAACAGGTTGCTATTGTTATTATAACGCTCCTTGCTTTTCTTGTCAGCAGGCGTTTCGACGGTTTCCGCTTTGATTAGTCGCGTCATCTTGTCGTAGAGCAGTTCGGAGCCGCCGCAGGAAGTTTCGATTTCAAAGATCGTCCCGCCGATTTTGTAGCATACGGTTTCATGCAGGGGGTTGCCCTTTTGAGGCAACAAATCGTTATGTTCTGCTTCTCGCTTCTTTTCCATTCCTTTCCCGTCCTTTCCTTGTTTCGAGTAGGGAGCAAGCACAGCAAATGAGTACCCATTTGCCATTTTTGCCTGTTGGGAAAATCCCAAACCCTTTTACTTTCCCTCACTCAATATCCCGTTTGAAAGGCGGTTTTTGTTGCGCTTTTCCTCTCACTATATACAACACGCAGACTTTCATTTTTCCAAAGTAACGAGAGAGGTTTTTTAAAACAGAACGAAGCACGTTTGCAGATTGATATACTTCCGCGAATGTGCTATAATTTCTTTAATGAATTGTACTTGTGAGGGCAATTGCTATGGATATTATGACGACAGAGCAAGCAGGCAAATTGTGGGGCGTAACACCCCGGCGGGTATCTGAACTATGCCGGAACGGTCGAATAAAAGGCGCATATAAAATTGGTACGTCATGGGTTATGCCTGCCAATACAGAAAAGCCGAAAGACGAGAGAGTTACAAACGGAAATTGGATTGGCTATAAAAGAAAATGTTATTGTGGAGGAAGTAAAGATGGCAAAAAAGTTTAACGCTTCGCAATTTAAAAGCAAAATAAGGCAGCTTGAAAACAAGCAGCGGCAGGCAATTAACAACTATAATAACGCTATACGGAAATACAATCGGGATATGAAACAAGCTGTCAACCAATATAACAACGCAGTACGGCAACATAATGCTCGTGTGCGACAGAACCGCGCAAAAATTGAAAGTGAACTTCGCCGCCTTAATAGTCAGCCAATGTTTAGAGTAACTACCACCTATACTTCAAGTGTTAGATTAGTAAATAGCGCATATAACAATGTAGCGGCATTTTATGATACATTGCCCATATCAAGTGATTTTGTAGAGCAATTTTATTCAGATGTTGAACAAGAAAATTCAAATTGTTTGGAAACGGCAAATGTTATTTTAGCTAATGACCCGAAACCGCAATCCGATTATTCTTTGCAGGACACAAAAATTATGCGTCAACTTAATTCTATATCCGAAGATTTAGATAACAGGTGGAAGGGCGCGTTGTTTTCTTTAAACCCCTTGAATCCAGATGCCACAAGACATTTTTGCACAAGTGCGCGTGAAATATTTACTGAAATATTCAATCTGAAGGCACCAGATAAAATTGTTGCAGCAAAATACCCGAACTGCGAGAAAACGCAAAACGGCACACCAACGCGTAGAGCAAAAATACATTTTTTTCTTGACAACAAGGGGATTTCAAATAGCGATGCTGTAGAGTTTGTTGAAACAGACATTCAAAACATTTTGGAGTTGTTTCATGTCTTGAGCGATGGTACACATGGAGCCGCCGGAAGATACAGTATCGGACAATTACAAGCAATTAAAGCACGCGTAGAAGATGGATTGCTTTTTTTGTGTAATATAGCTGCATAAGGAGGACAAGCCCCATGACTGATAGATTAGACGGTTTGAGCATGGATATTGAGGCCGAGAACAAGGCGCGGTTGCAGGCTGTTTTCCCGGAGTGCTTCACCGAGGGCAAGCTGGACATTGACAAGCTGCTTTCCCTTTGCGGCGAATACATCACAGACGATTTTGAGAAATATGAGTTTAAGTGGAAAGGTAAAAGCGATTGCTTGCGCTTGGCGCAGCGGCGCAGTACGGCCACCTTGCGCCCCTGTCCGTCTGAGAGCGTCCATTTTGATACCACCCAAAGCCTCTATATCGAGGGAGACAATCTGGAAGTCTTGAAGCTGCTGCAAAAATCCTACTTCCGCAAAGTCAAGATGATCTACATAGACCCGCCGTATAATACGGGAAACGACTTCGTGTATGAGGACGATTTTGCCGATCCCATGCGGCGGTATTTGGAAGTAACAGCGCAGGCCACAAAGAGCAACCCCGAAACAATGGGGCGTTACCATACAAATTGGCTGAACATGATGTATCCGCGTCTGCGGCTCGCTGCTAACCTCTTGCGGGACGATGGAGTTATCTTTATTTCTATTGATGATGGCGAACAGAGCAATATGCGAAAACTATGTGATGAAGTTTTTGGGGAAGAAAACTTCATGGCACAGATTATATGGCAAAAGGTTTATAGTCCCCGTATGGACGTTCAAGGTTTTTCCACGTCCCACGATTATGTTCTTTGCTATGTAAAATCTAATGTCGAGAGCATACGGCAAGAGGCGTTTACCCAAAATGCGGCACAGTTTAATTTTACTGATCTCGCAAACGGCCAAAAGTATAGACGTAGAAGTATAAGAAAAGAGGGTAGCCATTCGACAAGAAGTGAACGACCCAACTTATGGTTTGCATTACCAGCTCCAGATGGCACAGAGGTGTATCCGTACAAACCGGACGGCACAGAGGGTTGCTGGCGTTGGAGTATGGAAACATACAAAGAGAATGAACAGAAAGGTATTGTTGAGTGGGTCAGAACAGAAAACGGTTGGCAGGCTTATGCGAAGCAATATTTAGATACAGATGCACTAAAGCCACCCGAAACCCTATGGCTACATCAAGAAGTTGGACATAATCATGCAGCAGCGGAAGAATTGAAAAAGCTGCTTGATGGGAAAGTATTTGATAGTCCAAAGCCAAAAGAATTGATTATAAAAATGCTTAAATTGGCTACCTATCCAGATAACAGCGATATAATCCTTGACTTTTTCAGCGGTAGCGCAACAACCGCCCATGCGGTCATGCAGCTCAACGCCGAGGACGGAGGTAACCGCCGTTTTATCATGGTACAGCTTCCCGAAGTGTGCGCCGAGGACAGCGAGGCGTTTAAGGCCGGATATAAAAACATCTGTGAAATCGGCAAGGAACGTATCCGCCGCGCCGGGGCAAAGCTGGCCGGGGACCATCCCGCCCTTGACGTTGGCTTTAAGGTGTTCAAATTGGACACATCCAACATGAAGCTATGGGACGACACCCCCATTGAGGGCGGCGACGTTGCGACCCTCTTTGACCGTATCGACGGGCATATTGATGGATTGAAGCCTGACCGCAGCGACGAGGACTTGATTTTTGAAATCCTTTTGAAAATGGGCTATCCCTTGACCGCAGGACTTGCCGCCCTTGATGTGGACGGGCTGACCGTTTACAAGGTGGAGGGTGGGACTATGCTTGTCTGTTTGCAGGAGGGTATCACTGCCGAGCATATCGAGCAAATGGCCGCTCTGTCCCCGCAAAAAATCGTTCTGGCTGGACGTGGGTTAGCCGACAGCAGCACAAAGGCTAATGCCTTTTATCTGTTGGAAAACAGAGGCATTGAGCTGAAAACGGTATGAGGGAGGATGCAATATGGCAGAAGTCCTTATTAGACGATTAAATATTTTAGACCTCCCTGATTTTAAGGATTTATGTGATGAGAGTGAATGGTACTATCCACAAGTTTGCTTAACTCCGCAGGCGTTATTGAAATATGAACTTTATCGGAATAACTGTTTTGTTGCTTATGATGGAAATACACTTGTAGGATATATTTATGGTGGTGTACTTTGCGATACGCTATATCCTCAATTTGCGTTTGTAAGAGAAATCTATCGCAAGCGTGGCATTGGGAGAAAATTGATGGAAGCATTAGAGCAAAACGCTAATTGTAGCGTATCGATGATTTATTATCATAAGTCGTTAAGCAATCATTACAAAAAACAAGGATATGAGATAGGAACAGCACTTGAAGTAGCAATAAAGCAATTTGGCGGTGAAGTACTATGAAGCTAAAGTTTAAGCAACAGGACTTCCAAACTGACGCGGTAAATGCGGTTTGCGCCCTCTTTGATGGGCAACAGCGGCAGACTTCCACCTTTAGCATGGAACAAAGCGGCGGGCAAATGGAGCTGTTCGGAAGCGTGGGCGTTTCAAATGCCCTTTACATCGACGACGGACGCATTATAGAAAATATGCAAGCAGTACAGCGGAAAAGCCTTTTGCCGCAGACCGATGATTTACAGGGGCGGCAGTTTTCAATCGAGATGGAAACCGGGACGGGCAAGACCTACGTTTACACCAAAACCATCTATGAATTAAACCGTCTGTACGGCTTTACAAAGTTTATCGTCGTTGTGCCGAGCGTCGCTATCCGCGAGGGCGTCTATAAATCCTTGCAGACGACAGAGGAGCATTTTTCCGCGCTCTATGACAATACCCCTTGCCGCTATTTCATCTACAACAGCGCGAAGCTGTCTGACGTGCGGCAGTTTGCTACGAGTGCCAATATTGAAATTATGATTATCAATATCGATGCTTTCCGCAAGGCCGAAAACGTGATAAATCAGCAGCAGGACAAGCTGAACGGCGACGCGGCCATCAGCTTCATACAGGCCACCCGCCCCATCGTTATCATCGACGAGCCGCAGAGCGTGGACAGCACCCAAAAGGCAAAGGACGCTATCGCGTCCCTTGCGCCCCTTTGCGTTTTCCGCTATTCTGCTACCCACCGGGAAAAGGTTAATCTGCTCTACCGTATGACCCCTGTTGACGCTTACCAAATGGGACTTGTTAAGCAGATATGCGTATCGAGTAACCAAGCGGCGGGCGGCTTTAACAGGCCGTATGTCAAGCTGCTTTCCGTTTCACATGAGGACGGATTTAAGGCGCGGCTTGAAATCGACGTTGCAGGAAAAGACGGGAAAGTGAGCCGCAAGGCCGTTACCGTCAAACCTGGCGCGGACTTGCATAAACTATCCGGCAATCGCGGGATTTACGAGGGTTACGCCGTTTCCGGCATTGACTGTACGCCGGGCATGGAACAAATTGAATTATCCAATACTGACGTTATACGGTTGGAACACGCCATAGGCGACATTGACGAAAACCTTATCAAGCGTATGCAGATACGCAGGACGATTGAGGCGCATTTGGATAAGGAATTGCGCTACACAGAAAAGGGTATCAAAGTGCTGTCCCTGTTCTTCATCGACGAAGTAAAGAAATACCGCGACCCGGAGGGCGGCAAGGGTATTTACGCGCAGATGTTTGAAGAACTCTATGCCGAATTGATGGGCTTGCCAAAGTACGCTCCCTTGCGGGAATGCTTCACCATCGACGCACAGCGCGTCCATGACGGATATTTTTCGCAGGACAAAAAGGGCAACTATAAGAACACCAAAGGCGACACGCAGGACGATTACAGCACCTACAACACCATTATGAAAGATAAAGAATGGCTGTTGTCCTTTGATTGTCCCTTGCGCTTTATCTTCTCTCATTCTGCGCTAAAAGAGGGTTGGGACAATCCGAATGTCTTTCAAGTCTGTACCCTTATCGAGCAGAAAAGCACCTTGACCGCAAGGCAAAAGGTGGGGCGCGGCTTGCGTCTTTGCGTCAACCAGGACGGGGAACGTATCGAGGACAGGAATATTAACCTGCTGCACGTTATGGCAAATGAAAGTTTTGCGGAGTTTGCCGACACGTTGCAAAAAGAGATTGAGGAAGAAACGGGCGTTAAGTTTGGCATTTTGCAGCTTGACCTATTTAGCGGCATGGTATTTGAGGAAACCAAGACCGAGGAAAAGCCGTTGACCGAACAGCAGGCCGCAACGCTTATTTCCCACCTTGCGGGCGAGGGCTTTATTAAGACCGACGCGCCCGCGCCGGAGGCCGCTCCCGAACTGCCGAAAGAACTTGAAGCAGCGAAGCAAAAAGCCGTTGAGGTGATCGCCCGCGATGGGGACATTACCCCCACAGCGATTACGCAGCTTACCGCGCAAAAAACCGTTGTCGTCCAAAGTGCCTTGACCTACGACGACGCGCAGCAGCTTATGACCCATTTTGAAAACAAGGGCTATATCACGAAATCCGGCAAAATCAAAGACAGCATGAAAACTGCCATACGGGACGGTACACTTGACCTACCCCAAAAGTTTGAAATGGCACGGGCGCAGCTTATAGCTACCATACGCCGGGCAGACACAAAGCCACCTGTCCGGGACGCTTCCCGCGACGTTACGGTGAAGCTGAAAAAAGGAGTTACCATTTCACCGGAGTTTTTGGAGTTATGGGATAAGATAAAGCAAAAGACTACATACCGCGTCCAAATAGACGAAGCCGAATTGATACACCGCAGCGTCGCCGCCTTGCAGAACATGGAGGCGATACCTAAAGCGCGAATTGTTACACAAACCGCAGATATTCAAATCGACCGCCCCGGCGTAACCTACACCGAGCGCGGCATTAAGACCGCTGACCTTGCGGACAGCTATTCTTCTTTGCCAAATATTCTTGCTATCCTTGACGGGCAAACATTGGCGCGGCGCAGCGTGATAGCGGAAATCTTGAAGCAAAGCGGCCGGGGGCAGGACTTTTTGAATAATCCGCAGATGTTCATTGAGAATGCCGCCGAAATTATCCGGGACGCTTGCTATTCCCTTGCTATCGACGGTATTAGCTATAAGAAGCTGTACGGCGCAGAATACTATGTGCAGGAGATTTTCGACAGCGCGGAACTTATCGCAAATCTTGACCGAAACGCCGTAGCCGTAGACCACAGCGTATATGATTACATTGTTTATGACAGCACAATAGAAAACCACTTTGCCCTTGACCTTGACGATGACCCGGACGTAAAGATGTTTTTCAAATTGCCGAGCCGTTTCCAAGTAGACACACCCATAGGCACATATAATCCTGACTGGGCGGTTTACGTTGAGATTGACGGAACAAAAAAGCTGTATTTTATCCTTGAAACAAAGGGTAGCACAAACGAGTTGGATTTGCGCGGGCGCGAGAACTTGAAAATCCGTTGCGGCAGAGCGCATTTTAAGGCCGTTGACAGCGGCGCGGAGCTGCACACCGCAAGCAGATGGAAAGATTTTAAGGTACGGAATGTTTAAGCGGATATAATAAAGAGCAAGATTGCTGTTTGACAGACAAATTGGAACAAGCGAATACATCGCTTGTTCCCGAAAATATGGTACTTATTTTTTCTGTCAGTGTGGATAATTAGACGGGTAAAAAGCCTTGATTTATACGGCTAGCAAAGTATAAAAATAGGGTGGGTAATACAATATCCCTCGGAAACGCAAAAATGCGGTTCTATTGTTCCACGCAGCATAGAAAAAGCGGGCAAGAAGTTTTTGACTTCTTACCCGCTTTTTGTTGCAACCTGTCTGCCAGCCGTTAAGTTAGTTTGTTCTCCATACTTCCTTATTGGCTGTTGCCTTTAGCCACAAGGCGCTTTTACACGTATGATAGGCGGGCGCAAAACGCAGCTGCGCATCGGAAAAGGGTCGTTTTTCAACTTCCTCCGCCCACGCTGATGCCGCTTCCGCCTCCATTGGGATTATAGACCGTGGCTTCTGGGGAAAGGCCATCCTCCATGCCTGTTGTTGGCGAAGGTGTGCGCGGGGGAAGCGATGGATTGGGGTCGAGAAGCTTTGCCGTTGAAACGGTTTGGTCATCATCGAAGATAAACTGATGGAGCTCCCAGGACATGCCGGGCAGGTCGCAGAAGAATACAAACTTCTTTTCCCATTTTCCATTCTGGTAATAGCCTTCCACTGGCAGGCGGAAATAGATGAGGCCGCCGCTGCTGCTGGTCAGTGCGCTTACCGCCGCGTCGATGATTTCGGCGTTGGTCATGTTGGTTTCCACCATCGGCAGAAGGTCATAGAGGATGTCGTACTGCTTGGAAAGGCTCTTGCTGCGGAACATGGAGAGCACGGTGTTGAGCACGGTGTACTGGCGTTCTGTGCGCACGAATTCGCTGTCGATTTTGCGGATGCGCGCATAGCCGAGCGCCTGCTTGCCGGTCAATTTGATCGGGCCGGGGTCAGCAAAGATAAAGCCATCCCAAAGGTATTCTACGCCAAGCTGCTTGTTGAGGCCTGCAATGCAATCGTTTGCCGCGCTGATCTCTTCGGCGGTCATGTTGATGGTGATGCCACCAAGCGCATCGATTACATCCACGAACATATAAAAGTCTACAAGCACATATTGCGTAAGCGTAATATGAAAATTTTCTTCAATGGTGTCAAAAAGGAGCTGGATCCCACCGCGCGCCGCGGCGGAGTTAAGCTTGCCATATCCATAGCCCGGAATGTTCACTAGCATATCGCGCATGAGCGATGTGAGTTTTAGGGTGCCGTGGCGCTTATCGATTGTGGCGATCATCATGGTATCGGAATTATAGCTGCCGCTTTTCGCGCGGCGGTCTGCGCCGATGAGAAGCACATTGATGAATTCATCGCTCGCGTTGTTTTCCGCCATCCGGGCAAGCTGCGCATCCGTAAGATACGTTTGCTCATAATATTCGGAAACCGGCAGGATTGGCTGCGGCGTCGCGGATGGGTGGGGCGTGGGCGTAAGCGAAGGCGTGCGCGTCGGCGTAGGCGTTTGTTCCGGCGCATATTCTTCTTCCGGCTCCAAGGTGCCATCCACGATCAAATTATCCTCTGTGGGGCGCGAAACGCGGTTGAGCAAATCCATCCCAAGCCAGGCGATCGCTCCGCCGCATACGAGTACGAGTGCAAGCAGGATGAACAAGATCTTAACTAGAAGCGGAAGCTTCTTTTTTGATTTTGGCGTTTCGCCACCGTTCGTTTTATTGGTTCGGGCCATGTCGATTCCCCGCAATTCTCCAAATTTATACGCAGATTCTAGCACAACGCCGGGAGGAGTTCAAGCGCGCTTGCCTTCCCAGCATGATTGTTGTACAATTGTTTACAATCCAACGCTATGATTATGCGATAGAATGGGTGAAGTATGCAAAGCTATGGGAAATTTGCCGCGCTGTATGACCGGCTGATGCGGGATGTTGACCGCGATGCGTGGGCGGAATACATTATTTCTTTGCTGGGCAGCACACCGCGCATGGTGGTGGATTGCGCCTGCGGCACAGGTGAAATTACGCTGCGGCTTGCCCGCGCCGGATATTGCATTACCGGCCTGGACCTTTCAGAGGAAATGCTGGCGGTAGCTGCTGAAAAAGCGCGCAGCGCGCGGCTGAAAGTGCCGTTTATCTGCCAGGATATGCGCAGGCTTGCGCTGCACCGGCAGGTGGATGCGGTCGTGTCCGCGTGCGATGGCGTAAACTATCTTGCTTCCCGCCGTGCACTTTCGGAGTTCGCTGAAGCGGCATATGCGGCGCTTAAGCCGGGCGGGGTGCTACTGTTTGATGTTTCCTCCCGGTACAAGCTTTCTACGATCCTGGGGAACAATACGTTTGCGCTCGATGAAACGGATTCCGCTTATATCTGGCAGAACGCTTATGACCCGGAAACCAAGCTTATCCGCATGGAGCTTACGTTTTTTGCCCGCATAGTGAACGAAACCAAATATGAGCGCTTTACAGAAACGCACCTGCAGCGCGCGCATTCTGAACGGGAAATCCGCGCGGCGCTTGCAGACGCCGGATTTGAACGGGCGGAAGCATACGAGGCGTTCACGCGCAATCCGCCCAGGGATGAGAGTGAACGGCTGCAATTTATGGCATGGAAAGGAATTTGATATAAAATGGAAGATCTTATAATTCGCGGCTTGCTTGCGGATGAAACGGTAAAGGTTATGGCGATTTCGGGTGGGGAGCTTGTGGAAAAGGCGCGGGAGACACACGGGCTTTCCCGCGTCTGCACGGCAGCGCTCGGCCGCACGCTGATGATGACCTCCATGATGGGGGCACAGTTGAAAAATGAGGAGGAGCGCGTTACCGCGATGCTTAGGGGCGGCGGCGAGGCGGGCAATATTGTTTGCACTGCGGACTGGACGGGCCGCGTGAAAGGCTATGTGGAAAATCCCGGTGTGGAGCTCCCTCCTGCGCCCAATGGAAAGCTCGATGTTGCGCTTGCGGTTGGCTGGTTTGGGGATCTTACCGTTGTGCGGGATATGGGATTAAAGGAGCCATATGTTGGCACCTGCCCGATCACATCCGGTGAAATCGCAGAGGATTTTGCCCGATATTTTGCTGCCTCCGAGCAGCAGCCATCGCTTGTTTACCTGGGTGTGCATGTGGATGTGCAAAGCGGCGCGGTGCGGGCGGCCGGCGGCCTTCTGGTGCAGCCTCTGCCGGGCCGCCCGGATGCGGTGATTGATGCGCTTACGGAAAAGGCCAAGGAGATTGAAACGCTTACGGCCATGCTTGAGCGCGGCACATCGCTTCAAGATGCGCTGATGCAGCTGCTTGGCGGTATGGGATTTGAAAAAACCGCGTGCCAGCACCCGGAATTCCGCTGCGATTGCAGCCGGGAACGGCTGGAACGTGTGCTGATCTCCCTCGGGGAAGAGGAGCTTTCCGATATGATTGCGCAGGAGCATGGCGCGGAGCTTACCTGCCACTTTTGCAACCGGAAATACCGTTTTGATGAAAATGATCTCCGGCGCTTGCTCGCGGAGGCGAAAGGAAAAGAGAAAGCGTGAGCAAAAGGGAACTGCGTGCGCCGGCTGGACGGGGCAAAATTTTGCCCTTTCAACAGCCGGGTGAATTTTTTTATAAGCGCGGGCTGGAAAAGCTCGATAAGAACAACCTGCCGGATGCGATGGCGTATTACAGTAAGGCGCTTGAACGCGACCCCAAAAACGGGGAAATCCGCATTGCAATGGCACAGGCGCTTACGGGGATGAACCGATTCGAGGAATCTAACAGAATCCTGTTTGCGCTTACACGCGGCGGTGCGGACCCCAAGGCGGACCCGGAGTGCTTCTTTGGCATGGGCTGCAATTTCGTGGGCCTGTTCGATTACAGGAATGCGCGCAGCGCGCTTGAACATTATCTTGACCTGGAACCGGAAGGCGAATTTGTGCCGGATGCCTATGATATGCTGGATGCGCTGGACGATGCGGAGCTTTCCGAGCACGGGGAAGGGCTTGTTGCGCTTTCCAAAGAAGATCGCGCCTATGACCTTGCGGATGAAGGACGGGCACTTTTGGAACAAGATCAATATGAAGCTGCGGCAGAAGCGCTTCATCACGCGCTTGCGCTCTGCCCGGAGCTTACATATGCGCGGAATTGCCTGGCTCTTACCTATTTCTGCATGCGGGATAATAAGCGTGCGCTCGCAGAGACGCGCGCTGTGCTGCGGGAGGAGCCAAAGAATGTGCAGGCGATGTGCAATCTTGCCATGATCGAATGTGCGGCGCATAACGATGAAGCTGCGAACCGCATGGCGGATCAGATCGTGCAGCAGGATACGGATGATCCGGAGGATCTCAACCGCATTGCGTTGGTGCTCATGGAGCTCGGCCGCTTTGAAGATGCCCATGGCGTGATGCAGCGCCTTGTGCGGCACTATCCATACGAAACCGGCACGGTGCACCGGCTTGCGGTCTGCGCATATGAAACGGGGCGCTACCAAGAAGCAATCGCATGCTATGATAAGCTGCTGAAGATCCACGCGGACGATACGGTTGCGCGCTACTACCGCGGCCTTTGCCGGGCGGCTCAAACAGGGGGATTGCCCCATGGGCGCAAACGGAAATTCCTGTTCAATTATCAAGTGCCGGTGGACGAGATGCTTGCGCGCATGAACCGGCTCAACGCCCTTTTGAGCTTGCCGCAGGCAGAGCTTTCCACCCGCTGGCGTGAAGATAACGAGCTCAAACGGCTTGTGGAATGGGGGCTTGGCATGCCCGAGGAGGGCGTAAAGCGTGCGCTGCTTTCCCTTGTTGCATCGTTTGGCGATGCGCGCGCGGAGGAGATCCTGCGCGATTTTGCGATGCAGATGGATCAGCCGGATGCCCTTAAGCAGGAAACCTTTGCCCTCCTTGCGCAGATGGGCGCAAAGGCTCCGTTTACGGGCTACATCGGCGGTAGGCTGGTGGAAAGCAGCATCAGCTTTGTTAAGGGCTTTCCGGCCGATTTGCCCAAGGCATATGGCGAAGTGGTTAAAATCTGCATGCGGGAAATGCATGGCCGGCGGCCGGAGAAGATTCTGGTTGAGGCCATGAAGCTCTGGGCGGAATATGCCGCACAGCTTGCGGGAAAGTATCCGCGCTTAAACCGGCACCAGACCGTAGCCATGGCGGCAGCGCTCGACTATCTTGCTTGCCGCGCCTGCGGTGAAAAGACAACCCGAGCGGATGTGTGTGCACAATATGGGATATCTACGTTGCGGCTGAACAACGCTCTTTCCAAATTAGCAAAACAAAAGGAAAAAGTATGAGGTGGATTGCAACCTGCAAGCTGGGCCTGGAGGCTCTCGTGGCGGCAGAACTTAAGCATATCGGCATTGCGCCGGAAACCGTTGCGGATGCGCGCGTGACGTTTCTTGGAGACGAGACCGCGATGGCGCGCGCTTGCCTTTGGTTGCGCACGGCGGAACGCGTGCTTATGGAAATCGGCACGTTTGAAGCGAAGACATTCGAAGCATTGTTTGAGGGCGTAAAAGCCCTGCCTTGGAAGCAATACCTTGCGCGGGATGCATTCATCCATGTAAATGGCAAAAGCGCGAAAAGCACGCTGTTCTCCGTTTCGGACTGCCAGAGCATCACAAAAAAGGCCATTGTGGAGAGCCTGCGCGCAGCGTATCATACGCAGGTGCTGCCGGAAACGGGCGGAGAGATCATCATCGAGGTGGGGATCCTCCGCGACCAGGTGACGCTTGCGCTCGACCCATGTGGCGCAGGGCTTTCGCGGCGCGGTTATCGCACATGGAATGTGGCGGCACCCATTTCGGAAACTCTGGGCGCGGCGATTGTGCTGTTGTCGCGCTTTGCACCGGAGGAACCATGCATGGATCCCATGTGCGGAAGCGGCACGATGCCAATCGAGGCGGCGATGATCGCGCAGAACCGCGCGCCGGGGCTCAACCGCGCCTTTGCAGCGGAAACCTGGCCCTTTTTGCCGGAACATATTTTTGCCCGTGCCCGCGAGGAGGCCAGGGACGCCATCCAGCCCATAAAACTTGATATTCTGGGCACCGACATCGATGCGCATTCCATTGCGCTTTGCAAGAAGCATGCAAAAAAGGCAGGCGTAATGATAAACTGGGCGGTTCGCCCGGTGAAGGAGCTCCAAAGCAGCAAACCAAGCGGCGTGCTGGTGTGCAACCCGCCCTATGGCGAGCGAATGCTCAAAAAGAGCGAAGCGGAACGCCTGTATCGCGAGATGCGCACCGCATTCGATGGCCTTACCGACTGGCGCAAAAGCATCATTACGGCGCATCCCGATTTTGAGCGTATCTATGGCCGCCGGGCGGATAGGCGCCGCAAGCTTTCCAATGGCGGAATGCCCTGCACGCTGTATCAGTATTTTCGGCCAACATCCGATGGCAGCGAAGGTTCAAGAGAAAAATGAAATATACGTTTGAGATTACGGTGGCTGGATGCAACGCAAGGTGTCGTCATTGCTATGTAAGCGGCGGCCCGGGTTCGTCTATGCCGCTTTCCGACTATCGCGCATGCCTGGAGAAGCTTGTGCCGGCGCTTACGCGGCTAAAAGGCAGCGTTTCCATCGCGCCTGGGCATGAGCCATTCAACCATGAAGAGGCAGCCGCGCTCATGCGCATGACCCATGCGCTTGCGCCGCAATTTTATCCGGATGCGGGGTACGATTGGCCAACAACGGGGATTGCGCTCAAAAGCAGGAGAGACCGGGCAGATATTTTTGCATTGCTGCACGGGTTTGGCGCGAAACGCCTCATGCTGACACTGCATGGCTTAGAGGAGTGCCATAATGAGATCGTGCGGGCGCCGCATGGCTTTGAGGCGCTGTGCGCATTTGCGGATCTGCTGCACGCGGAAGGGTTTGAGGTTGCTTTCAATTTAATGCTCAATCATAGGATGACGGAGGATTGGGATGCGATCTGCCAGGTGCTGGAAGCAAATCGCTGCGACGCTGCCTATCTTACGATCCCGCTCTATCTGCCGGTTGCGCGGTTGCGCAAGTACGAACCCTATTATCGGGCCACCTACGCTGACTGCCAGAGATTGCGCGGGCGGCTTGACCGTTTTGGAATCGATGAAGCGCAGTTTTTTGCGAAGGTAGAAGCTTTCAATGCGGCTGCCGTGCGTGCGCGCGCATTGCAGGAAGGCTGGGATTATGCAGCGCGCGAGCGGGAAAAGCCGGATTGGGCGTTCTTTCATATCACAGAGGAACTGGAGTTTTATTATGGCAACGCGGGAATGCATACAAAACGGCTCGGAAACATCGCTACAATGACGAGCGAAGCGATTTATGAGGCAATTCGAGCGCAGCGCGCGAATTACGATTATTCAGCCTATTATGATCTAAAACAGCTTCCGCCGATTTCTGCGGTGCTTGCGGCAAACCCACTGCAGGAAAATCATGTTTATCCAGATGCAGAAAGTTGCCTGTACCGTTGGCTTGATGCAATGGGAGTGCCGACGATCCTGCTCCCCGGGCCTGGCGCTCTGGACGGCGCTTAAGAGCTTTCGTTTAGCGCATAAATGGTGTGTGCGCCGCACCGCTCCGAAAGAACGTGGCTATGTATTGCCCGCAAATAATGCTTTACAAACGAGGGAAAATAAAGTATAATAACTCCTGCGCGAATGTGTAAGGCCTTCGCCCGGGTTACCGTGCGAGCCGCCAATATAAGAATGGGGCTTTAGCTCAGCTGGCTAGAGCGAATGACCGTAAAACACAGAAAGTCCTTTTTACCAACAACGTGGGGCATTAGCTCAGTTGGTAGAGTGCCACACTGGCAGTGTGGATGTCAGCGGTTCGAGTCCGCTATGCTCCACCAGAAAAACCGCCAAACTTCTAGGGTTTGGCGGCTTTCTTTTTGCTTAAAACCGCCGAAGAATCGCCCTGCCAGTGTATCGCCTGGCCCGATTTTAACCGAAGTGTGCGAATTCTTTTTCGGACGTTTTGCCCATGAATTGGGCATAGGATACGTTGAATTTTATATCCAGCGTGTAGTCGCTGGATACTGTCACCCGCGCAATAAGCGCGGAAGCAATCATCTTTTTAACGGGAAGCTCCGCCGTAGCATACAGCGCGCCCCAGCTTTGTAGCTGCTTTAACTGAGCCGCCGTTTCTTCGCAAAGAAGATCCACCCGCTGTACGCTCTCGCTGGCTTCCTGGTACCGGGCTGTAGCGGCGGCAACCTTTTCCTCAGCAACCTTGAGCATCTCCGCCAATACGCTTTGGGGCAGTTTGCTTTCGCCCCGGATGATTTTGAAAACCTCGCTTTGCAGCTCCTGCATCTCCGCAGAGGCCGCATCCAGCTCTGCCTTGGCTTGCTGCTGTAAGGCCGTCGCTTCCGCAATCTTCGCCTCGCAGCGCATCTTGACCAGCGGCTCCGCTGGCGCATCGGTGAATCTGGAGAAGATGCTGTAAAGCAGCCGGTCGATCACCTCGTCTATCTTTTTCGCCGTATAGCCGCTTTGGCCAGTGCAAAGGGCACGGTGCCGTACCTTGTTGTAGCAGGCATAGCGGTGAATGCGGCTTACGGTGGTGCTGCCATCGGCATTTTTGTACTTCTTGGGGTTGGTGGTGGCCACCAGTTTGCCGCCGCAATGGGCGCAGTAGATGTTGCCGGAAAGCAGCGTTCCCCCCAAAGTGTGCCGGGGAACGGCACGCTGTTCCATATAGGCGGCAGATCGGGCTTTTAACATTTCCTGGGCCCGGGCAAAGGTAGCGTCATCGATGATCTGTAATTCCGGAACAGGCGCGGAAATATATTCCCCGCACTTGATACGGCCCGTATAGGTAACGCGGCCCAGCATATGGCGTATGGTGGTGTTGGTGAATACGCCGCCGCTGCGGCAGGAGACGCCCATGCTGTACAGGTGATTGCCAATGGTATGGGTCCCCATGCCCTCGTTGACATATTTATCGAAGATGAGCCGGACGATGGCAGCTTCTTGGGGCAGCACCCGCAGGTCTTTTACCGGCGCGCCGTGCTTGTTCATCCGGCCCAGGAACACGCTTTCGTAGCCATAGGGGGCTGCGCCGCCATGATAATGGCCTTCTTCAGCGATTTGCGCCAGGCGGGTGCGAATGCGGATAGAGGTCTTTTCGCTTTCCCCAGCAGCCTGCCAGAAGCGAATGTAATTGGTGAGCTTGTCCACATGGCTTTCAAACCGCTGCTCGCCTTCTTTTACGCTCCATACCCGGATGCCCTGCTTGACGAACCACTCTACAATAAACGGGGTTTCGCTTTCTATGCGGCCCAGCCTGTCAAACATAAAGACCAGCAAAATATCAAATTCGTGCCGCAGGGCCTTCTGCTGCAAGATCTGAATCGCATCCCGGTCTTTGGCGGAAACCTTGAATCCGGATACCCCTTTTTCAGAAAGCTCGTCTACGAAATTCCAGCCCTGCTGGGCAATGTAGGCATGGCAAGCCTGGCGCTGCATGGGAATATCGTCCCGAAGTTTATCTACCTGGCCCAGGGTGGATACCCGGTATAAACAGAATACGCGGTTTTGCATCTCTGGTTGATGGGCTACATTTTGCATGATTTAACCTCGCTTTCTCATATAACGACGCTGCGAGCCAATTCATGCTTCAAACCGAAAAACCTAAATATACAGTTTTCAAGGTGCATATGCGCTTCTGCGCGTAACAGTATTATCATGGCAATCTAGGCAAAAGGCAAATGTGCGAGGCTATCTTCTTTGGTTTGCGCATAGTGGTTGAGCAGTATGGTCCGCACGGCGTCTATCACGGCGGGATTGGGTTCTGCGCTGAAGGAGATTGCAATCGCTTCTTTGTCTATGGTAATCGTTTCTTTCCTGTCTCCCATGGGAAAGCCTCCTAAAGTACGATATACTTTATGTGGGGAACCCTGCCGCGCCGCAAGAAGCGCAGCAGAATCCGCAGCGGAGTAAAAGAAATGCCCGGACCGGCCGGTTCCGGCCGCGCTGGGATTGCACCACCCCCCTTGCAGCGGGCTGCATTCTGGGACTTAACCTCGACTATGCAGGCGTATCATTATGCCGCTTTACAAGCCGTATCGCTGGCGCCTTGGGTTTTGCCCTGCCCCGATCCGGCTGCGGAGACGGTCTTGGCGGGCTTGAAAAGCGGGGTTGTTGTATCCAGGCAATCGGTATGCAGTTTTCAAGGTACTCTTAAGGACAGTGGCGGGGGATACGCTCTGCCTTACACAGGCAACCGCTTCCCCCGCTCACGCAGCGAAACATGTCCCTCTATATATCCATACATTTTTGGGGCAAATTCGTGGGGCCTATAACAAGTTTTTTTGCATAAATTTTTCCATGTTTCTTAACGCCCGGCGAATGCTTTCCCGTATAGAACACTCCCGCACGTTTTCTAAGCGGGCAATACGGCTATAGCTCATGCCTAAAAAGAAATGGGCGTATACCCGCTGCCGCTGCTTGTCTGAAAGGGAAGCCAACGCTTTATATAGCTGCTCTTTCTCATATTTTGCTGCCAGAAGGGTATAGGGATCTGCCGCCGTGCTTCCAGGCAGCTCTCCGCGCTCCTCCGCCCATTCCAGGGAATAGTAGGCTTTATGCCGAAAGGCGCGCACTTGATAGGCAACTTCGCCGGCCTTCCCTTCATGCAGTGCAGCCGCCACCGCATCCGGTAAAATGATCAGATGATCTTGTTGATATATGGTAGGATAATAATCCCGAAGATTGATTGTTTTCATTTGAACCTCCCATATCATCTTTGCTTTGGTGCTCGGACTACAAAGAGCTGGGAGGTGAGCGGGCGCGGCGTAGGAAGACATAAAATGAGCCACGCAATGGGAATCCGCATTGCGTGGCAAAAAGGGATTTTTCCATAGGCTCCTTCAGTGGGACATATGGACTTATTTTATTGAAAGATCGAGTGGAAACCGTGCGGTTATAGACGGTTTTTTACGCTGATATATAGGCGTTTTTGCGTAAGAAATCCCGAAACTGGCTTTAGCGTGGCGCTAAAACGGCAAACAAATAAAAGGGCTTGCGAAGGGAGCCTTTTACAAGCCTTATGGATTACTCATACGCTACTACTTTATCCGCATCATCCTTGTAAACCTGGTTACCACGATCACCGCAACTATAATGGCGATCACTGCGAAGGCCAACAGCACGCTGATCCACCATTGGCTGGCAGCCTGCCTGGCTTCCGCCTCCGCAGCCTTTTCCGCTTCGGTCTTTTCCCCCTCGATCACCGGCTGCCGGATCTCGGTGGAGACCTGGGTTTCCTCCGTGTAAGAAATCCCCTGGTCGTCCTGGTAGGAGATGGTGTAGACGCCGGTGGTGGGGCCGTAGCTCTCCGTGTAGCCCTCGGTCATGGATAGCATCCCAATGAATACCTTCATTTCCCCATAGCCAGCCTCGCCCGGGGGGATGTCCCCCAGGAATACGCTGCTGGTGGGGAACAGCCCTGCGCCGGTCAAGGTCACCGTCACGTTCCGCAGGGTGCTTTTCCCCAGGTTGAATACGTTGGCCGGCAGGGATACTGTCTCTCCTGCGACGATCTCTTTGGGAAGGGATACCGGATCATATCCCATGACAGCAGGCTGGGTCACTTGGATGAGGAAGGTCCGGGTACTGGTGTAAACGCCCCCATACAGGTCTACATAATCCAGGGTGATGTAAAAGGGCTGCTGCCCTGCCAGCACATCCTTGGCTGTCTTCATCCGGAAGGTCACCTCTGCGCTGTCCTCGCTGGCGATATTCTCAAGATGCAGGGCGTTGTTGGTCTCCACCGCTACGATTCCTGCCGCCTCGCTGCCGTAGGTCAACCGCACCGACCGGGCCCGGATGGCTCCGAGATTCTCTATGGTAACATTAACGGAGAAGGTCTCCTCACCGCCAACCGTCTCTGGCTCTACCGTACAGGCGGAAATAAATAGTTCCGGCTTTTCTACCTCCTGCCGGGGGGCTTCATTGGGGTCGGGCGGCGTCTTGCCGTCGGTAATGGTTACATATACGGTGAAAGTCTGGCTGGCCGGGTTGCCAGTGACATTTAGGTAATCTGCCCGCAGCTCCACCGGATAGGTGCCGTTGTACCGCTCTGTCAAGAGGGGGATATCCAGGCAAAAGATGTATTTCCCATACCCGGCGGCGGTTTGGCTGTAGTTGCCGTAGACAAAGGGGCTGGACTCTAATTCCCCCAAATTGGCTGTAATGGTCACCCGGCCGTCGTAGGTCTGGCCCAACAGGGGCAACACAATGTATACTCTGCCGTCCAGCACTGTGGGCACATATCCCTCGCCATAGGTGAGGGCCATGCCGGGATACAGGGTATAGCTGTCAATCGTCAGCTGGCCTGCCACTGGCGGGGGCGTGGGGGTAGGCTCCGCCAAGTTGGGGTCCTGGCCGTCTGAGACCACCACCTGCACGGTGAAGGACTGGGCATAGGCCGTACCTCCAGCGTCTGTGTAGGCACATTGGAATTCCACTGGATAGGCGCCGTTCTTTCGATCCGCCTTGAGGGGCAAGTTCAAGGTCACGGGAAAGATCCCTTTATCCGGAGCCCAGTTTACGTTGAATTCGTAATTTCCATAGGCAAAGGGACTGTCCTCTCCGGTGTCGAATACCGGGGTGACCCGCAGGGAAGAGATGCCCTCCTGGGCAGTGGTAAGGGGCAGGACGATATGAGCGGTATTGTTGCCCACTGTAGGCACATAGCCGTTGCCATAGGTCTGCCCCTCAATGTCGTAGTCTGTATCGATAGACAACGCACTGCCCTCTTCCGCCAGGGCGGAATAGGCGAAGCCCAGCAGTAAGGTTAGAAACACAACAAACCCAATGATCATTTTCTTCATCCTTCATACCCCCTTATGGCAGTCATGACCCCGGCGTCCATTTCGCATACCGTGTCGCACAGGGCGTCGATATCTCCTTGATTGTGGCTGGCCAGCAGAATGGTCTTGCCCGCCGCCTGTAGTCCCCTAATCAGTTCCCGCATTTCCCGTACCCCGTGCTTGTCCAGACCGTTCAAGGGCTCATCCAGGATCAAGAGGCTGGGGTCCTCCATAATCGCCTGGGCGATGCCAAGACGCTGACGCATACCTAGGGAATACTTGCCTACGGGCTTTTTCATGTTGGGGTCCAGGCCCACTCGGCGGATGGATGCTGCAATTTCCCTAAGGCCAATCTTCCTGTTTAGGGAAGCCAATATCTCCAGGTTCTTCATCCCGCTATACTGGGGCAAAAACCCCGGCGTTTCGATGATCAGCCCCAGGTTCGGGGGAAAGTCCACATCCACTCCTACCCGTTGGTCGTTTACGGTAACCGTCCCATCAGTGGGGACAAGGAACCCGCAGATGCACTTCATGAGCACCGTTTTGCCGCTTCCGTTGTTGCCCACGATGCCGTGAATTTTTCCACGTTCAAAGTCCCGGGTTACGCTATGGAGCACCCGCTCCTGCCCAAAGTCCTTGGATAGGTTCTCCACTGAAATCGCAACGTCCATTTATCAGTTCTCCGTTCCACTGAATACAAAATTGTAGTTCCGCACCGCCCGAAGCGACAGAACAAAGCACAGGACGATGAGTATTGCAAATATAAGATACGTCTGCCATAGCCGGGGCAGCAGGTCGTAGCCGAAGTTGTGCATATGGTAAGTGGCGTGGTTCAACGGGGACAGCCACCCCACCGCCACATTGGCTTTATACATCAGCTCATCCGGGAGCTGGAAGATAGACTGAATGGTTTGTGGATTCAGCAAAAACCCATACAGGGAAAATCCCACCGCTCCGACCACGCCGCCTAGCTGGCCCTTATGGATGTTGCAGGTCAGCATGACAAAGGAGAGCAGCAGGGCGTATAGGAGCATGAGAAGGAAGATGGCGGCCATGCATTGGTAGGGCCGGCTCATCTCCAGGGTTTTGACCAAGGCAGGCAGAGCCACGGCCTGGCCTGCCCCAGAATAGCCCAGGATGGCTGCGGTCTCCGACCACATGTTTCCCACGAAGGATTGACGCATGCAAACAAGAGCTGTGGACACCAGAACGAACAGCAGATAGAGAAAGGTGGAAAGGGTCACGTAGATGGCCTGGCCCAGGAGCCAGGTAGCCCGGTCCATGCGGCACAGGAAGAAAGGGGTGCCGGGGGAGAGGCCTGGCATGTCGGCGAAGAGCAGCAGGAGAAGCAGGGAGGATAGAAGGATAGAATTGCTGTCCCCGAAGGTCCAGACAAAGGCCTCCACGATCTGCATGGTGGTATCGTATTCCTTGGCGAACTTCACGGCCTTATCCGAAAGGAGAAAGCACAGCACAAAGGCCAGGGCAAAGGTAAGATAGATGCGGGGATTTCGGCCCCAGCCGCGAAAATGGCTTTGGGCCACGATCCAGGCTTGACGGAATCGTTTCATATCTGACGAAGCCTCCTTTTCGCCGCCCAGGCAAAGAGCAGGGCCATGAGGGCGCTCAATTCCAGCAGCAGCACCGCTACCCCTATCCGGCCGAAGACCCAGCGGCCTGAGGGATTCAACCATTCCCGGGGGTAGAGGATATACAGCTTGTCAAAGTAGCGTTCATATAGGATCACCAGCAGGTAAAAGAGGACGAAGGGGGAGGCGTAGGCCATATACCGGCTGTTGGTGAGGGTGGCGAAGGTGAGGCCCACCAGCGCCCAGAAGGCGCCAGAAGCAAAGAACATAACCAGTGTTTCCAGAAGCTGGAGAAAGTACCCCGGCGGCTCCAGAAGGTAATCCCGCATGGCCTCCAAGGGCAGAAGCAGCAGGGCGGCAAGGCCATATGCGACCAGGATACCCATGAAAAGGGCCAGGCCGCCGGATATGGCGCAGGCCAGGGCCTGGCTTGTGATATATCTTGTAACCGTGGTACGGGGCAAATACGCCTTGATGAAGCCGCTTTTCACATCGTCCAGGAATGCGGCGGTATACGGCAGGGCGCAGAGAATGGGAAGGGCCAGGGCCATGGGCTGGGAGGACAGGGCGGAGAGGATCAAGGAGTGATGATACCCATATGGCAGCAGCTGCTCCGAACGAAATGCGCCAAGAAAACTCTCGAAAGCCGCAAACAGCACCACCAGGGCCGCGCCAAGGAAGGCCAGGAGAAAACCTCGGCCTTGAAGAGAGCGCTTTAGGCTGGCAAGCAAAGCTTTTCTCATGTAGCTCTCCCTTCTTTTACTTTCCACCTATCATTTGCGACAAAGGCGGATGGCGTATATTTTTGTAGATTCGCCCTCGGCGCATTGGGTTGTCCAATTACAACTGTTTTCCATGTTGGTAAAACTATCAGCATAACTTGCACAGTGCCTAATAACCAAGCACTGGATTGATGATGCTGCCATCGATGGCGTTAATCGTCAAAAAGCTATGCCCATCCAACTGATCATTTTTATATTTGTTTTCATCATCCAGCTCATATCCGCCTTCTACAGGAGCAGGATACGTATAAACTTCATATCCATAGAAATTCCAAGTAGGAACCATCAATAACCCATCATAGGTATCCTTTTCGCGAATCTGCATCATGCCAAGCACGATCCTGGTAATCACGACTTCACGCGCGATGATGCCCGTGTCAGCAGGGTTTGTCCATAACCCTTCTATTGTCATCTGCGTTTCAAAAATCCGCTGTATTTCATCAAACGGGAGCAGTTGCACATTTGTATTCAGCGTTTCGCCCGGCTGTGTGGGCATTTCCCAGCGCACATACTGTATCCCCGAATCCGTAATTATCATTTCCACACTTTCCTGTGGCCAAAAGGGGGCATATTGTTCCATTATAGCAGCCTTTTCCGCCATACGCCCATTCATTAAATACGCGTCCATACTTGTGGCGCGGTAGGTCGTTTTTACTCCTTCCACAGATCGTGTATAATATATATGGTAACATTGTGGTAACGCTTCTTCCGTTGAGAGGTTTGGATTGTTCATGTCGCGCAAATAGCCACCCAGGATCAAAGATGGAGAAAAATCTTTTTCTCCTAAGCGCTCGAGAAAGCTTAGCCCAAGCGCGCTTGCCTGCTCAGCATTTATCGCAATCCTGTCCAGTTTTTCCAAATCATGGAAAGAATTCATGGGTTCACCCAATTGAGTATCATAGTTGCTGATTGTAACGTACCCGCCTTCTCCCGACCTGCTGACACAAACGTAAGCCGGATTCTCCTTGCCCAAGTCCATATTGCATGAAAACTGCTGCCTTCCTGTATTAGAAAGGCCGTATTGGATCTCCTTTTCCGTTGGTACAAATGTGTCTGGAGCAGTCTTGTAGTATTCTTCCCATGCCTTAATTTCCGCTTCTTTTTCCTTTAACAATTCAGAACGTGTTTCTTCACTCAAATTCGCGCTGTTTAAATCGGAACCTGGATCGGTTAATTGTCTTTTTAAATCGAGGATGATCCGCTCTACTTCGTTTTTTGTATACATGGTTTCATCTTTATGTTCATACACCTTGCTCCCATTCCCCAATTTCAATATGAAATTTTCCAGCCAAGTCTCCGTGAGATCAACTTTTTTTACCCTGGCAACAGGGTAGCATTGTGTGTCTGGCAATTCAATGCTGGCATCTACTACGATCGATATCGTTCCATCCTGGTTGCCAAATTCATGTTGCCATTTTTGCGGTGCGCCTAAAAAATTCTGTTCTGCCGGCGCTGCTGCTATTGCATCATCCAATGCACTTTCTCCCTTATTCTGCACCGCATCATACTCTGGCGTCTCCTGGCAGCCAAACAGCAATGTACTAATTAGTACAACTGAAATAACCAAGCTTAATATCTGCATTTTTTTCATTCTGTTGACCCTTTCATACCCAAGCTTTAATAATTTTTGCAACAGTAAAGCTATATCCAGATAGGATTATAACATACTGTTGCAAAAATTTATTTACTTAGCTCACCAAGCAATGTAAGACTAAGCATCTAGCCATACTAGTACAGAACGCGCTGTATTACGTACCATGTACCAGGATCGCTTCCAGGAGCCGCCTTGTAAACACAATCCTCTTCTATCCCGATGGGGCCATTTTTGTCGAAACTGAAGAAATAAGTATTTGTAGGTACTCCATTAGGTTGTAGTATTTTGCACTTATAATAATAGTAATCTACATATTCATGATCAAGTTTTGTAGTCATTTTAGCCCAGGTGTTGCTTCCGACGATTCCGTCTGAAGTTAAACCATTCGCTGATTGCCAGCTTTTTACCTTAGCTTCAGTATCATCTCCAAAGATTCCATCGTTTGCTAGAGATGACGAATAATTATACTTAATTATTGTTTGTAAAGCACGAACATAGTTATCGCTATCATTTAACCTTTTATTAGGATAGTCATTAAAATCAGCATACCTTGCAAAAGCTATACTTCCTATAAGCAGAACTGATGTTACTGCAATAATTAATGCAATTATCTTCTTTGTTTTCATTTTATTTCCCTTTCGATCTACATTATTTTTTTGCTTGTGTTGTACAAAAAGGATATGCTAAACTAAATACGCCCCTTGCAAATCAGCATCGCCATTGGGCGATGTGAGCCGCCCGCTCATGAAATGCAGGGGTATTTTCATGTATGGACAATCATAGGCGCCACCT
>JABLTO010048732.1_pt1 | contig 25702 bp, 13 predicted proteins | sample 7160091 | NCBI WGS metagenome assembly JABLTO01 (sample SAMN14651225, study PRJNA627086) | human gut metagenome | isolation source: feces | host: Homo sapiens
ATCATGGCAAAGAAAGTCACAGGTTATATTAAATTACAGATTCCAGCAGGAAAGGCAACTCCAGCACCACCTGTAGGTCCTGCTTTAGGTCAGCATGGTGTGAATATTGTCCAGTTTACAAAGGAATTCAACGCTAGAACAGCAGATAAAGGCGATTTGATCATTCCTGTAGTTATTACAGTATACCAGGACAGAACATTCAGTTTTATTACTAAAACACCACCAGCAGCAGTATTATTAAAGAAATACTGTAACATCAAATCCGGATCAGGTGTTCCTAACAAAACAAAAGTTGCTTCAATTTCTAAAGATAAAGTAAAAGAAATTGCAGAGATGAAGATGCCTGATTTAAACGCAGCGAGCATCGAAGCAGCAATGAGCATGATCGCTGGTACTGCCAGAAGTATGGGCATTACTGTAGAAGATTAATCGGATTGATTAGATACAACGAAGTGGGAGGGTCGCTCCCGATAATACCACAGGAGGTTATTTAGAATGAAAAGAGGAAAAAGATATCAGGAAGCTGCAAAGCTCAGAGATAAAACTAACTTATACGACGCACCGGAAGCAGTAGCCATCGTAAAAAAAGCTGCCAGTGCAAAATTTGATGAAACTATCGAAGCTCATTTCAAAATGGGTCTTGACGGACGTCATGCTGATCAGCAGATTCGTGGAGCAGTAGTTTTACCTAATGGTACAGGTAAAAAAGTACGTGTTCTCGTATTCGCTAAGGGTGATAAGGCTGAAGAAGCTGTAGCAGCAGGAGCAGAATTCGTAGGAGCTGAGGAACTTATTCCAAAGATTCAGAACGAAGGATGGTTCGATTTCGATAAAGTTGTTGCAACACCTAACATGATGAGCGTTGTTGGTCGTCTTGGTCGTGTACTTGGACCAAAAGGTTTAATGCCTAACCCTAAGGCTGGAACAGTAACAATGGACGTTGCTAAAGCTGTTCAGGACTTAAAAGCTGGTAAGATCGAGTACAGACTTGATAAGACAAACATCATTCACGTGCCAATCGGAAAAGCTTCTTTCACAGAGGAGCAGTTAAACGAAAACTTCCAGACATTAATAGATGCCATCATTAAGGCAAAACCAGCTGCAGCTAAGGGACAGTACATCAGAAGTGCTACACTTACTTCTACAATGGGTCCTGGAGTTAAGCTGAACCCAGCTCGTTTCTAATTACAGATACAGTTCTTTCACTTGTCTATAGTGTAATTTACGAATTGCCCTATGTAGACGGTAAAGCTGTTACATCAATTAGATGTGAGGAAAAGGCAACAGATTTCTGTTTATCTTTTAGATAGATGGAAAGCTGTTGCTTTTTTTATATCAGATATCATAAAACTTACACATTTCTCGGCAAGAATGCCAAGAGTTTTGAGGTCTTATTAAAAAATAAAGTTGACTGTAAATTAAGAAATGAATATATGGACGAAGTCCAGCAGTCAGTGTATAATAAAAAAGAAATGCAGCAGATGTGATTTTGTGCTGATACATTAAGGTTCTTGATGAAAAAGGAGGAAAAAGTATGAAAAGTCATTTAAAAAGACATTTCAATTTGCTTTTAGCAGTATTGTTAGTTCTTACAATGATACCGGTAAGTACAATAAAGGTATCAGCTAAGGCTACGACAGCAGCAACCACTGCAAAGCAGACAACAAAGAAAGCGGACAAAAAGACAACAAAGAAAAAAATAAAGAAGACCAAAAAAGCAAAGAAGCAGAGAACGGTATTTATAGCAGCGGGACACCAGCAGAGAGGAATTTCTTCTACAGAAAGACTTGCACCGGGTTCATCTAGAAGAAAGGCAAAGCTGACATCCGGTACAGCAGGTGTACGTACACATATTCCAGAATATAAGACGAATCTTGCAATCGCGAAAGCGGCGAAAAAAGAATTAGAGAAACGCGGTTATAAAGTAATCATGCTCAGAACAACCAATAACTGTCCACTGTCTAATCAGCAGAGAACGAAGAAAGCCAATGCAAGTGGTGCAGACATTCATATTTGTATACACTGTAACGCATCAGGAGCAAGCGCACAGGGACCATTAGTATGTGTGCCAGGTAGTTCCCGTTACGTTGGCAAGAAGATTTTTAATAGTTCCCGCAAGTTAGGCAGCTGTCTTTTATCCTCTGTTGCAAAGGCAGTGAATAAGAGAAGCCATGGAACGATTCGTTCGGACTATTACACAACAATTAACTGGGCTAAGATTCCTACAATGATTCTTGAGTGCGGATTCCTTACGAACTCAACAGAGGATCGTCAGTTGAACTCTGCGTCCTATCAGAAGAAGCTGGCGAAGGGAATTGCTAATGGAGTAGATAAGTACTTCAAATAAAGAATTTCAGTGATAAGTAGACATAATAAATGAGAGAAGAAATGAGAGCAGAAAAAAGAGAAAAAAGACAGAGAAAATCGGTAATTTATTATTACATAGCGATTGTAATAACCGCTTTTTTTGGAACAGGCTTATCATTATATTTAAAAGGAGGAGTGCCTTTTGTAAAAGAAGGCGCTCCGATTTTTATGAAGATAGCCGGTATAGTAGTAGTATTGTTGCTTACAATTTTATTGTATTGTAAAGCACAAAAAAGAAAGTGGAAGATTGTTGGTGTGATTAGTATTGTACTTCTAGCAGCAGTATTTTCTTGGTTTGCATCCGGAATTTCTAAAGAAGCTGCATTGAAGCCACATACGTTGGATACACCTGAAACAGAATTTTCACGATATGATATTCAAGATGGACATTTTACAGTAAAAGAGCCAAATCCTAATATTATTAAAGAAATTAATGAGGATGTTTTAAAGAATGTTGTAATATATTTTTCCAAACCAATTGAACAAAATATAGCAATAAAAGTAATGTATACAAATAGGAAAGACGAGGACTTTTCCAAAGAAAAGAAAGTAAATTTCAAGGCACAAAAGGGAGCAACACAGGCCGTTGTACCTGTAGAACAAAGAGATGTTAGCAGAGTAAAAATCGTGATCGGAAAAAAGATAGGGGAACAATTTGACTTTGGCTCGATAGAATTAAATGGAAATTACCAGGAACGTCTTAAAGAAAAAGAAAGAGATTTTCTTGTCTATTATAGTATGTTTATAGCATTACCTTGCTGCTTTTTCCTGTTTGCCAGTTTAAAAGGACGACAAAAATTAGAGTCAAACATTATAATTAAAATCCTTGCATTTCCATTTGCTTTATGCGTGCCATTAGGAATATTTCTCGCATTATTAGTAAAATATTTAGTGGAATGGGTAAAAGTTACTTGCGGAGATGTTGCATTTTCGACGATATTACTGCAATTAACCAGTCCAATTAAAGGAACAGACAGTGGAATTATACATAGCATTATACAGACCGCAGTGTTACCGCCTGTTATCTTAACTGTAATGGTTATATTATGTTATATATTTTTCAAAAGAGAACTTTATACATTAAAAATATTTTCACAGAAAAAAATTCCAAGATGGAGTAAAATTATAATCGAACTTTGTGTGGCAGTAATTCTTTTGCATACGGTTCATGTGCAGGGAAGCGAAATCGGTATGTGGGAATACTTAAGAAATTCAAGAGAAGTGTCTACATTTTATGAAGACTACTATGTAGATCCGGATAATACTACCGTTACATTTCCAGGCAAAAAGAATAATTTAATTTATATTTTTATGGAATCAATGGAGAGCAGCTACGCAGATAAAGCGGAAGGCGGCACGATGGACGTGAATTATATCCCTAACTTGACAAAGCTTGCCAAAGAAAATGTGCAATTTTCTGATAAGGCAGATAAAAAAATGGGAGGTCCTGTATGCTTAGAAGGAACAGCATATACAGCCGGTGGACTTGTTGCACAAACATCAGCAATTAATTTAAAAGTAAAAAATGCCGGAACAGTATCTGATACATTTTTGCCCAATCTCACAGCATTGGGTGATTATTTAGATAAAGAAGGATATCAGCAGGTATTTTTGTGTGGAAGTGATGGTGATTTCGCAGGGAGAGATGCCTACTTTAAAACACATAAAAACTATAAAATAGAAGATTATAATGCTGCGATTAAAGAAGGAGATATCCCAAAAGATTATAAAGTTTACTGGGGACATGAAGATAAAATACTTTATGAAAGAGCAAAAAAACAATTAAAAAAACTCTCTTCAGAGAGCAAACCATTTAATCTTACAATGCTTACGGTAGATACCCACTTCCCAACAGGCTTTCTATGCAGTCTCTGCGATAATAAATATAATACAACCTATGGAAATGCAGTAGCTTGTGCAGATAAACAGGTATATGATTTTATAAACTGGATAAAACAACAGGATTTTTACGAGAATACAACGATTGTTATCGTTGGAGACCATACATCTATGGTAGATACCGGTTCACAATTTTGGAAACCGTTAAGCGGAAACTATATCAGAACAGTATATAATACAATCATTAATCCACAGTGTGCTTACAAAGAAGCCGCAACGCAGAACCGTCGTTTTACAACAATGGATATGTTCCCAACAACAATGGCGGCACTTGGAGCCAAAATTGACGGAGAACGCCTTGGATTAGGAACGAATCTTTTCTCAGGAAAAGAAACATTACGAGAAAAAATGGGTGGAAACTATATAAACAAAGAACTCAAAAAGAATGATAAAAAATACAACAAATTCTATTAAAAATACTAATTTGTAGATTTGATGTAGACGAAAAAAGAAAAAATACCATATCCCATCTGCTCTGTAGTCGCTGTGTTTAAAATGCTCGTTCGCATCTTAAACACGCTCCAAAGCCGCATATGGGATATGGTATTTTTTCTTTTTTCTGTCTACTCTAAATCCACAGTTGGTGAGAAGGGGGATTGTCCAGAAGTCTATGGTTTCTATTTCTTCTGTTGGTATCTCTTGTTATTTTTCTTATGGCGAAACAGTTCTCTGATTAAAAACCATATACTTTTAGAGAATTTCCATCTTCCCATCCAAGATTTAAATGCTGTTTTCCATCTGGAGTCCAAAAACAGAAAACCAGAAATTTATCTAGAAAAGAAAATGTGATGTCGGAGCCAGTAAAAATGCCGGTCAGGCATTTTCTACGCCGCGACTATCTTCACATTTTCTTTTCTAGATAAATTTCTGGTTTTCGTTTCTTTTTTCGTCTACACGAAATCTACAAAAAAGTATTTATTTTGTTAAAATTGTGAGGATTTTATTGGAACGTGCTACGAATGCAGTCATTTCCTCAGGTTTTAATGGATGGTTTGCCAGGCGGGCAAGGTCATAAAGCTGCTGGCAAATCGTTGTAGTATTTTCGCTTTCGTCATTATTTAAAACATACTGCACAAGGTTATTGTTCATGTTAAGAACAAGAGTCTCGCCTTCAGCGCCAAGTCCGGTAGAACTATTGCTCATTCCGTACATTTCCATCATTTCAGACATACGTCTTGTCTGCTCGGAAACAGTGATCATGGAAGGTGTATCTGCATTTTTCAGTTTTTCAACTTTTACGATCAGGTTTTCTACACCGGTTGCCTTTTTAAACTTCTCAGAAAGCTTCTCGGTAAGTTCTTTTTCTTCGTTCTCGTCAATGGCTTCTTTGAAGTTGTCAGTAAGTTCAGAGTCGATACGGAGGAATTTTACTTCCGGATTTCTCTGCTCTAAATGAGTGATAAATGTTGTATCAATCTGGTGAGTCAGATAAATGGCATCCATTTCCTGCTCTTTAAACATATTGATGTACTGAGACTGTGCAACTTCGTCTGTGATATAGAAGACGTTATTCTCGTATTTTTCTTTGCCGGCTTCAAGGTAGTCCGGAAGAGTGACATATTTGCCTTCCATGTTCTTGAAGATGATGTAATCTTTCATCTTGTCATTGAACTTCTCATCGCGGATGCAGCCAAATTTAATGAACGGGCTGATATCATCCCAGTATTTTTCATAATTTTCGCGGTCTGTCTTACACATACCGGAAAGCTTTTCTGCTACTTTCTTTGTAATGTAATTAGAAATCTTCTTAACAAATCCGTCATTCTGTAATGCGCTTCTTGATACATTCAGTGGAAGGTCAGGACAGTCAATACATCCTTTTAATAATAAGAGGTACTCAGGGATTACTTCCTTAATGTTATCTGCGATAAATACCTGATTGTTATATAACTTGATTTTTCCCTCGATCGTATCGTACTTTGTATTGATCTTAGGGAAATAAAGAATACCTTTTAAGTTAAATGGATAGTCCATGTTCAGATGAATCCAGAATAAAGGCTCCTTATAATCGTGGAATACATCACGATAAAATTCTTTATATTCTTCATCGGTACAGTCATTAGGATGCTTGGTCCATAATGGATGAATCTGGTTGATTGGCTTAGGAGTATCCTCTTCCTCAAGAGTTACTTCGGAGTCTCCATCTTCTTCTGTACCGTCTTCTTTGGAGTTAGCATCTTTTGCTTCTACATCAATTACCTTTTCTTCAGCAGACTTCTTCGCAGCTTCTTCTGCCTTCTTCTCTTCCTCTTCCTCATTTACAAAGTAAATCTCAACCGGCATGAAAGAGCAGTACTTATCAAGAATTTCACGACAACGGAACTCGTTACAGAATTCGTAACTGTCATCATTGAGATACAATGTGATTACGGTACCACGTTCTGCCTTATCGCCCTCTTTCATATCAAACTCTGTGCCGCCATCACATTCCCAGTGAACTGGTGCAGCACCTTCTTTATAAGAAAGGGTATCGATAGTAACCTTATCAGCAACCATAAATGCAGAGTAGAAACCAAGACCGAAATGACCGATGATCTGCTCATCGCTCGCCTTATCTTTATATTGTTCCATAAAAGCAGCGGCACCAGAAAAAGCAATCTGGTTAATGTATTCATCTACTTCCTCTTCCGTCATACCGATACCATTATCGATAAAAGTGAGTGTCTTATCGGTAGGGTTAATACGAACTTCTACCTTATACTTCTCATCCTCTGCCTCTTCAAACTCACCCATAACAGCAAGCTTCTTAAGCTTTGTAACCGCATCGCATCCGTTGCTCACTAATTCGCGGATAAAAATATCGTGGTCAGAATAGAGCCACTTCTTTATGATAGGAAAAATATTTTCACTGTTAATTGATAAACTTCCCTGTTTAGCCATAATAAACATCTCCTTAAAATTAATTATATAAAAGTAGACAAATATTTATAGAATATCGTCTTTGTATTTTTATCAATACCATTCTTATACTAATACCACGAAACCGGAATGTCAAGGGAAAATTAGCACTCAGTTAAAAAGAGTGCTAACAACTTTGCTGTTTTACATCATTACGCTCATGTTTGCAACATATTTGCCATGGATGTACAAACTTTAGGCTACTGTTGGAAATTTATGTCGAAACGTGCTATAATTTCACCATTAGTGACAATACTTAAGATACTACTTAAAATAATACTTAAAAAATAATACTTAAATAGAAAGAGAGAAGAGGAATGAATCAGAGTTTAATGACAGAATTTAAGGAAGACTTAAAAGATTTTAGAGAGATGACTGAGAAGTTTTATGCGAAGGAAGTTAGTATAAAGGATTATAAAGGGTTTTCCGGTGGATTTGGAAGTTACGCCCAAAGGGGAGGAGAGGCGAGTATGCTTCGTCTTCGTATGCCGGGTGGAAGAATTACAAAGGAAAAGTTAAAGTTTTTAGTAGATGCGATCGCTGCTTATGATGTCAGAAGAATACATCTTACAACCTGCCAGACAGTGCAGTTCCATGATCTTGGTATGAAGGCAGTTTGTGACATTATGGAACGGGCGATGGAAGTCGGCATCATTACTCGTGGTGGTGGTGGAGATTTTCCAAGAAATGTGATGGTATCCCCTCTGTCTGGTGTAGAGCAGGGAGAGTATTTTGATGTGCTTCCTTATGCGGAAAGAGCAGGAGATTACCTGATGGGAATGATTAAAACGGTAAAACTGCCTAGAAAGCTAAAGGTAGGATTTTCAAATTCTCCGGCAAATGTGACGCATGCGACATTTCGTGATCTTGGTTTTATTGCAAAAGAAAATGGGTTGTTTGATGTGTACAGTGCCGGTGGACTTGGAAATAATTACAAGATGGGTGTAAAAGTAGCAGAAAATGTGAAGCCGGAAGAGGTTCTTTATTATGTAGAGGCGATGGTTCGTACCTTTACTACTTACGGGAATTATGAAAGCCGGGCAAAGTCAAGAACAAGATATATGCAGGAAACATTGGGAGTAGAAGGGTATAAAAAAGCCTATCAGGAAAAGCTTCTTGAAGTAAAAGCCGAGTTTAAAGATTCTCTTCTTATAAAAGAAAGTTCAGTGTCAGCAGAACAAGAAAGCAATACAGAAGAAAGCGTAGTAAATATAAAAGAACAGGAAAGTCAGTTAAAAAATGTGGCAGCATACCCGCAGACAGAAAGCGCATCAGAACGCGTGATTACGCAGAAACAAGCAGGGCTTTATGCAGTTGCCTATCATCCGGTTGGTGGAATGGTTCCAGCGCAGAAGTTTGAGGAAATCTACGAAGGAATCAAGAATGCAGCGAAGGCAGAAGTTCGTGTCGCACCCGATGAGACCTTGTATATCATTAATCTGAACGCACAGCAGGCAGAAAAAATACATAAGATCACAGCAGACGGTGCAAAGAATCTTTTTGAGACCTCAGTATCCTGTATCGGAAGTACAGTCTGTCAGATTGGATTAAGAGATTCCCAGGGCTTACTTGCAAGCATTGTAGAAGCGGTGGAGCCATATCATTTTGCAGATGGTGTACTGCCAAGAATCCATATATCCGGCTGCCCATCTTCCTGTGGAACACACCAGATTGGAAAACTGGGCTTTCGTGGAGCATCAAAGAGTGTGAATGGAAAAGCAGAGCCGGCATTTGCATTTTATGTTAACGGACAGGATACACAGGGGGAAGAAAGATTTGGAGAAGAGTGGGGTGTTATGCTTGCTACAGATATACCAAAGTTTTTTGTAGAGCTTGGTACAGTTATTTCAGATGAAAAAGTCAGTTATGAACAATGGTATAAGAAGAATATGGATACTTTAAAGAATATTGTGGAGCCATATCTTCAGAAGTAAAGAAGCAAATTAAATAAATTGGAAAATGTAACTGAAACGATATGAGTGCAAAATAATGACACAATCTTGAAGTATTTTTGAATTACAAACGTGTATAATACCTCTGAAATGTTGGAATATTATTGCAAAAACATGTAAAAATATAAACAATTTATAAAAATGATATTGTAGTTGGAAAAAATGGGTTCTTTATGATAAAATAATAGAAAGCTGGTGGGAGGACCATAAAATATGATGGCTCTTTCATCTATCGCGAACGCTGCCATTTGCAGGATAAACTTTTGACATAAAGCAGGGCAGTACACAATAGAATAATATAGGGATGGATGTAACAGTAACAGTAAGAGGACGAATGTGGGGTTCGGATTCTTGCAGATATATGCGGAAGATATCCAGAATATGTTTTTTGGGAATGCATACTTTAAAATGTTTTAATTCAGATTAGAGAGTAATGGTAATTGAGGACAGCAATTCAGAACATAGAACGATCTAAGAGAAAGCGGGGAAAACATTATGAAGAAAGTAAAGGACAGCCAGAAACGATGGAAGCAGCTTGTTACGATGTTATTAGTTGCAGCATTATTGGTGACAGGTACACCAGATGTTGTTGGATTTGCTTCTGAAGGGACACAGGAGCAAGTTACAGCTGCAGCGGAACAATCACAGAAAACCCAGGAGAAAGCACAGAAAGAGTCAGTACAGGAAGAAACTGTTGTGCAAGATCATGAGCAGATGTCGGAGGAGGCTGGTGGACAGCAGAGTTCATCCAGTCATTCAGACACAGCAGTGAAAGAAGAGAATACAGAAAAAGAAAGAAGTGCCGCAGGTACGACGGAGCGTTCTGAGACTGAGGAGCCACAGAATAATAAGCAAAAGAATGAGGTCGTATCTGGGGCTAAAAGTGTTGCTCCTTCTACCTCTAAAGTAAGAGAACCGGACAAAAATGAAGAGAAAAAAGAGAAAGAAGAGAAGGATACAAAGACAGAGTACATATATAAAAGCACATCTATGCATGCAAAGGTAACATTAAAAGATGCGGAGGCTCTTTCTGATCATGCAGAATTATATGTAAAACAGAAAAAAATAGAGAATAAGATAAAGAACCAGATTATGAATAAGGCAGTCGGTGAGGAGAACAAGCAGCTTGTAGACTCTTTAAAAGCCTATGATTTTTCTTTTATCTTAAGCGGAGAGAGAGTCGATCCATCTGAAAGTATGCAGGTAACTCTTTCTAATCTCGGAATCAAAAATACACAGAACACACTTATTTACCAGATGGAGGAAGACGGACAGGTTAAGAAGGTTGATGCAGTAAAGACAGGCAGTGATGCGATGCAGTTTATGACAAAGAGACTTGCTTCCTATGTTATTCTTGCTTACACGACCGTATCTGATATAAAAGGTAATGATATTACAACTTTATATCCGGCAATGATCACAGCGGCACAGACACAGATTCAGAGTAAGGAAAACGGAAATGTTCCGATAGAATTCTGGACACGTTCCAAGACTCCGCTTGTATTGAAAGATAAAACAGGGAAGAAGGCGCTGGAATGGACATGGAGTGATATCGCGGATATTGATCTTTCTCTTGAGAATGACAGCCAGGTATGGAACGGTTCTCGTTCTTATGGTAAGCACATAGCCACGTCTTTAAAGAACGGCAGAGTAACGGCAAAGGATGGAAAGTTATATGATTCTGCCCTGTGGAAGAACGAAGGAAAAGCAGGGAAAGATACAACAATCACTCGCATTCGTGGAGAATTTACGATAACAGATAAGAACAGAAGTAAGTATGCATATACATTAAAGACAGTCACATACAGTGAGAATATCTATGCAAAGGATAACATGTTTGTCTTTGTTTATCCCAAAGATACAGAGCTGACAGATAATAATTACATGGATTATCTTGCATTCTGGACAGGAGCTTCAGCGGATGCCGGCACCTTCCACGAAAGGACTGCTGCGCATTATACACAGCGAACATCAGCTAAGGGTCTATCCATTCTTACAGACGGATGGCATATGACAACAGTCTGCAATAATGCAGGGAGCATTATCGCAAATACAGATGCGAATGATTATTACATAGACGTAATTAGTACAACAGAAAGCAGTACCGGCGGCATGTACCGATTTACATTGGTAAAAGATACCGAAGGCGGCGAGATAGCAAAAGATCTGGATGGAACATCAAAAACAAAGGAGGCACAAAGTACTGAGCAGACAGCAAAAGCAGCTTCTATAATACGGGAATATAAGAGTGATGAGATTAATGTGACGGTTACAGCAGAGAACGAAACAGATCTGCCGGAAGATGCAAAGTTACAGGTAACAGCAATTGAAAAGGATAATAAAAATACAGCAGAGAAATATGAAGATGTGAAACAGCAGCTTATAGATAAAACCACAGATAAGAGTTATAGTATTGCAGGTTTTCTTGCTTATGATATTTCATTTGTTGATAACAATGGAAACAAGATTGAGCCAAATGGCAAAGTACAGGTTTCCATAGAATATAATAAGACAGCTATACCAGAAGAACTTAAAAATGATAAAAACTTAGCCAATACAGCAGTTACAGTAATGCATCTTGAAGAAGATGAAGAAGGCAAAGTAAAAAATATTGTAGATATGTTTAAAAATAAGCAGTTAAAAGATATTCAAACTAATGATGATAAGGAAGTAAAAACTGTTGAATTTGAGACAGAAAGTTTTTCTACATTTACAATTACATGGACTTCAAATACCAGCGTTAATACAGAAGTGAATATTGTTAGTGAAAGCGGAGAAATAATTGAATTACAAGATTCCGCATTAAGTAATTTAGAAGTTTCGGAAGGTACCTTTAATATTTCAAGTATAACATCTGATGATAAGTATAATAAGTATTGTGAATTGACGGATAAGAGCGGTAAAAAGTATCAATTTGATAAAGCAGTCGTTTTGGATAACGATAAAACTTATAATAGAAATAATGGAACACAGATTTCTTCATTAACTTTACATAATAATAGTGTTTGGTACCAGAGTCAATCTGGAAGTGGATGGGAATATCTGGATAATAAAAAAGTATATTTTGTTTATACAGAAATGTTATCAGAAGTTGAAACGGTAGATAGTGCTTCTAAAGGAATCAAGATTAAGATGATAGACTTAGCATCAAGCTCGCAAAATGCCTCTCTTATAAACGGAAACACTTCGATTAGTTTAGGTGGCGGTTACGGTAATGGAACTATTAAAAAGAACTTGCTGGAAAGACGTTTGGGGACAGATGGTTATCCGATAGCAAAAAATGGTGCAAAAAGTCTGTCTGGCTTATTTAGTGGGGCAACAGAAACAAACAACTTATTTATCAAGAGTATCTATGCTAATACAGGATACTATGAATACAGTAGTTTTGAAAATTATGCCTATTTAGATACCAGCAGTTCGGGTTCAACAAAGGATTTTAAGGTATATAAGCAGATAGGAACACCTACAAATGAGGATAAGTATTTTTATAAACGTGGTAATTTCATGCCGTATAATTCCATCAGTGCTGGCCGTTTTTCAACCAATAAAAATTTGTATGATGAAGACGGAAAGGCCTTGACAGATACTGCTCCAAGAAAAGAAGAAAAGTTATATCTGGTAAACGGAACTCCAAATTACTACTTTGGAATGGAAGTATCCGCCAACTTTGTTCAGCAGAAGAATGGACAGGTCACACAAAATGGAAAAAAAGAGCCAATGGTCTATGAATTCAACGGCGATGATGATATGTGGGTTTTTATAGATGGGATATTAGTTCTTGACATTGGTGGTATTCACGATGCACATTCCGGTAAGATTAACTTTGCAACTGGTGTAGTTTCATGGAAAGATTGTGTGACAGGTGAAACACCAGTGGAATCTACTACCACGATTAAGGAATTATTTAAAGAGGTAGGTTACTTCCCAGATGGAACTGTATGGGATGATAATAAAGTTAGTGATTATTTCAAAGGAGATACTTTCAAAGATTATTCCAGCCATACGATGCGTATGTTTTACTTTGAGAGAGGCGCAGGTGCTTCTAATCTTCATATGAAGTTTAATCTTCCGGTTGTTCCAGATGGTTCAATTGAAGTAAAGAAAGAACTTTCTAACACAGATAAAGAAAAGTATGCGAATGTTCTGTTTAAATTTAAAGTATATGCACAGAAAGTTAAAGAAGATGGAACATTTGAGGATAGCTATGAGGTATTAACAACAAAAGCAAAGATGGCGGATGGTACTGCTGTAACTTTCGATGATGATGGAGCATTTTATTTAAAACCAGGGCAAAAAGCGACATTTTCTGGATTAAAGGATAATCAAAAATATTATGTTGAGGAAATCGGTGTAAAGTCAGAAGAGTACGATGACATAAAAATTAATGATGTCACTTATAGAGAGTATAAGGAGAATGAATCTGAGAAAGGAAAAGAAGTCAGAGATATCCGTACTTCTAAAGAAGTAGCTGAGAATCGAAGATTAGTTGTATTCACAAATAATTGTTCTGCAGCCAATAAAAGAGAGCTGCGTATAACCAAAGCGATGCAGGAAGGGCAGATGCCAGACGGTACGTTTAGCTTTGAGATCTACTTAACAAGTACGGAAGGAAAATTGGTTCCATATGTAGGCCCATATTATTTATATTGTGTAAATGATAGAGGGGAGAATAAGACGGAGACAATTTACTATAAGAATGAGAATGGAAAATTAAGAGCATTGGAGTCTGGAAAGGTGGAAGCTGCAGGAGATACGAACTCGTCAGGTGAGATTACAGGAATTCCTGTAGGATATACCGTTAGCATAACGCAGATTCTTTCTGGTACAAAGTTTAAGGTTGAAGAAATTAATTTGGATTCTGAGAAATACAAAGTGCCAACGATAACAGTAAGTGGGTGTAAAGATGCGGATACATCTAAGGAGTATACTGCAGCGGGAACGATTGAATTAGGAAAGGATGCTTCTGCACTTGTTACAAATCATAAAAATTATAAAGTGATAAAGGCAGAAAAACAGTGGAAAGATTCTAAAAAATCGGATGGAACAGGAGAGGAGAATTCTGATTTTCCTGATTTAGAAGATGATTTAAAACCAGAAAGCACAATATTAGGATTATATTATCAAAATGCTGCTCAGCCAGAACAAGCGAAACAAGTAAATGCGATAGATTCGACCAATCAATGGACCTGTGAATTTGAAGTTCCAGGTAATCATAATCTTTCGGATTATAGAGTAAGAGAGGTTGTGAAAAAAGGGGAAAATAATTACAATCTAGTAGATAGCGAAGAATATATTAAGCTTGGAGATTATATTTATCAGGTAACTTATTCAGAAAAAACGGAGACTACGGAAGGAATAGAAGAAAAGACCGTTTCGGTTGTTAACACATTACAAAGAGGAAGTATCGAAATCACAAAGAATAATGCCAATAAAGAAAAACTTGGTGGTGCAGAATTTAAGATAACAGGACCAGGTAATTATGAACAAACTGTTACGACACCATCAGGAGGAGAGAATAAAGGTGTTATCACTATTTCTGACTTACTTCCAGGAGAATATGTAATAACAGAAACAAAGGCGCCAGCAAATTATAACTTATTAGTGAATCCAATTACTGCTGTAGTAGGAACGACAGAGGGAGAAAGTACAAACTCTGGATATACAGTAGTAGGAGATAAGAATACATATTATTATGATTTGAAAATGGAGATAACCAACAACAAACTCTTCGATATGCCAGCAGCCGGCGGAGGCTTCCGCGCTACAATCTTCGGTGTTGTGATAATGATCATAGCCGGAGGCTGGTATGGTATTCGTAAGAGAAAAAGAACCATATAAACCTTTACATCATCTTTGATTTTAATATAATGGGGCTCATCTGCCCCATATATATAAAGAATGCCAGGACATTCTTGAATTCAGAAAATAACAAAGAAAGCGGGGAACGAATATGAAGAAGTTATGGAAGAAATTATTAGCAATTACAACAGCAGTGATGATGGTGATTATATTGCTTCCGGCGATGGCAAATGCCGATGTAGCGAGTGGAAAAGGAACAGTAGAAATTATAAAGAATGGTGAAACTGAAAGCGAATATCTATCAGATGCAAAATTTTCTTTTTATAAAATTGCATCTATTACGAACACAGAAGGAAAAGACTGGAAGTATACGGTAGAAAGTGATTATAAAAAGGTATTAGATGATGATAGAACAGCTAAGAATTTAAATAACCTTCCATCTTCTGTATGAGAATCTAAGATTGATGATTTAGCTGATATTACGAATGTTGTTGCAACAGCAACCAGTGCACCTTCTAATAAAGATAATAACGGTTCTACAGGAAAAACAGAACTTCCATTAGGTGTCTATCTTGTAAAAGAAACAGAAACTCCAGAGAACTATGTGGCAAGTAAACCATTTATTGTATCTGTACCATCAACAAATAATTATGATAAAAATAATACTGAAGAAAATGCAGAAGGCACAAGTTTTGTTTATGATATCGTAGCGCAGCCAAAGAATAGCAAGATGTCTGTAGAAAAGGAAATTATTACTACAGATAAGACAGCACATATTGGTGGATACGTTGAATATAAGATTAAGACACAGATTCCAAAGTATGGAACAGAGTATAAAGATCCTATATTTAATATTTATGATAAAATGAGTGATGGATTATCTTTTGTAAATGATGGATCTCATACATTGAAAGTAACTGTAGGAACTACAGAAATTAATGAAGGTACAGGTACTTATGAATTAGTTAGAACAGGATTAAGAGATAAAACATTTGAGATTCGCTTTAAAAAAGCTTTCTTAGAAAACAAAGATTATCAAGGTAAAAATGTTGAAGTAACTTACTATGCACAGGTAAATGAAAATGCAGTATATATTAATACAAATACAGCAGGTATTACCTATCAAAATAAACCAGGCGAGACAGTTGATTCTGCTACAACAGAGAAAAAGGTTTACACCTATGGCATTGACTTGACTAAGACTGGTGATAAAACAACAGATAGCGATGGTTTAGATGGAGCAAACTTTACCTTAACAGCAATAAATGGTCAGATGATTAATCTTATGGTTAATGGTACTAAAGTCGAGATTAATGGAGAGACAACAAAAGAATTTGAAACAATAACAGTAGAAAAAAATAAAGGTAAATTAATTATTAAAGGCTTGAAGGCTGGTACCTATACTTTACAGGAAACAAAATCTCCAAAAGGATATAGTCTGGCGAAAAACTCTATCACAATCGTAATTACAGCTAATGAAGATGGAAGTTTAAAAGATGCAACTGTAGATGGAACTTCAGTTAAAGAAAAGGTGGAAAATGGTATGGTTCCAGTTGGTCTTGAAAACAAGAGCGGTTTCAACCTCCCAGCAACCGGTGGTATGGGTACTTATCTTTTCACGATTGGCGGTCTTGTAATTATGGCAGGTGCAGTACTTCTTCTTATTACTTCTAAGAAAAAAAGAGCATAATAACGGGAGAGCTTAAGAAGTCTTGAAAAAAGAAGAAGGTAAGACATATTAATTAAGGTAAAATATAGTAAGTTGTCTTTAGATAATGATAATGCCGAAAGGCAGCTTATGGGGAAGTCTCATATGACTTCCCCATGATTACAACAAGGTGGGAACAGGATGAAACAAAAGATTATAAATATAGCATTATGCCTGTTCTTTTTGGCAGGATTAAGTATTACGCTGTATCCGGTATTTAGTGATTGGTATATTAGTCGGCATCAGGGGCAGGTGGTTGATAATTATGATAAGAAAGCGGCAGAGATGTCGCAAAAAGAAATTAGTAAGGCACTGGAGAAGGCAAGAGAATATAATAGAAAGCTTCTTGGGAATGTTGTGTTGACAGATCCATTTGATCCAGATGCAGTGGAGAGGCAGAATGAAGATTACGATAATTTGTTAAATATCGCAGGTGATGGTGTCATGGGAGCGGTAGAGATACCGTCCATTGACGTGTACCTGCCAATTTATCATGGAACAGATAGTAAGGCATTAGAAAAAGGAGCAGGACATCTTGAAAATAGTTCTCTTCCTGTAGGAGGAAAGGGAACCCATTCAATTATTTCGGCACATACCGGTTTGCCGTCTGCAAAAATGTTTGATAATATCACAGAAGTAAAGGAAGGGGACATCTTTTACATCCATGTATTAAATCGCATACTGGCTTATGAAGTGAATCAGATTAAGGTTGTTTTGCCGGAGAATATATCTGATCTGTTAATTAATAGAAATAAAGACTATGTAACATTAGTAACATGTACTCCATACGGAATTAACAGTCACAGACTTCTTGTACGCGGAGAGAGAGTTCCGTATAAGGAAGCAAAAAAGAAGGAAAAAACAAAGAAAAAAAGTAATTCTATGTGGAAAGCGTATGCTCTTGTAATCGTACTTGCAGTTGTTTTAATAATTTTATTATGGTATTACTTCCACATAAAATCAAGCTCGAAAAAGAAGCAAAGGAAAAAGAAACAAAGGAAAAAACAGGTTAGGCGAAATGAAAAGTAAGATATTAGGAATGCTGATCATCCTGCTTTTTGCAGCAGGATATGTCACATTGAATTATCCGGTATTTGGGACATTATATAATCAGATTCATGAGGGAAAAGTCATTGAGTCTTACGATCATACTGTTCATACGATGGATAAAGAAAGACGTAAGAAGTATTTGGAAGAAGCACAGGCGTATAATATAATGTTAGCCAAGGAGAATCCGCAGCTTTTGGATGCATTTTCGCAGGAGGCAAAGAAGTCAGACAGTGTATATAATCGCGTATTGAATATGGAAGAAAGCGGTGTTATGGGAGCGTTGGAGATTCCTAAGATTTCTCTTTATCTTCCGATTTATCATGGGACATCACAGGAAGTATTGGAAAAAGGAATCGGACATCTGGAAGGTTCTTCCATGCCCATTGGTGGAAAGAATACGCATGCGGTTTTAACAGGGCATCGGGGATTGCCGAGTGCAGAACTTTTTTCTAATTTAGATCAGTTGGAAAGAGATGATGAATTTTATATTCATATCCTCGGAGAAACATTAGCATACAAAGTGTTTCATGTAGAAACAGTGAAGCCGGAAGAAACAGGACATCTTGCGATTGCGAGAGGCAGGGACAGGATAACGTTAGTAACCTGCACGCCTTATGGGATTAACACCCACCGCTTATTAGTTCATGCAAAGAGAGTACCTTATAAAGAAAAGGAGAATACGAATTCCCAGAAGGATACTTTATGGAAGTGGCTGATGAAGCAGAAAGTATTTTTGATTTCTACGGATGTATTAGTATTTTTTATTATTTACTTCCTGATTCACTGTTTTTGGCAAAGAAATGTGAAGAAGCGCAGGCGGAAGAAGAATATAACATAAAGTAATCATCATTAAAGGAGGCAAAAGAATGAAATCAAACTTGAGGAAGAAGTGCTGTAGATATCTTATAACATTTTTATCTGCGATTGCAGTAACAGCCGGTCTGTTGATTCCGGCTCAGATTAAAGCAGCAGATAGTTACGATAAAGACAAAAAAGGAAGTATCACAATTAATTTAGATGATGTAAAGTTAGATGACACAGTAACGAACAAAGAAGGGGTATCGGTTAGTGTGTATCAGATTGCATCTATCAATCATGATAGAATAAATATTTCTTTTGATATTAATAGTTCCTTATCGTCTACGGGTGTGGATGTGAATGATATTACGACAAGTGATAAGAATTTAAATGCAGCCAAAAAGCTTTCAGCAACAATTGGAAAGTCCGGTATTACAGCAACAACAAAGAAGACAGACCGGAATGGTAAAGTGAGTTTTACAAATCTGCCACAGGGAATGTATCTTGTGGAAGAAGCGGATGGAGCTTCTTATGGAACATTTTCTCCGTTCTTAGTTGCGATTCCATATATGGAAGATGGAGAAAACTGGATTTATGATGTGGTAACTTATACGAAAGGTGTAAGCAATAAACAGGGATCTTTGGAAGTGACGAAGTATTTAGCTTATATGAATCCGGACACAGGGAAGCTTCTTTATCTGCAGGCACCGGATGCAAGCTATTATGTTGGTTTGTTCTGTGATGCGGACGGAACGATTCCGTATCGTAAAGATTGTGTGAGAGAATTAAAGTTTAAGGGAACGAGCAGTTCAACAGTAAAGTATGATAATCTTCCAGATGGAACATACTATGTATTTGAAACGGATGAAAATGGAAAACCATATATTATGGGAGATCGTCATACGGATCAGTATGACAGAACATATAAATGCGTGATAGGAGACGGAAAGAATAATTCTACAGATAATAAGATACAGCTTGAGGGGCATCCGAAGGCAAATCTGAAGATTTGTAATATGTTTGCCGAAATTCCGGATGAGTTCTTAGTTGAGGCAGAGCTTTCTATTAAGAAAAATGTCGTAAAGAATGGTCAGCAGACAACAACGAATGATACATTTTATGCATCTGTCTATGAACAGACAGGCACTTCTGATAATTTAAGCCAGACCTTAATCCAGACGGTACAGTTAAAACAGAATGATACAGTAACAGTAGCGCTTCCGGTAGATGCAGATACAAGTAAGACAAAGACATTTGTTATTGAAGAAACAGATGCAAACGGTAATGCGCTTGATTCCGATAATTTTGATTATGAGATCAGTGGAGAGGGTAATGTAGAACTTTCTATGGAGAGTACAGAAGGAAGTATTACTCTTACGAATACGATCAAAGAAGAAGAGAGTGAATCTTCTTCTGAGGAAGAGACAACATCTACGGAGAAAGAAAAAGAAAAGCATACGCCAAATACAACATCAAAGACATCAACTGGTGGAAAGACCGGTGATACAACACCAATCAAGACATGGATTATTATTGGAGTAGTTGCAGTAGCAGTTATTATTTTCCTTATAATAAGAAAAAAGAAAAGTGAATAAAAGTTGAGTTATCCTGTGATATGTGATACAGATAGATAATGTTCCTATATTTTGTCAGGAGTATAATAGAAAAGGGATTGTACTTTTTGGGGTACAATCCTTTTTTGTAAATAAAAGTTTACAAGAATAACGAAGGAAGTTGACATGCATCATTATACTTTTTGTAGTTTTACTACAAAGGGGCGTAAGGAATGATAATAGAAGGGATACAGGCGGCATTTTCCAAACTTCGAAAGTCAGAGCAAAAATATGTTGAGAAGATGGAGAAGAAGACATTAAATCAGAACAAATATTTGGATTTTGGTATGTACATTTGTTCGTATATTTGATATAATCGGAAGCATACTACGATGAAGAGGGAGGTAAGATGCTTCATGGATCATTTTGAATTAGTGTCTGAGTTTGCGCCGACCGGTGATCAGCCGCAGGCAATCGAACAACTGGTAGAAGGGTTTAAAGAAGGGAATCAGTTTGAGACTTTGCTTGGTGTTACCGGTTCCGGTAAGACATTTACTATGGCGAATGTTATTGCACAGTTGAATAAGCCGACGTTGATCTTAGCGCATAATAAGACACTGGCAGCACAGCTTTACAGTGAGTTTAAGGCATTTTTTCCGCATAATGCAGTGGAGTATTTTGTCTCCTATTATGATTATTATCAGCCGGAAGCCTATGTTCCTTCTACAGATACGTATATAGAGAAGGATTCTTCGATTAATGATGAGATTGATAAGCTGCGTCATAGTGCGACAGCGGCTTTGATCGAGCGGAAGGATGTTATTGTTGTTTCTTCTGTTTCCTGTATTTATGGAATCGGTAGTAAGAATGATTATGCGAAGATGATGATCTCACTGCGTCCGGGGATGGAGATTGACAGGGATGAAGTTGTCCGTCGGCTGATTGATATTCAGTATGTACGTAATGAACTTGATTTTAAGAGAGGAAGTTTTCGTGTACGCGGAGATGTACTGGAGGTTGTTCCTGTTTCTACTTTTGAGGATGCGATTCATATTGAATTTTTTGGTGATGAGATTGATCGGATCATGCAGGTAGATGTACTGACAGGTGAGATTAAGGCAAGTCTTAATTTTGCGGCGATTTTCCCGGCTTCTCATTATGTTGTGCCACAGGAGCAGATTGAGCGTGCAGTGAAGACGATTAAGGAAGAACTCGATGAAAGAGTAGAGTATTTTAAGGAGAATGACCAGCTTTTGGAGGCACAGCGGATTTCCGAGCGGACGAACTTTGATATGGAGATGCTGAAGGAGACTGGTTTTTGTTCCGGAATCGAGAATTATTCCAGACATCTTACCGGATTAGAGCCTGGGAAGGCGCCATATACGCTGATCGATTTCTTTGGGGATGACTTCCTTATGATCGTGGATGAGTCCCATATCACGATTCCGCAGGTAAGAGGGATGTATGCCGGGGACCGTTCCAGAAAGCAGACATTAGTTGATTTTGGATTCCGTTTGCCATCTGCTCTTGATAACCGTCCGCTTAATTTTGATGAATTTGAAGAACGAATTGATCAGATGCTATTTGTTTCTGCGACACCGAATGTTTACGAAGGGGAGCATGAGATGCTTCGTGCGGAGCAGATTATCCGTCCGACAGGTCTTCTTGATCCGCCGATCGATGTTCGTCCGGTGGAGGGGCAGATTGATGATCTGATCAGTGAGATTAACAAGGAAGTAGAGAAGAAGCATAAGGTCTTGGTGACTACTTTAACGAAACGGATGGCAGAAGACCTGACTGCCTATATGAAGGAACTCGATATTCGTGTCAAGTATCTACATTCTGATATTGATACGTTAGAGCGAATTGAGATTGTACGAGATCTGCGGATGGATGTATTTGATGTTCTTGTGGGAATCAATCTTTTAAGAGAGGGTCTCGATATTCCGGAAGTGACACTTATCGCGATTCTTGATGCGGATAAAGAGGGATTTTTACGTTCGGAAACATCTCTTGTGCAGACGGTTGGTCGTGCTGCGAGAAACGCAGAAGGTCACGTTATTATGTATGGTGATACGATCACAGATTCTATGCGTGCGGCAATTACAGAGACGAAGCGCCGTCGTGAGATTCAGATGGCCTATAATGAGGAACATGGCATTACTCCGACAACGATTCAGAAGGCGGTACGTGATGTTATCTCAATTACGAATGACAGTGATGATAGCATGGATGGTATTGGTGGAAAGCATACAAAAGATAGTGCTTTAAAGAAAGACAGAGAATCTATGAACCGCAAAGAGCTTACGGAAATGATAGCAAAGCTTACGAAGAAGATGAATAAGGCGGCAGCAGAGCTGAACTTTGAAGAGGCAGCAGAGCTTCGAGATGAACTGAAGAAGTACAAGATCGCACTTAGAGATTATGAGGATTAATAGATTTTTGGTTTTAAGAGAGATACATTTAATAGAGGTGCATTTGAAAGAGATATATCAGATATGAGATGACTCCACCTCTGTAGGTGGAGAGCAAGAAAGCAGGGGCATTCTTGAATTAAGAGAGCTGCATTTGATAAAGAGATATATCTAATTAGGAAAGGATAAAGTGAATGAGTGAAAAGAAGGAGTACATTCGTATTCGAGGGGCGCGGGAGCACAACCTTAAGAATATTAATATAGATATACCAAGGAATGAATTTGTAGTACTGACAGGACTTTCGGGTTCCGGTAAGTCATCCCTGGCATTTGATACGATTTATGCGGAAGGACAGCGGCGATATATGGAGTCTCTTTCTTCTTATGCAAGACAGTTCTTAGGACAGATGGAGAAACCGGATGTAGACGATATTCAGGGATTATCTCCTGCAATTTCAATTGATCAGAAGTCTACGAATCGAAATCCACGATCTACGGTTGGTACCGTAACGGAAATTTATGATTATCTGAGACTTCTTTATGCAAGAGTTGGAATTCCGCACTGTCCAAAGTGTGGGAAGGTTATTTCCAAGCAGACGGTAGACCAGATTGTAGATATTTTGATGAAGCTTCCAGACAGAACGAAGATTCAGCTGCTGGCACCGATTGTAAGAGGAAGAAAGGGCGAGCATGTCAAGATTTTAAAGGATGCGAAGAAGAGCGGCTATGTGCGTGTTCGCATTGACGGGAATCTTTATGATCTGTCGGAAGAGATTCAGTTAGAGAAGAATAAGAAGCATAATATTGAAATTATCGTAGACCGCCTTATGATAAAGGAAGGAATTGAGAATCGTCTGACAGATTCGATCGAAACAGTAATGAAGCTTACTGGAGGAATTCTTCTTGTTGATGTCGTTGGGAAAGAACAGCTGAACTTCAGTCAGAGTTTTTCCTGTCCGGACTGTGGAATCAGTATTGACGAGATTGAACCAAGAAGTTTTTCTTTTAATAATCCGTTTGGTGCCTGTCCGGTCTGTCATGGACTTGGTTTTAAGATGGAATTTGACATTGATCTTATGATTCCAGATAAAAAATTAAGCATCGCAGATGGAGCAATCACAGTGATGGGGTGGCAGTCCTGTACAGATGCCAAGAGTTACACAAGAGCGATTCTTGATGCATTAGCAAAAGAATATCATTTTGATCTAAATACACCATTTTGTGATCTGAGTCAGGAAGCACAGGATGTGATCATTCATGGAACCAATGGTCATGAAGTAAAGGTGTATTATAAAGGAAAGCGCGGAGAAGGTATATATGATGTTGCGTTTGAAGGGCTGATCCGTAACGTGCAGCGCCGCTACAGAGAGAATCATTCAGAACGCCAGAGAGCAGAGTATGAAAACTTTATGACGGTAACACCATGCGATAGTTGTCATGGGCAGCGTTTAAAGCCAGAGTCATTAGCCGTAACAGTAGGAGAGTACAACATCTCTGAGCTTACAAAGCTTTCTGTAAAGCGTTTGATTTCTTATTTTAATGAGATTCAGCTTACCGAAAGACAACAGTTGATCGGAAAGCAGGTATTAAGAGAAATACGTGGACGAATCGGCTTCCTGAATGATGTCGGTCTTGACTATTTAAGCCTTTCCCAGCCAACAGGAACCCTTTCTGGTGGAGAAGCACAGCGAATCCGTCTTGCAACCCAGATTGGTTCCGGACTTGTCGGTGTAGCATATATTCTTGATGAACCAAGTATCGGATTACATCAAAGAGATAATGATAAGCTTATTTCAGCCTTAAAGCGACTGCGTGACCTGGGGAATTCCCTCATTGTCGTAGAACATGATGAAGATACGATGCGAGAAGCAGATTGTATAGTGGACATCGGACCGTTAGCAGGCGAGAACGGTGGAGAGGTCGTTGCAATCGGAACAGCACAGGAACTGATGGATAATCCAAACTCGATTACCGGTGCCTACCTTAGCGGGAAAAGGAAGATTCCAGTTCCGGAAGTACGCAGACAGCCACAAGGCTATCTCACCGTAAAAGGCGCACAGGAAAATAATTTAAAGAATATTGATGTGAAGTTCCCATTAGGTGTATTTACCTGCGTCACAGGAGTCTCCGGCTCCGGAAAGAGTTCCCTTGTCAATGAAATTCTCTATAAGAAGCTTGCCTGTGTATTAAACCGAGCCCGGATTAAGCCAGGTAAACATAAAGAAATCGAAGGAACAGAACAGTTAGATAAGATTATCAATATCGACCAGTCTCCGATTGGCCGTACCCCTCGTTCCAATCCGGCAACCTATACAGGCGTGTTCGATCATATCCGGGAACTATTTGCCATGACAAAAGATGCCAAAGCAAGAGGATACGATAAAGGACGCTTCAGCTTCAATAAAAAGGGAGGCCGCTGTGAAGCCTGTGCCGGTGACGGTATTTTAAAGATTGAAATGCAGTTCCTTCCGGATGTATATGTCCCTTGTGAAGTTTGTCATGGAAAGCGGTATAACAGAGAAACATTAGAAGTAAAGTACAAGGGCAAGAATATCTTTGAAGTATTAGATATGAACGTCGATGAAGCCTGCGAATTCTTTGAGAGCGTACCATCGATTCGAAGAAAGATAGAAACATTACGAGATGTAGGACTCTCCTACATTAAGTTAGGACAGCCATCCACGACCCTTTCCGGTGGAGAAGCACAGCGAGTAAAGCTTGCGACAGAACTAAGCCGTCAGAGCACCGGCAAGACCATTTATGTATTAGATGAGCCAACAACAGGACTGCACTTTGCAGACGTTCATAAATTAGTAGACATTTTACAGCGTTTAACAGAAGGCGGCAATACCGTTGTCGTCATAGAGCATAACTTAGAAGTAATCAAAACAGCGGATTACATCATAGATATGGGACCAGAAGGCGGCGAAGGCGGCGGAACGATGGTAACCTGCGGCACCCCGGAAGAAGTCTCAGACGAACCGAGATCCTATACTGGAAAGTACCTGAGGAAATATTTAAATACTAATTTGCTGGGGACACAGACGCCGCTTTAGTAGAAGATATTGAGCTGAATTGTACGCGGTCTTCTAAGAAAAAAGAATTGTTATAAGTTAGATTTTGTTCCGTTGCGCTAAACGCTTCATTTTGCCTCAAAAAACGAATCCGAAGTTTTCAGAGTCAAAATTCCACAGCGCAAAGTCACAAAATGCAATACTTATAACAATTCTTTTTTCTTTATCATAGTCTTCTTACAATTCAGCA
>JABLTO010077420.1_pt1 | contig 25650 bp, 24 predicted proteins | sample 7160091 | NCBI WGS metagenome assembly JABLTO01 (sample SAMN14651225, study PRJNA627086) | human gut metagenome | isolation source: feces | host: Homo sapiens
CAGGGTTGCGCTCCACGCCGATGACCTGCCCCGCGTGGGGCGCGGCGCACAAGCCGATGGTGCCGATGCCGCAGTAGGCATCGACCACGGTCTCTTTGCCGGTCAGCTTTGCGGCGTCCAGCGCGGCGCGGTAAAGCACCTCGGTCTGCTGCGGGTTGACCTGGTAAAAACTGCGGGACGAGATGGCAAATTGCAGCCCGCACAGCGTGTCCAGCACAAAGCCGGGGCCATAGAGGGTCTTTTCGCGGTTGCCCAGCACGGCGCTGCTGAGTGTCGGGTTGATATTTTGCACGATACTGACGACCCACGGCGCTTTTTTGCGCAGTGCCGCGCAGAAATTATGGCTGCCGGGCAGCTCCGGCCCCGGCGTGACCAGTGTGACCAGCACCTGCCCCTTGCGGGAGCAGCGCAGCACCACGTGGCGCAAAAGACCGGTGCGCTTGTCCTCATCAAAGGCGGTGTAGCGGCAGGCGCGGGCGGCGTCCTGCACGGCGGCCAGTGTGCGGTTGAGCACCTCGTTTTGCAGCAGGCAGTCGGCGGACGGCAGCACCTTGTGCGTGCCCTCGGCATACAGCCCGCAGACCAGCTTGCCCTGCTGGGTGGCAAAGCTGGCAATCGCCTTGTTGCGGTAGTGCCATGGCTCAGCCATCGTGCGCAGCGGGGCCACCGGGGCAAAGCCGCCCAGCAGTTTTTGCAGGCGCTGCTGCTTTTCGGCGGTCTGGCGCGGATACGGCAGCGCCAGCAGCGGGCAGCCGCCGCATTTTTTACTGAAATTGACACAGGTCTTGGCCATGGGGTGTTCTCCTTTAAAAAAGTTGCAGGGTGTGCTACAATAGGGGCAGAGCACTTTTGCGGCAGATGCCGCATATTGTACAAATGGAGGGACTTTGTATGAACGTATTGCTGATCAACGGCAGCCCCCACAAAGAGGGCTGCACCTACCACGCCCTGTGTGAAGTTGCCAAGGCGCTGAACGCAGCGGGCATTGAAACGACGATCTACCACATCGGCGCGGCGCCGGTGGGCGGCTGTGTGGGCTGCGGCGGCTGCACCAAGGCCGGGCACTGCGTGTTTGGCGGGCCGGTGGCGGATGTGCTGCCGCTGGTGGAAAAGGCCGATGGCATCGTGTTTGGCGCGCCGGTACACTACGCCACGGCGGCAGGCAGCATGCTGGGCTTTATGCACCGGCTGGCCTACAGCGCCGGGCGGTATCTGCGCCACAAGCCTGCGGCCATTGTGACAAGCGCGCGCCGTGCAGGCACCACGACAGCCCTGGAAGCGATGGAAAAAGTGCCGCAGTTCTGCGAGATGCCGCTGGTCAGCTCCACCTACTGGCCGATGGTCCACGGTGCCAGCGGCGACCAGGTCGCCCTGGATGAAGAGGGTTGCCAGATCATGCGCAACCTGGGCACCAACATGGCCTGGCTGCTGAAGTGCATCGAAGCCGGCAAAGCCGCCGGGGTGGAAGTGCCGACCGCCGAAAGCGGAAAGCGGACGAATTTCATCCGGTGATCCTTATACGGAGAGGGGCCGTTCTGCGGTTCCTCTCTTTTTCTTTCAGGATACCTGCGCTGCGGTCTCCGGCGTAGCACCCGTCGGCCAGACGTTTTGCATCAGGTCGATGATGGGCTGGTAATCGCTGGTTTTGGCGGCGGCCGTCATGTAGATGGTCTGGCCGCAGTCATAGTCGACCTGGGCAAAAATCGTCTGGTAGCTGCCGCAGTCATACCGCACGGCCTGCACGGCGGCGTCGGGCACGGTAAACGAAAAATCATATTTCACCGTGCCTGTGGTTTCTTCCAGCTCCTGGCCGGACTGTGCCAAAAAATCCGTGTATTGGTCCGTGACCTGCAGCAGCACCACCGTGTAGCCGAGTCGGTTGCCGCCGGTAACGGACAGCGTGTCGTCCTGTGCCATCGTGGGCTGCTGCCACTTGTTTTTGTCGTAGACTACCGTCACGCCATTATCGCCATCCCAGGAGGCATAGTCTGGCGTGTCGCTGGTGGTGAAGTCGTCGCCGCCGTAGAGGTAGAGCATCAGGTCGTTGAAGCTGCACCCGGTCAGGCTGAGCATCAGCGCCACGGCAGCCAGCAGTACGGCCAAAGCATGCTTTGTTTTTTTCATAGCAATGTCCTTTTTACAGTATCATAATGGCATAATATCCCAGGGCGGACGCCGCCGCGATGTACGCAACGCGGCCCGCCACGGCGAATACCAGCCCAAAGGCCAGCCCGGCCAGCACGTCGCTGACAAAATGTACGCCGGTGATCACGCGCGAGACTGCAATGACCGCCGCCAGCACGGCCAGCACCGCGCCCAGCGGCGGCAGCACGTACCACACCGCTGCCGCGATCGCCGCTGCCGAGAAGCAGTGGCGGCTGGGCATGCTCTGACCGGTTTTATTTTTGGGGAACAACGGTACAAAGCCATATTTTGTGTAGGGGCGTGGGCGGTCAATGGCTGCGCGCAGGGCCGTGCCCACCACAAACGCTGCTGCCGGAACCACCACTGTGACCCCCAGCTGCGCCCACATGGTGTGCCACGCCAGCCAGGCCAGCAGGCCGAGGTACAGCAGATACACTGCTGCCACAGCCCCCACACTGACAGCCCACAGCACCTTTTTTGCGGCCGGGCGGGCGTTGAACCAGCCGATTACCGCCCGGTATTGTTGCGCGTTCATGGGCAAACCTCCCTAGTATACAAATTTATACAGTATAAGGATAACACCGCGCAAAAGGGTTGTCAAACACCGCGGCACACAATATAATAAATAATAAAGGCAGCATAAAAAATGGGAGGATCCTGTTTTGTTTGGTTTTGCAAATGCGCTGCTGCTGGCCTTGCTTGCCGCAGCGGGTGTTGATTTAGTTTTGGCGCTGCGCCGCAAAGCGGTGGGGCAGCTGTTTACCGTACCGCACTATCTGTTTGGTGATTGGGGCGGTGAAGCCCGCGCCCGCTGGGGGCAGCGCGCCTTTTTGCTGGCGTTGATGCTGTATGAGTTCACGGTAGTATTTTGCAACAGCATGGCGCGGGAGAACTGGCCGTTTTTGCAGGCGCAGCTCTCCCCTGTTCTGGACACTGTGATGTACACGCTGCTGTGCGGCAAGATCCTGCTGGGCACGCGGTACACCTGGCGCGAGCTTTTGTGCGCAGGGGCGCTGTATTTTGTGGCGCGGTGGGTGTATTTCAACGGGCAGAATATCTGGTTTTTGGGGCTTGTGATGGTACTGCTGGCGGCCAAGGATGTGCCGCTGCGGCGCAGCATGCAGGCGTTTTTGGCCTGCGGTGTGCCCACGCTGGCTGCGGTGGAAGTGCTGCACTTTGCGGGTATCATCGCACCCGATGCGTTGAGCGAGCGCAGCGGCAGCTACCGGCTGATGTTCGGTTACGGGCACCCCAACACCTTTGGCGGCATCGTGTTTGGGCTGGTGCTGGCCTGGGTGCTGCTGCGCGCCGCCCGGCTGACCTGGGCAGAAATCGCCGCCGTAGCGGGCGCGGGGCTGTTTTTGTACAAGGGCCCGGCATCGCGCTCCCCTGCACTGTGTGCATTTTTGCTTGCCGCGCTGCTGGCTGGCGGCAAGCTGGCCGGGGCACGCAAAGGACACAAGGCAACAGCCGGTTTGTGTGCAGCCATGGTGCCGGTGGTGGCGACTGTCAGCTTTATTTTGCCGCTGTTCGTCATTAAAATCGGCCCCTGGGCGGATGAGATCGGTCCCGCCTGGCTGGCAAAGCTGGACAGCCTGCTGACCTGCCGCATCTCGCTGGCATGGGCGGCATACCGTATGTACGACATAAAAATTGCCGGCCAGATGCTGATGGACTGGCCGGCGATCGACAATATTTTTGTGTATTTCCTGTATCAGTTCGGCCCGGTGCTGGTAGTGCTGGCTGGCGTGCTGATGGCCGTAACGTTGTACCACCTGGCCCGCCGCGGCCAATGGCAGGCGCTGGCCTGCTTGCTGGTGGTGCTGTTTTACGGGTATATGGAGACACAGGTTATCCATATCACCAGTGACCCCGCACTGTTGCTGCTGGTACCGGCGGTGTTTGGAGATGCGCTTTCAGATTGATTTTTGCGTTTATCGAGTGCCACTGCAAGGTGGTAAAACCCGATAAGCAAGAATCAATCCGCCGGATACTCAATTTCAACATCCGCAGCTTCCGCGGCGGTTTTTGCCGCCGTGACAAGCCCGCTTACCTCGCCGGAGGGCTTCTCCAACAAATACGCACCGATGGGTTTCGCCTTGTAAACCAGTAAAACGCAGTAGGTGTCCGCGTCGCCGGTGGAAAGCTGCGGGCAGAGCAGCGTCCATTTTTCGACGGTTTTGCCTTTGTAGCCGCCCAGGTCCAGCCCGCTTTCCTGCACCACCTGATTAAAGGCAGTAAAACTGTCGTCCCACTTTTTGGGGATCTTCACCTTATCCACCGCCGCGCTGGACAGGTCCGTTTCAAACCCATAACCGGTAAAGTAGGTGCCAATGTCCTGAGTCGTTTCCACCGTGGCTGTCACCGGCGCAGCCGCAGCCACCGCGTCACCGGAAAAATGCACCGCTGCCGCCACCGTGCCGCACAGGCACACCGCGCACAGGGCAAGTGCCCCCGCCTGCCGCAAGCCGGGTTTTGTTACCGTAAATAAAAACATACGCAGCCCCCCTGCCATTCGTTTTCACACAATGGTATGCGGGGGCTGCGTTTTGTATGTTTATTTATATTGCTCTTTCGGCTCGTACCACTGGAAGATCACGGCATCGTTGTCGGTTTCCAGCTTTTGGGTGTCATGCTCGGGCAGGGCAGTCCACATCACCGGCATGGCACCGGCGGCGATAGCCAGGCGCACGGCCCAGTTGCGCTTATCGGGGCACCAGGCAATAAAATCCGGGCGGCCCAAAAAGTTGCCAAAACAGTGGGACAGTGCATACGCCGGGATAATTTTGGTGCCGTCGTGGCGATAGCTGCGGTAACTGTCCGACAGCTGACCGCGCAGCACACCGGGGGCCTGGCGGCGGATGATGCCTACCACGCGGGGGTCGAAGCTCTCAATGCAATAGGGGCCGGGGTAGACTTTCAACTCGGCCAGAGTGGCGCGGCAAAGCTCTTCCAGGTAGGTCTTGCTGTACTCGTTGCGGCTCTTGATCTCGACGATCAGCGGCGTGGCGGGGTTTACCTCAGCCACAGTGCGCAGCATGTCGGCGAACAACGGGGGGTGTTCCTCGCTGCCCGCCAGCGGCATGGCCGAGAAATCCGCCCAGGCGGCGTCATGTACAAAGCCCTTGCCAGGGGTCATGCGATCCAGCGTATCATCGTGGAAAACCACCAGCCGACGGTCGGACGTGAACTGCACGTCCAGCTCGATGCCGTAGCCGTGGCGGGCAGCAGCCGCAAAGGCGGGCAGGCTGTTTTCCGGCGGGCGTTGATCCTTGCCGAAGTAGCCGCGGTGGGCATAGTTGCGGCCATAGAACGGCGCACACAGTTCTTCGCGCCTGGCACCCGGCCAGACAGCGAACAGCACCAGCGCGGCCAAAATCAAAAGAATTACCAGTAAAATCATAATTTTCACTCTCCGTCGCCATTGTACCGCGCGGCGCGGCAAAATGCAAGGTGGTGACACCCGCCAAGCGCAAACTTTTAAAACTTTTTTCCAAAAGTTTTCACAATTCTTCCACCAGGGTATTGTATTGTGTTATTATGGTATTTAGAGGTATATGAGGAGGTCATCCTTATGGCAAAAATATTGATTGTTGACGATGAACCGCGTATCCGGGATCTGATTCGGGAACATCTGCAATATGCGGGCTTTGTGTGCGAGGAAGCCGGGGACGGCGGCGCGGCGCTGGCGGTGCTGGCGCAGGGCGGCATCGACCTGGTGATTTTGGACATTATGATGCCCTTTATGGACGGCATGACCTGCCTGCGCGAGATGCGCACCCGCAAGATCATGACCCCTGTTATTATGCTGACCGCCCGCAGCGAGGAATACGATAAACTCGCCGGGCTGGAGGGCGGCGCCGATGACTACGTCGTCAAGCCGTTCTCCCCGCGGGAGCTGGTGGCCCGTGTCAAGGCCGTGCTGGCGCGTACCATGCCCAAACCGGCCGAGAATACCGGCGTATTCACCTTTGGCGACCTGATCATTGACACAGCCAGCCACAGCGTCAAGGTCGCCGGGCAGGAAGCCCCGCTGACCCCCAAAGAATTTGACCTGCTGGTCTTCCTTGTCAACAACAAGGGCATCGCTTTAAGCCGCGAGAAAATTTTGCAGCAGGTGTGGAACTACGACTACTACGGCGAGGACCGCACCGTTGACACCCACATTAAAATGCTGCGCGGCCACCTGGGCAGCTGCCGCAAATTCATCGTAACCGTGTGGGGCATCGGTTATAAATTTGACCCCGAAGTCTTATCGTAAGGGAAGTGCTGCGTTGTGAAAAGCGCAAAAAAACGCATCCCGGCTATCAGCATCCACGGGCAGCTGATGCTTTTTATCGGAGGCATGACCCTGCTGACGGTGGGGCTGATCTGGGGCATCATCACCTACGCACTGGCCCCGAAATATAACGCCACCATCCGCCAGAACCTGACCGACAAAGCCAGCGCCATCACGGCCATTTTTGACCAGACCGACTCGGAAATTTCCAGCCGCGATTTTGGCGTGCTGCAACTGGACGATGACTTCTGGGACAGCCTGGGCCAGACCTTTGCCGACAAACGGATCAACATGGACGGCTACTGCGTTGATTTCAGCGATTCGACGCTGCGCTGCTTAAAAGCCTACGAAAGCATGTACCCCTGCCTGCTGCACGAGAGCACCGGCGCGTTCAGCGGGGAGTTTGGCTACAACCTCAACACCCGCCAGCTTATTGCATTCCGGCAGCAGTTGTTTGAGGATGGCTCGCTGTACAAGATCGTGCAGATGGGCTCCAACAGGCAGATGGTCGTGGGGCAGCTTTCGGCGGACGGGCAGTACGGCATTATCGTGTCGACCAGCCTGGCGCAGATTGCCACGGCGGCCGAAGTGCTGCGCAGCATTCTGTGGCCGGTGGCACTGTTTTTGCTGGTGCTGGATCTTGTGTTTGCGATGCTGTTCAGCCGGTGGTTCACCCGGCCCATTCGGCAGCTTTCCAGCGGCGCAAAAGAGATCGCCGCCGGCAACTACGACATTCAGCTGCCGGTCGTGCATCATGACGAGATTGGCCAGCTGGCTGAGGATTTCAACCACATGGCCGCCGAGGTCAAGCGCAGCGCGCAGCTGGAAAAAGATATTCTGGCCAATGTCAGCCACGACCTGCGCACCCCGCTGACCCTGATCAAAGGCTACGCCGAGACTGTGCGCGACCTGACCGGCACCGACGCCGACAAGCGCACCGAGCAGTGCAACATCATTGTTGACGAGACCGACCGTCTGTCGGCGCTGGTCAACAGTGTGATGGAGCTGAGCAAGGTGCAGAGCGGTGCCGAGAAGCCCAGCCTTATCGACTTTGACATGGGTGAGCTTTGCTTTGAAGTCGCGGGCCGTTACGATGCCTTGTGCGGCCAGAACCACTGGCATCTGGAATTGCAGGCCGACGAAGCCGCCCCTGTGCGCGCCGACCCGGCCATGATGGAGCGGGTGCTGCACAATCTGCTGGGCAATGCGTTCCACCACATTGGCGCGGACGGCCAGGTCGTGCTGCGGGTGCTGCCCCAGCCGGACGGCTGCCGTGTGGAGATCGAGGATCACGGCCCCGGCATCCCGCCCGAGGATCTGCCCTATATTTTTGACCGCTACTACCGCGCGCGGCAGGATTCCGGCAAAGTGGGCACCGGGCTGGGGCTTTCGATCACCAAAGCAATATTACAGCAGCATGGCTTTGCCTTTGGCGTAAACAGCGCTTTGGGGCAGGGCTCCACCTTCTGGTTCGTGATGCGGGACATCCGCACCGGGCCGCACGCCTGAAAGGAGATCCCTTATGGATGAAAAACTGGACCGCAAGATGGATGAACAGCTGGAAACCCGCGTAGCGGAGCTGGCCGCCAACAACGACGAGACCGGTGACGGTAAGCTGGACGCCGCCGACCTGAAAGCCCAACTGAACCGCATTGAAGCGCAGCTGGAATTGCAGGACGCACAGAACCGCAGCATTATGAAAAACCAGCGTCTGCGCATGCTGCTGAGCATTGTCATTACCGTAGTGCTGCTGGTGGTGCTGGGGCTGTTCTGGAACCGGATGGACAGCGCCTACAACGAGGTCATGGCCGCCTGCACCCAGGTAAACGAGCTGGCCGACACCTTGCAGACCAGCCTGGACACGCTGGACCCCGACGAGCTGAACAGCATGATGCAGGATCTGCCCGCCATCACCGAACAGTTGAAGCAGCTGGACGTCAACAGCCTGAACACCGTTTTGCAGGGCCTGCCCACCCTGATGGACAACGTAAATAAGCTGCAGCAGCAGGTGGAAAGCATTACCAGCACATTTAACAGCATTGGGTCGCTGTTTGGAAGATAACAACACCGTAAAAGGCTCCCCCTGCGGGGAGCTGTCACCGAAGGTGACTGAAGGGTGGCCGGGGGCGGTTCGTGCTCCGGGGACCACCCCTCACCCGCTGCGCGGGAGCTCCCCTCAAGGGGAGCCTTTTCACATTCTGCACAAGACTTGCACACAAATATGTGTTACAATACGAAAGTTAAAATTTACCACCCTGTTGAGAGAGGAACGAAAAACCGATGGAAGATACCGTAAAGACCCGGCGCAATCCACTGGCGTGGTTCGGCAAGCATAAGAAGCTGACTGCCCTGCTGCTGGTGGTGCTGATCGCGGCGGTGCTGGTGCTGCGCGCTGTGCTGGGCGGCAAAAGGGCCGCCGGCACCACCTATCAGTTTGTGCGCACCACCACCTTGCAGAAAACCGACCTGACAGATTCGGTCAGCGTGAACGGCACCGTAAAATCCGGCTACGAGGCCAGCGTCACCGTGGCAGATTCGGCCAAGCTGTACAAGGTCAGCGAAGTCAAGGTAGCCGTGGGCGACACCGTCAAAAAAGGCGATGTGATTGCCACGCTGGACACCAGCGACCTGGAAAAGCAGATCGAAAGTGCCGAGGAAAGCTACAGCGATACGCTGCAATCGGCGCAGACGAGCAACGACCGCGCGGTAGCTGATTTGGAAACTTCCACCGTGCAGCATGAGAACACCCTGATTGATTTGCAGGCCAAGATCGAGCAGTCCGACGAATCGTTGCAGGATGCCAAGGACGACCTGACCAAAGCGCAGGAAGAGCAGCGCAAGGCCCAGAGCACCTACGACAGCGCGGTGTCTGACTACAACACGCTGGAATCTGCCTACAATGCGGCAGTGGCTAATGTCGAAGCGCTGAATGCCGCCTACACAACCGCCCAGCAAACCTATGCCCAGGCCAAGAACAACTACGAAGTGGCCGTGGAAATTTACAATAACGACGGCGGCTCCCCCACTGAGGCGCATGCCCAGGCCAAGAACGACGCCGAAGCCGCGCTGAACACGGCGCTGGCTGACTACAACGCCGCCGACGCAGCTTTGAACAGTGCCAAAAACAACTGCTCTGTTCCCTCCTTGAACCTGTACGGCTATGATGCCGTCAAGCAGGCATATTCGCAGGCAGGCACCACCAAGACCCAGGCCGAAAACGCGCTGGAAAGCGCCAAAAATGCCGTTGAATCTGCCGCCAAACAGATCGACACCTGTGAGCAGCAGGTCAAATCGGCCCACGACAGCTATGACCAGGAGAAAAACTATTCCAATCTGCTGAACAAGACCCAGAACGTTGAGGACAGCGCCACCAAGCTGGAACAGGCCCAGCGCACACCGGACAACCTTGAAACGCTGCGCAGCACATTGGACGACTGCACCCTGACCGCCACGATGGACGGCACCATCACCGCACTGGATGCCACGGTCGGCTCGGTCTGCACCGGCACGGTCGCCACCATCCAGAACACCGACGCACTGGTGGTGGAAGTGACCATCCCCGCCAACAGCGTACCCAAGCTTTCCACCGGCATGACCTGCCGCATCACCAGCGACGCCACCGGCGATGCTATCATCAACGGCACGCTGACCCAGATCGACCCCGTTGCCAACGATAATGGCTCGTTCGGTGCCAAAGTCATGGTCAACGGCGACGACGGCGGGTTGCTGATCGGCATTTCCGCCAAGGTGGAGATCGTTGTCAACGAGAAAAACGATGTCTTTACCGTGCCGCGCGACGCCGTAGGCACAGCCGACGACGGCAGCAGCTATGTACTGCGCCAGACCGGCGGCGAGGGCGTGGACATGACCTTTGAGGAAGTGCCCGTGACCACCGGCGACACCAATGATTTTTACGTCGAGATCACCGGCAGCGACCTGAACGAAGGCGACGTGATCCGCGCCACGGCTGATTTGACCCAGGGCATTGAGACCAGCGACAGCACCCTGCCCGCCGGTGTGCAGGAGATGGCCAACGGCGATTTGTACGTAGGCGACCCCAGCGACATGCCCGAGGGCACGGTCCTTGTAGGCGGCGGCGACACCCCGGCAGGCGGCCCCGGCGGGCCGGGAGGCGGACAATGAGCCAGACCCCGACCCCCATCCGCCGTGGTGATGCAGCCCGCGACACCGAAGCGTTTGCCAAGCAAATTGCGGCCAACCTGCTGGAGACGGGAAACCAGCAGGCACGCGCCCTTGCCCCGGACGCGAAAGCGCCGCTGATCGAGATGCACGGCATCCGCAAAAGCTACTACATCGGCAAGCCGAATGAACTGGAAATCCTGCACGGCATCGACCTGACCGTCTACCCCGGCGAGTTCGTTGCCATCGTGGGCGAGTCCGGCTCGGGCAAGTCTACCTTAATGAACATCATCGGCGTGCTGGACAAGCCCACCACCGGCGAGTACACGCTGGACGGCGTGAACATCCATGACGCGAAAGACAACCAATTGGCCGATATCCGCAACCGCAAGATCGGCTTTGTGTTCCAGACCTACAACCTGATTGGGCGGCAGAGCGCCCTAAAAAATGTCGAGCTGCCGATGCTTTACGCCGGTGTACCCGGCAGTGAGCGCACCCGCCGCGCCAAAGAATGGCTCGAGCGCGTCGGCATGGGCGAGCGGATGAAGCACCAGCCCAACGAGCTTTCCGGCGGCCAGAAGCAGCGTGTAGCCATCGCCCGCGCCATGGTCAACGAGCCTGCGCTGATTTTGGCCGACGAGCCGACCGGCGCGCTGGACAGCCAGACCAGCCGCACTGTGATGGACCTGTTCCATGAAATGCACGACACCTACCACAAAACCATCGTGCTCATCACCCACAACCCCGAACTGGCCAACGAGTGTGAACGTGTGCTGACCCTGCGGGACGGGCTGATTGTGGGCGAAAGAAAGGGGAGTGGCAAACGTGCAGCTCTTTGAGAATATCAGCATGGCGTTTGCCAGCGTGCGCAGCAACAAAATGCGCAGCCTGCTGACGATGCTGGGCATCATCATCGGCATTGCAGCGGTCATCGCCATCGTCACGGTCGGCAACAGCATGACCGGCTCGGTCACAGACTCGATGTCCGGCATGGGTGTAAGCAACATTACGGTGAGTGTGCAGCAGAAAAGCTCTTCCAATGCGCAGGGCACGGCCCAGGGCGTGACGCTGCGCCGTTTTATGGACACGACCCCCGGCGATTCCGACCTGATCACCGATGCCATGATCAACGATTTTTACGCGGCGTTCCCGGACAAGGTCGACCACTTTGAATACACGGTGGACGTCGGGCAAGCCACCATTGCCAAGTACGGCGACCCGACCACGACCATCAAGGCTTCGGTCAGCGGTGTGAACCACGCCACGCTGGCTGCCAAAGACGATGATTCGCAAATTTTATACGGCCGCTGGCTGGACGACGACAAGGACGCAGGCCGCATGCTGGCCTGTGTTTCGGAAAAATTCATCACGCAGGCCATCGGCGGCAGCGCGCAGGATGCCATCGGCAAATCGTTCACCTTAACGGGCAGCGACGGCAATTTGTACACCTATTTCATCGTAGGTGTGTACAAATACACCGAGGACAGCTATTCCAGCATGTTCAGCTCCACCAGCGACGACGACATTCAGACGAATATTTACATTCCGCTGGATGTAGCCCGCAGCATCGCCGGGACCGCCAGCGGCTACCAGAGCTTTACGGTGGTAGCCGCCAGCGGCGTGGATGTGACCAGCTTTGTGGACACCGTGGGCGACTTTTTTGCCAGCTACTACACCTACAATGACAGCTGGACCGTCAGCGCGTCGAGCATTTCGAGCCTGGTGGAAAGCATGACCTCGATGCTGAACACGGTATCGCTGGGCATCTCGGCCATTGCAGCCATTTCCCTGCTGGTCGGCGGCATCGGTGTCATGAACATTATGATGGTCTCTGTCACCGAGCGCACGCGCGAGATCGGCACCCGCAAGGCACTGGGTGCCCCGGGGTCGGCTATCCGAATGCAGTTTATCACCGAAAGCGTGATCCTTTGTCTGATTGGCGGCGTGATCGGGGTGGTTTTGGGCATTGCTGCTGGCGTTGGGTTAAGCACGCTCATGCAGGTGCCGGGCAAACCGTCGGTTGCGTCGATTCTGGTCGCTGTTGGGTTCAGCATGGCCATTGGCGTATTTTTTGGGTATTACCCCGCCAACAAGGCCGCGAAGCTTGACCCGATCGAAGCACTGCGGTATGAGTGATTTTTGATTTGTTTTTGCTTTACGGGGCGCGGGGCACGGCTTAGGGGCTGCTCCGGGTAGATGCCAAACTTGCATGCAGGCCGTAGGGGGCGGCGTCCTCGACGCCCCGTGCAATCTTCCGCTGCCGCTGAATCGTCCGGGCGAACACTGTTCGCCCCTCCCCCCTTACCCATTGGTTCTGTAGGGAGGGGTCTTGCCCCCTCCAAGGCGCTTTATGAGCCACCATACCACAAAAGGCTCCCCTCCCGGGGAGCCTTTCCTGTATTCTCTTATTTTCTTTACGCGGCGCTTTCCGGGGTGGCGATTTCTGCGCTGCCGTACAAAACCGCAAACTGGCGGTCGGTTTCTTCGGTCAGGTAGTTTTCGTCGGGGTAGGTGCCGTCATGCTCGTCGGCGTAACGTTCAGCGATCTTGTCGCGCAGGTCGTACTTGATGGCGTTGTCGCGGTCAGCCTTTGTATCGTATTGGCTGTAGTCATAGTAGTAGCCTTTCTGCACGCGTTTGGCAAGCTGCTCGGTGGTCAGGCCGTCGGCAAAGGCGGCCGAAAATTCCGCGCGGTAGGTATCATACACGCCGCCGGTGTCTTCCTCGGTGGCAAAATTCATCGTGGTAAAGTCCCAGCCCGCATCCCGGGCGGCTTTTACGATGGCGGCGCAGTTGGCGGCAAATTCCAGTTCGTTCCCGGCGCTGTCCTGGCAGAAATTCAGGTGCAGCATCAGCGTGTCCCCCGGCTGCAGCGTGTAGTCCGTATTTTCCATATTCGTGTGGTTGAAGTAGGCACTGGCGTACATCGAGGTGATCTCGGCTTTCAGCTCTGGATCGGCGGAAAGCTGCTGATACATGCTGTCCACAACCTGCTGCTCGATGCGATTTTCGGCATAGCGGTTGTCAACACCCAGCCAGCGCCAGGCCATCGGCATAAGAGCCGCCGTGCCCACTACGACCAGGATGAACGCGCAGCCCAGCACGCCGAGCCAGTCGAATTTTAGTTTCACATCGGGCTTGGCGCTGTAGACAAGCACCTCGATCCCCAGTACGATGAGGATGGCAGGCGAAAATTTCAGCACGGCCAGCAGGTTTGCCTTGGGCATAAACTGCTGCGCCAGCAGCAGCACACCGCCCGCGATGAGCAATATGGCAAATGCCATTGTGCCGACGCGGCGGACTTTTTTCGGCGGCTCCGCCGTGGTATTTTCCACCGGCGGGTTGGTTTTGATTTCATCCATTTTGTTATACCTCAATTTTTATTTATACAAATCGTATTGTTTGTAGAGAACAGTTTCCCTTTTACTTCTCCTCCCCGGGATACGGCGGCAGCACGTCATCCTCGGCGGGGGTGTCTTTTTTGGCGGGGTGCAGGCCCAGCAGCTTGATACCGGCAAATACCAGCAGAATGCCCACCATGATATTGGGGAGGCCATGGATAAAATCATACACGATGCCATAGCCGAAATAATGCGTCAGCACAGTAGTCAGCCAACCGGAAATCAGGATATCATACAGCGCCCAGATGCCGAAAGCGATCAGCCCCCAGCCCAGCAGTTTGTTATGCTGGGGCAGCATGGCCTTGATGTCGTCCCAACTGCCGGGCAGCAGCAGGTCATCGTCCTTGGGCTCTCCTGCCGCCAGATGACGGATAAGGTCGTAGGTGTCAAAAAAGCTGTACATCCACACGATGATGGAGCCGACAACCAGCGCGTCCACCAGCGTGCCCGCCATGATAAACAGGCAGAAAAAGGTGATCAGCGACAGCCCGCGCTTCATATAGCCGTAGTACATCTGGCCTGCGCCCGGGATGCAGGCGAAGATAAAGGTCAGCAGTGCGTTCTTTTTCATAGGTTATTCCCCCTTGGCGGTACCGCCGCCGATCGGTTCTGTTTTTAACTGGTTCAAGCCGCTTTCGGCGGTCAGGGTAAAGTTTTTAAAGGTGTTGTCCAGGCTTTCGTAAAAGCCGCTTACCACGCTGTTGACGCGCTGGCGGAAGCTGGGCTGCGGCTCGGTGGGTGTGGGCTTGGCAACAGGCAGGCCCGTGCCGTTTGCCATGCCGAAGGTCGTGACGTTCCACAATAGGAAGCCCAACGCCACCGCCGCTGCCGTGGATACGTAGCGGTTGGTCATGATGCGGAAGCTGCGCAGCCGCATCAGGTTCTGCACCTGCGGGATCAGATCGCGCATCGGCTGTTGCAGGCATTCCGGCGCAGCGTCGATCATTTTGGTGTAGCGCAGCAGGCAGTAATCGCAAAAGGTCAGGTGCTCGGCAGCTTCCAGCGCGCCCAGATCATCCAGGGTGCCGTCCTTTAAGGCGTACAGGCCGTCGTCGGTCAGGTGGCCTTCGGCGTCAAACAATTTTTCGTTATCAAAATAAAGGCTCATTCCCTTTGCCTCCTCTCGATGATCTGCTGGCGCAGGATGTTTTTGGCGCGCCAGAGCTGGTTGTTGACCGTGGCAGGCGGGCGGCCTACGGTCTCCGCGATCTCTGCGGTGGTCTTATGTTCTAAAAAATACAGCACGGCGATCTTGCCGTAGGGCTCGCGCAGGTTTCGCACCATTGCTTCCACCTCGGCGGCACCGGCTTTGTCGGTCAGCTGTTCGAGGGGGTCCTGCGCGTCGCCGGGCGGTGCGCCGCGCGGTTCGGGCAGGGCGTCGTCACCCGGGGCTTCCACCCGGCGCACCCAGCTGCTTTTCAGGTGGTCTTTGCATTTGTTCGCGGCCACGCGCACCAGCCAGGCTTTGTAATACTGCGGCTCGCAGCGGTCAATGGCCGAATAGGCGGAGAGGAAGGTATCCTGGGTGATGTCCTCGGCGGTGTGGGGCTCGTGCACGAATTGCAGGCAGACGGTGTAGATCAACCGCTGATATTGCTGCATCAGCTCGGTAAATTCTCCGTTTGTCAGCTTCCACACCCCCTTTGCCTTTCCTTTGCTTTCACTCTCTGTTCATTAAAACGAATCCCCCGCGCCGAATTTTGCAACGCGAGGGAAATTTTTTAAGATTTTTTAAATCTCAATATCCAGGCTGACGGGGCAATGGTCGCTGCCCATGATGTCCATTAAGATACCGGCTTCTTTAATGTTGGGGGCTACGCGGTTACTGACGAGGAAATAGTCGATACGCCAGCCTGCGTTCCGCTCACGCGCGCGGAAGCGCATGCTCCACCAGCTGTACATGCCGGCAGCGTCGGGGTGCAGATGGCGGAAGCTGTCGGTAAACCCGGCGGCAAGCAGTTCGTCCAGCTTGCCGCGCTCCTGGTCGCTGAAGCCTGCCGCGCCACGGTTGGGACCGGGGTTCTTCAGATCAATATTCTCATGCGCAACGTTGAGGTCACCGCAAAGGATGACCGGCTTGACGGCGTCCAGCTTTTTTAAATAGGTACGCAGATCATCTTCCCACTGCATACGATAGTCGATGCGGGCCAGTTCGTTTTGCGAGTTGGGGACGTAGAGATTGACGAGGTAGAAGTTTGGGTATTCCAGTGTGATGGCGCGGCCCTCATGGCTATGGGCTTCGCAGTCAATACCGTAGTTGACCGACAATGCCGGGGTCTTGGCCCAGATGGCCGTGCCGGAGTAGCCTTTTTTCTCGGCGCTGTAAATATACTCGGTATAGCCTGCCGGGGCGAAATCCGCCTGGCCGGGCTGCATTTTGGTTTCCTGCACGCAGAAAAAGTCGGCATCCAGGGCGTTGAAGGTATCCTCAAACCCTTTTTTCAAACAAGCCCGCAAGCCGTTGACATTCCAGCTGATGAATTTCATGGTTTTGGCCTTTCTTTTGGTTTTATCTTCGTGGTTTGGTGTAGCGGGTGTCACCACCTTGCGGTGACACCCTTTTATAGTTGGCTACTACCCGGGGCCAACACTCTACGATTGGACGGTTTGCAATTTCTATTCTTTGTTGCTGCTTTTTGGTAGTTCGTAGGGGCGGGCAGCCGCAGGGTGGCGGCAAGCGGCAGCTTCCCTCACCCCGGTGTTTTCATTGCCTTTTTCTTCCAGGCACCGCTGGCGAAGCGGCCTACGAAGCAGACGGTACGGCAGGCCCAGTCAATGACCATGGCCCACCAGACACCGACGGCCCCCCAGCCGAGATTGACGCACAAAATCCAGCTGAACGCCAACCGCCAGGCGATCATCGAAGCGATCGACGCGATCATTGTAAACTTTACGTCGTTGGCGGCACGCAGGGCGTTAGGCAGCACAAAGGCCGCAGGCCAGATCAGGATGCCCATTGCGCAGTGGATCGTCACAAGCTCAGCCGAAAGTGCCCGCGTTTCGGGCGAGAGGGTGTACATGTTCAGCACCACGCCCAGCGACAAAATCACCGCCGCGTTGGCAACGCCCTGGGCGATGTAGTCCCACAGCATTAGCTTTTTGGTGTAATAAACGGCCTGGTCCAGATCCTGCGCACCCACGCAGCGGCCCACGACCGTAATGACCGCCAGACCCATGGCCGTGCCGATGATCGCACCCACGGCGTCCAGGTTGTTGGCCACCGCGTTGGCCGAGATATGCACCGTGCCGAACAGCGAAATCATCGACACCACCAGCACGCGGCCCAGCTGGAACAGGCTGTTCTCGCAGGCCGAGGGGATGCCGATGCGCAGAATGCTTTTGACGATGCCGCCCTCCAGATGGGTGACGGACCGCGGCGTGATGTGCAGCACATACTCATGCTGCGCCGCCAGCCCCAGGATGATAAACGCGCCCACTGCGCGGGAGATCAGCGTGGGGATGGCTACGCCCTCGACGCCCATGCCCAACACAAAAATGCAGATGGCATTGCCGCAAAAGTTGATGGCATTGACAATGACCGATACCTTCATGGATACCGCACTGTTGCCGGTGGAACGGAAAATCGCCGCGCCTGCGTTATACAGTGCCAAAAACGGGAAGGACAGCGCCGTGATGGTAAAGTACACCAGCGCCGCGTCCATGACGTCGTCGGTGATGCTGCCAAACAGCAGGCGCAGCATCGGGCGGCGGGTCAGCAGGCAGAACGCAGCTACGGCAAGGCCCAGCAGGGCGCTCAGCCCTACCAGCTGCCCGGCGCTGCGGGCGGCCTGCTCGGGCTTTTTGGCCCCCAGATACTGGCTGGTAACGACCGCGCCGCCGGTAGCCAGTGCGGCAAACACCGTGATAATGAGCTGGTTGATCATATCCACCAGCGACACGCCGGAGATCGCGGCCTCGCCTACCGAGGAGACCATGACCGTATCCGCCATGCCCACCAGTACGCTGAGCGTCTGCTCAATGATCAGCGGCCAGAGCAGCGTGAGCAGTTGATGGTTTGTAAAAATTTTTTCCTGTTTCAGTGGCTGCATCGCAGCGTTCCCCTCTTTATACACATATGTAATAGAGTATAGCACAAAACCCCGGGGTACGCAATGTGCAGAAAGTTGCATCTTGCACAGCCACGGGGCTTGTGCTATACTGACGGCGGAGATAAGTTAGAACATTCAAACTTTTAAAATAAAGGACGGAAAATCATGACACTCGCAGAGATAAAAGTCGGGCAGGATGCCGTGCTGCGCACCATCGGTGGGCAGGGGGAGCTGCGCCACCACCTGCTGGATATGGGCCTGACCCCCGGTACCGAAGTCACCCTGCGCAAAGTAGCCCCCATGGGGGACCCGATCGAAGTAGAACTGCGCGGCTACGAGCTGACGCTGCGGCTGGCCGACGCCGCCAAAATTGAGGTAGACAACGTCCACGAGACGGACCGCGCCGCCCGCAGCGAGGCACGGCACGCCGCTGTCCCCCACCCCGGCGTGGGCGAACTGCGCAAGGCTGCCAGCTATCACGACCGCAAGGCAGGCAGTGAGATCGCCAAGGGGCAGCCCTTGCATTTTGCGCTGGCCGGCAACCAGAACTGCGGTAAAACGACGCTTTTCAACCAGCTGACCGGGTCTAACCAGCATGTAGGCAACTTTCCCGGTGTGACGGTGGACCGCAAGGATGGCATCATCCGCGGCCACGCCGAGGCTACCGTCACCGACCTGCCAGGCATTTATTCCCTCTCGCCCTATTCGAGCGAGGAGATCGTCACCCGGGATTTTCTGCTGAACACCCACCCCGACGGCATCATCAATATCGTCGATGCAACGAACATTGAGCGCAACCTGTACCTGACCATGCAGCTGATGGAGCTGGGCATTCCGATGGTGCTGGCGCTGAACATGATGGATGAGGTGCGCGCCAACGGCGGCACCATCATGGTCAACGAGCTGGAGGAACTGCTGGGTGTGCCAGTGGTGCCCATCTCCGCCGCCAAAAACGAGGGCATCGACGAGCTGGTCGAGCATGCTTTGCATGTGGCCCGCCACCGCGAAACGCCGGGCCGCATTGATTTTTGTGATGCCGCCGACGGCAAAGACGGCGCCGTGCACCGCTGCATCCACGCCGCCACCCATTTGATTGAGGACCATGCCCAGCGTGCCGGGCTGCCGCTGCGGTTTTCCGCCACCAAGCTGGTGGAGGGCGACCGGTTGATCGAGCAGGCCTTGCAGCTGGACGAAAACGAGACCGAATTGCTGGGGCATACCATTGCCGAGCTGGAAAACGAGACCGGGTTGGACCGCGAAGCCGCCCTGGCCGACATGCGCTTTACTTTTATTGAACGCCTGTGCGACAAAACCGTTGTGCGCCCCGGCGAAAGCCGCGAGCACAAGCGCAGTGTAGCCATCGACAAGGTGCTGACGGGCAAATATACCGCCCTGCCGTGCTTTATCGGCATTATGGCGCTGGTGTTCTGGCTGACGTTCGGCGTCATCGGCGCAGCACTGTCCGATTTGCTGACACTGGGCATCGACGCCGTGACCAACGCTGCGGACCATGTCCTGACGGTGTACGGCATCAACCCCGTGGTACACAGCCTGGTCATTGACGGCATTTTTGCCGGTGTGGGCAGCGTGCTCAGCTTTTTGCCGGTCATTGTAACGCTGTTCTTCTTCCTCTCGATTTTGGAGGATACCGGCTACATGGCGCGCGTGGCCTTTGTCATGGACCAGCTGCTGCGCCGGGTGGGCCTTTCGGGCCGCAGCTTTGTGCCGATGCTCATCGGCTTTGGCTGCTCGGTGCCAGCCATCATGGCAACGCGCACGCTGTCCAGTGACCGCGACCGCAAAATGACCATTTTGCTGACCCCGTTCATGAGCTGCTCGGCCAAGCTGCCGATCTATGCGCTGTTTACCACGGCGTTTTTCCCGCGGCAGTGGCGCGCTGTGGTTATGGTGGGGCTGTACATAACGGGCATCGTCTGCGGCATTTTGTATGCACTGGTGCTGAAGCTGACCCGCTACAAGGGCGAGCCTGTTCCCTTTGTGATGGAGCTGCCGAACTATCGGTTCCCCTCGGCCCGCAGCGTTGGCCAGCTGATTTGGGAAAAGGCTAAGGACTTTTTGCAGAAAGCCTTTACGATCATTTTTGTAGCCACTGTGCTGATCTGGTTCTTGCAGACTTTCGACACGCGGCTGAACGTTGCCACGCCGGACAGCAGCCTGCTGGCGCTCATCGGCAGCTGGGTCGCGCCGCTCTTTAAGCCGCTGGGCTTTGGCGACTGGCGTGTCTCCACGGCGCTGATCACCGGCTTTACGGCCAAGGAGAGCGTGGTTTCCACCCTGACGGTGCTGCTGGGCGGCGACACAGCAGCGCTTGCCACGATGTTTACGCCGTTTACGGCGATCGTATTTTTGGTGTTTACGCTGCTGTACACCCCCTGCGTGGCGGCCATTGCCGCCGTAAAGCGGGAGCTGGGCGGTGCCAAAGCAGCCGCCGGGGTAGTAATTATGCAGTGTGCTATTGCATGGGTGGTGGCCTTTGTGGTACACTGTGTGGGTACACTGCTGGGGTTTGTATGACCCTGTGACCCGGAGGTAGAGCTATGGCAAGTGCAATTATTGTAGTGGTGATTTTTGCGCTGCTGGCGCTGGCGATTTTGTTTATCTGCCAGAACGGCGGCTGGCAAGGCGGCTGCGGCGGCAACTGCGCCAGCTGCCGCCAGCATTGCAGCGATAAAGAGAAGCAGACGAAGAAAAAGTAAAAAAGCAAAACCTAAAGGCTCCCCTTGGAGGGGAGCTCCCGCCGCCAGGCGGGTGAGGGGTGGCTGGTTTGGCCTTACACTTCGGGTAGACGCAAACGCTCTATTCGGGGGCCACCCCTCAGTCAGCTTTGCTGACAGCTCCCCTCAAGGGGAGCCTTTTTTATTCTCCCGTGTACATTGTTACCGGGGTATAGTCGGTGCCGCCCGCCAGGTAGGCGGCGCAATCCATTACGGCATAGGCCTTGCGGTCAATGCCATAGACATTGACATAAGAACCGTTGCTGACCAAAATCTTATCGTTTGCCAGCAGTTTTTCCGGGTAGCCTGCGTTCCAGCCTTCCACTTTATCCCACTCAACCGCCCGCGTGTAAGTCTGGCCGTCCGCAAGGTCGAATATTTGGATGCTCGTTTCCCCCTTTTCGTTCAGCTGGGTGATCCAGCGCAGTTCGTCCTGCTGCTGCATGGGGGATACGTTGGAACCGTTAAAGGGAAGTGTAAATACGGGGGTCATTGTTCCGTTTTCCAGTTTGTCCACCGTGGCCGGGTAGAAACCGTCTGTGCCATCTTCCTTGGCCATATAGTGCAGAAAATAAAGGCTGCCGTCCCGTTGGCCGCAGTAGTCATAGCCCTCGTCTGTCGTAGAAGATTCGTAAAGCTTTTCCATCTCCCCGTTGGCGGGGTCGTACAGAACAATTTCCGCCGTGGAGTTCTGCCAGGTGGCGTTGAAAGCGTCCTCTTCGCTGGTTGGGTCAGGCACTGGAGCCGAACTGTTGATGCGCACCAACAGCCAGCGGCCATCCACCGCACCACACACAGTATAGATCTGCCCCGGCAGGTTTTGCAGAGTCAATTCTCCGGTGGTGCGGTCCAGGCGAGTAAGGCTTTCGACCCAAAGGTTTGCGCGGTTTTCCTGGTAAATGGCGGCATCATCATACCAGGTCGGGGCAAATGCGCCATCCAGTTGCTGCTCTTCCACGTCGCCGATTGCGGTGTCAATGGTATAGCGCAGGCTGGGCCGCTCGCCCTCGGTCGTGTTCTCTTGCAGATACAGGTCTACTGCGTCATTCCAGACGGCCATACCGTAGTAGCCGCCATCCAACGTAATGCTTGCCACTTTTTCCTGCGCGGCTGTATCAATGTTCGTTTTGACAACACAGTAAACACCTTTATTTGCAGCTTCGTTGAAAAACTCGTGCAGGGTATACAGACCCGTGGCGGTTTCAACCTCGGTACTGCACGGCCGCACCTGACCCGTGATGCCCAGCTGGGCAGTGTCCTCTGCCGAGGTAGTTTCTCCGCTCTCGGCGGTCGCTTCAGTGGTCACTTCCGGGGGTTGGGTCGGCTCAGGCTGTACTGTCTGTGCCCCGCAGGCGGCAAGCGTCAGCGGCAGGGCCAGCAGGCAGGCGAGGAATTTTTTCATAGCGCTTCTCCTTTTTTATTCTCCCGTGTACATTGTTACGGGGGTATAGTCGGTGCTGCCTGCAAGGTAGGCGGCGCGGTCGATAGCGGCGTAGGCGACCTTGTCCCAAAGGTCTGTGTTTCCCATGCTGCCGTGGGTGACAATTACCCGCCCATCGGGCAGCAGCATTTTCGGGAAGCCCGTGGATGCAGACTGGCTCGTTTCCTTTATAAACGCCGGGCGATAGCTCTGCCCATCATCCAGGTCATATATCTGCACCGTTTCGCCCGCATCCCAGACGATCCATTGCAGCTCGCCCTGCTCGTTTTCCAGCAGCCACTGGCTTATATAGGGGTCGTCCCGTGGCAATACCTGTACCATTTCACCCTCCTCCAGCTTGCATACACCGGTCGGGATCGCATCCTCATCGGAACGGGCGAAGTACAGTGTACCGCTGCGTTGACCGCAATAGTAGTAATCTTCCCCTACCGCCGGGTAGCTGTATACTTTTTGCATCTCGCCGGTGGCGGCATCAACAAGGTCAAATTCTTTTTCCGAGTTCTGCAAAACAGCGTTGTACATATCGCCGTCCTCTGGGCTCGGCAGCGGACTGGGGCTGACGATGCGCTGGATGAGCCATTTATCACCCACGCCGCTTATCGACTGCGTCTGATCCGGCAAGTTGATATAACTCACCTCGTTCGTGGTACGGTCACGCCGGTTAATGCGCTTCCCGCTGTCATAGTCCATCTCATACAGCGCGGCGTCATCGTACCACGCGGGGAAAAAGAGTCCCTCTATGGGTACACGTTCCACATTGCCGGTGGAAGTATCCACGATATAGCGGCATTCCGTGGGGTTGTCCGTGTCCGCATCCTCAATCAGATACACCTCTACCGTATCATCCCAGGCGGCCATGCCATAATATAGGCCGCCTTGCAGGTCGATTTCCGCCAGCTTTTCCTGTGCGGCAGCGGCGCAGTCCGTTTTTATGACATAAAAAGTGTCTGTGTTGGTGGTTTCGTCATATTTCTGGTTCATGCCGTACAGCCCGGTGTTGGTATACATCATATAATACGACGCTGTGCTGCGCAGCCTGCCCGTAGTGGCTGCCGCCGGGGTGGTAGCTTCCGGGGCGGTCTCGGTGGTCTGGGTCGGTTCAGTGGGCGGTGTGCTGCCGGTGTCCGCAGTCTGCGCCCCGCAGGCGGCAAGCGTCAGCGTCAGAGCCAGCAGGCAGGCGAGGATTTTTTTCATAGGTGTTCTCCTTTCGTGTTCGGTTTAGCGGAAGAATACCCTACAGTTGTGACAGAGTTGTTTCAATTTTGCCCTTTCTCGGGGCAGATTGCAACTTTTTCTTCGGATTGTGCGCTATATAAATACACTTGACTTTATTTAAAAAGCATAGTATAGTAGTTACATTGTCCGCGCCAAGCGGGCAGTGGTAAGTGTATAAAAGACAAGATGTAAGAAGAGGGGTATTTTTTCATGGCAATTTTTACGGCGGCCATTGAACGGGCCAGCGACATTTTGTGGAACTCTCTGCTGTTGTTCCTGCTGGTCGGCACCGGCGTGTTTTTTACCATCCGGCTGCGGGGCGTACAGCTGCGCCGCTTTGGCGAGGGGTTCCACCGCGTGTTCGGCGGCTTTACGCTGCGCGGCAAAAAGGCCGATGACCAAGGCATGAGCAGCTTCCAGGCGCTGGCTACCGCCATTGCGGCCCAGGTGGGCACCGGCAACATCACCGGCTGCGCCACGGCGCTTGTCAGCGGCGGGCCGGGCGCACTGTTCTGGGTGTGGGTGTCGGCATTCTTCGGCATGGCGACAATCTACGCCGAGGCCGTGCTGGCCCAGCGTTACCGCACCACCGTCAACGGCAAAGTTACCGGCGGCCCGGCGTACTACATCCGCGCGGCGTTCAAGGGCACGTTCGGCAAGGTGCTGGCGGGCGTATTCTCGGTACTGATCATTCTGGCGCTGGGCTTCATGGGCAACATGGTGCAGTCCAACTCCATCGGTGATGCGTTCCATAACGCGTTCGGCATCAGCCATCTGGCCGTGGGCATTGTGGTGGCTTTGATCGCAGCATTCATCTTTTTGGGCGGCGTGCAGCGTATTGCCGCCGTTACCGAAAAGATCGTGCCCATCATGGCCGCGTTTTACATCCTGGGCTGCATCGTGATCTTGGTCATGAACCACAAGGCCCTGCCCGGCGCGTTTGCGCAGATCTTTGTGCTGGCGTTCAACCCGCAGGCGATGGCTGGCGGCGTAGCCGGTGTGACCGTACAGCAGGCCATGCGTTTTGGCGTGGCCCGCGGCCTGTTCTCGAACGAAGCTGGCATGGGCTCGACCCCGCACGCGCACGCTTTGGCCAAGGTCGACCACCCGCGTGAGCAGGGCGCCGTGGCGATCCTGGGCGTGTTCATCGACACCTTTGTGGTGCTGACCCTGACCGGCCTGGTGCTGATCACCTCCGGCCTGATCCCCGATGGGCTGACCGGCACTGCCTTGACGCAGGCGGCGTTCAGCCAGGCGTTTGGCGGATTTGGCCCGGTATTCATTGCCATCTGCATGTTCTTCTTTGCGTTTTCTACCATCATCGGGTGGTATTTCTTCGGTCAATCGAACTTTAAAGCCATGTTTGGCGAAAAAGCCCTGCCCGTTTACAGCGCCATTGTGGTGGTGTTTATTTTGGTCGGCTCCACGCTGAAGGTGGACCTTGTCTGGGCCATGGCGGACTTTTTCAACGGCCTGATGGCGGTGCCCAACCTGCTGGCCCTGCTGGCCCTGTCCGGCGTTGTGGCGGCCATTGATAAAGAATAAGTTGTTCGTTTGGGGAGCGGCCTTTCTGCGGCCGCTCTCTTTTTTTTTACCCTCTTTGTCACAAAACCGCGCCCGACGGCGTTATAAGGGTGAAAACCACACGAAAGGAGGCCCGCCATGCAGACAGAACAGGATCTGGAACAACTGGTCCGCACCTACACACCCGCGCTGCTGCGCTACTGCACCGGCATCCTGGGCAATGAGCACGATGCCCAGGACGCCGTGCAGAAAACGTTTATCAAAGCCTGGCAGCGCCGTTACACCCTGCGCGATGGGGAAAACAACACCCGCGCCTGGCTGTACCGCATCGCCTACCGCACAGCGCTGGACATGCTGCGCGCGGCCAAACGTGCCGCCAACTACTCTACCCCGCAGCCGCTGGAGCAGGACCCCGGCATCAGCGACGAACTGCGCGCCGCACTCAATACGCTGTCTCCTTTGGACCGCGCGCTGGTGCTGGAGCGCGTGCTGGACAGCATGGACTATGCCGCGCTGGCACGCATCCACGGGGTCCCGGCGCCGTACTTACGCACCCGCTACCGCCGAGCCAAGGCCAAACTGGCCGCCATTTTACAGGAGGGTGAACATGATGTTTGACCGTGACGAACAATTTTTGCACGAAAAACTTTCTGCCGGGCTGCACCCTGCCCCGGTGGACCTGTGGCCTGCGGTGGCCGAAGCGCTGCCCACCAGGCCGCGC
>JABLTO010106529.1_pt1 | contig 25635 bp, 23 predicted proteins | sample 7160091 | NCBI WGS metagenome assembly JABLTO01 (sample SAMN14651225, study PRJNA627086) | human gut metagenome | isolation source: feces | host: Homo sapiens
AATAAGTTTTTTTAATTCTTCCTTTGATGGAACTGATACTTCAGCTGCTCCTGTTGGAGTTGCTGCTCTATAATCCGCAACAAAATCAGCAATTGTAAAATCAATTTCATGACCTACAGCACTAATTACTGGTGTTTTACACTCAAATATTGCTCTTGCAACTATTTCTTCATTAAAAGCCCATAAATCTTCAAGTGATCCTCCACCTCTACCTACAATTAAAGTATCAAGATTATATGTATCTGCTATTTTAATATTTTTTACTATGTCATCTTTTGCTTCTTTACCTTGAACTAAAGATGGAAATAAAATTACTTCACAAAGTGGATATCTTCTATTAATAGTTGAAATAATATCTTTAATAGCCGCTCCAGTAGGCGCTGTAACAACACCTATTCTCTTTGGAATCTTTGGTATTTCTTTTTTATATTTTTGATCAAATAATCCTTCAGCTGCAAGTTGTTTTTTTAATTTTTCATATAATGCATAGAGATTACCAACACCATCTTCTGTCATATCAGTTACATATATTTGATAGTTACCAGTTTGTTCAAATACACTTATTCTTCCCTTTACTAGTACTTTCATTCCATCTACTGGTTCAAAATTTATATTTTTTGTACTACTTGCAAACATAATTGCATTAATTCTTGATTCTTCATCTTTAATAGTAAAATAAAAGTGACCTCTTGAATGATGTTTATAATTTGATATCTCACCCTTTATATAAACAGTTTGAAGATTAACATCATTATCTATTTTATATTTAATATATCTTGTTAGAGCACCAACAGTGATATAATTATTATTCATTATCTTCTCCATGATATATACTATCAAGTACAGCATTAATCATACTTTTTACTTTTTCATCTGAATATTCATTAGCAAGTTCTACTGCTTCATTAATTGCTACTATTTCTGGAGTATCAGTATAAACTAGTTCATAAATACCCATTCTTAAAATAGCTTGATCAGTTTTACCAAGTCTATCAATTGTCCAATCTTTTAAATGTTTATTTGCAATTCTATCAATATCATTTTTATATTCAAGTACACCATTTACTATTTCGTTTACAAAATCATTTTCTACAGGTACAGATTCTTTTATAACATCTTCTACCTTATAATCAATATGATTTGATTCATATAAAAATATTTGATATAAAATTGTCATTATTTTTTTTCTAAGTTCTGTTCTATTCATTTTTCTTCACCTATTTAATTTTATCATAAAAAAATAAAAAAAACTATCATATATATAGTTTTTTCATATACTTTTTGTAAGTATTTGTCTTTTTAGGATTATTTATGTAGTATATATCAAGTATTATTGTAACTATAGATAAGATTATAAGAATATATATTACATACATTTTAGTTAAATCAATGTCTCTATTAAGTATAAAATTTTCATTTGATAAAATAGCATCATAATAATCACTATTATTTAATAGTTCTTTAATACTTTTTTTATTTCCATCAAATGATTCTATATTTAAATATACTTTATCTGTAATAATTGTATTATCACTTAAAAAAATCATTACTTTTTTATTATCAAAATCTAATGTATATAGATTTAATTTTTTTTTATTTTTATTTTCTAAAGAATATACTTCTAGCTTTGCTTTTCTTAAATCAGCACTAACATATCTTTCTTTATTTTTAATCGCATCATTAAGTGATTTACTATTATTTATATTAACATATTCATTATTTAAAACCTTTAAATAATCTGAAGAGAAAAATATTAATGAAATTATACATAAAATAATCATTACTATACTTAACATTAAACTTTCTTTCTTTTTTTTAATTACTTTTATTTCTATGTTACTCATATAACCACCTACTATAACAATAATAACACAAAAGGACTAGAAATATCTAGTCCATAAAGAATTTATAATAAAAATTATATGCAGAATAAATATCAAATTTACTAGTTACTTCATATGGTGCATGCATTGAAAGTACTCCAATACCAGCATCTACTACTTCTATTCCTTTATTCGCAAGTATATAAGCAATAGTTCCTCCACCACCTAAATCAATTTTACCTAGTGTTGATACTTGATATTTTATATTATTTTTTTCTAATATATTTCTTACATAAGCCATATATTCAGCATTCGCATCACTTGCGCCAGATTTACCTCTTGAACCTGTGTATTTATTTAAAACAATACCTCTTCCTAAGAATGATGCATTATTTATTTCTGATGCACTTTTATATATTGGGTCATATCCAGCATCAACATCAGCAGATAACATTTTGGAATTATTATATACTTTATTTAATGCTCCTGGATAATTTTCATCCTTTTTATTTAATAGTTCATTTATAAACATATCAAATGTTTCAGAGTACATTCCAGTATTTCCAACACTTCCTATTTCTTCTTTATCCGCTAAAATTGTTATACATGTTTTTTCTGGATTTTGAGTATTTAATATTGCTTCTAAATTGCAATAAGAACATACTTTATCATCTTGGCCATATGCCGCAACCATTGATTTATCAAATCCTAAGCTTCTTGCTTTAAATGCTGGAACAATTTCAAGTTCAGAACTTAAAAAATCTATTTCTTTTATTCCATATTTTTCATTTAATAATGAAAGAATATTATATTTTATACTGTCCTTTTCTTCATCAAATGGAATACTTCCAATTAATAAATCTAAGTTTTCTCCTTCAATTCCATCGCCTAAAGTTTTCTTTTCTTGTTCTTTTGCTAAATGTGGAAGCAAATCAGTTATTGTAAATATTGGATCACTTTCATCTTCTCCAATATTAACTTCTACTTTTTCACCTGTTTTCTTTATAATAACACCATGAATTGAAAGTGGAATTGTAGTCCATTGATATTTTTTTATCCCACCATAATATTGTGTTTTAAAATATGCAAAACCATCATCCTCATATAATGGATTAGGTTTTAAATCAAGTCTTGGTGAATCTATATGTGAACCTACTATATTTAGTCCATTAGATAAAACTTCCTTACCAATAACAGCAATGTATACACATTTATTTCTATTAATATAATATACTTTATCACCAATATTTAAAGTATTTTTTTCTTCAATATTAATAAAACCATTATTATCAAGTAATTCTTTTGCATTATTAGCAAATTCTCTTTCAGTTTTAGATTTGTTTAAAAAATCCATATATCCTTCAGAAAATTCAAATACATTCTTTTTTTCTACTTCATTTAGGTTTAACCAACCTGTTTTCTTATTATTAATTATATCTTTTCTTTCCATTTTAGCCTCCTATTATTATTATAACATTTTTTAAGCAAAAAAAAGAAAGATTTTTGTCTTTCTAATTTTTTTCTAAATACCATTCGTAAATATCTATAGTTCCAACGCAATATTGTATTCTTGGATAAATACTTGTAATGCTATCAGATAAATTTAAATCAACTGTATATTCAAAGCTTTCGCCATAGCTTGGAAAAAATATTTTTAGATTAGAACCCCAACTTGAAAGTGTCGTTGTATATCCTGGAAAGAAATGATAATAAGAAGAATCACCATCTATTCTTTTTCCTTTAATAATCATCTTTGTATATTTTTTAGGATTATATTCTTTTTTTAAAATCACAATACCATCAGAACCATAAGGTGAATATAATGAAATATAATTATCTCGTGTTGTAACTGTCATACCATCAGTTATATAATCACTACTTTTTAATTCACTTAATAAGTCTGCTTTTTTTGACGACTCACCATTTTGTAGCATAGCATAATTTATTTCAGTAGTAATATTTGATAAATTTAATTTGGTAATGTAGTTAATTCTTTATTTTTATCGTATGTTATAATCAATTTTAATGTTTTACTTTTTTAGCATACTTTTGAGTTCAAATAATTTATTAATTGCTTCAATTGGTGTCATTTCAAGTGGATTAATCTTTTCTAATTCTTCAACTACTTTATTTTCTTCTTTTGGTTCTTCTAAATCAAATGATATTTGAGTACTTGTTTCAGTATTTTTAATATTATTACCATTTTTTTCATATTTAGAAAGAATTTCTTCTGCTCTTTTTATAAGTTCATTAGGTAATTTAGCAAGTTTTGCAACATGTACACCATAACTCTTATCAGCAGGTCCACTCATTATTTTATGAAGGAATGTAATATTACCATTTTCTTCTTTTGCAGATACATGTACATTTTTTAAATGTTTATGATGTTTTTCTAAATCTGTTAATTCATGATAGTGTGTTGAAAAAAATGTTTTTGCTCCTACCTTATCATGAATATATTCTATAATAGCAGCAGCTAAACTCATACCATCATAAGTTGATGTACCTCTACCTAGTTCATCAAATAATATTAAACTATTTTTAGTTGCACCTTCTATTGCACTATTTGCTTCCATCATTTCAACCATAAATGTTGATTCACCAGATACTAAATCATCGCTGGCTCCTATTCTTGTAAATATTTTATCAAATATAGGAAGATTTGCTTCTTTAGCAGGTACAAAAGATCCTATTTGAGCCATTATTGCGATTATAGCCATTTCTCTCATATATGTTGATTTACCTGACATATTTGGCCCTGTTATTAAAAGAATAGTATCATCTTTATCCATTTTAACATCATTTGAAACAAATTCACCAGTTAATACCTTTTCAACTACTGGATGTCTTCCTTCAACAATATCAATTACATTATTATTATTAAGTTTTGGTCTTACATAATTATTTTCTTCTGCAACAACTGCTAAAGATGATAATACATCAATCTCACTTATAGTATGTGATAAATCTTGTATATAAGGTATTTTACTCTTTACAATATTTCTTATTTCAATAAATAAATCATATTCTAAATTAATAATTTTTTCTTCTGCACCTAAAATAAGTGCTTCTTTTTCCTTTAATAAAGGTGTTATAAATCTTTCACAATTAGCAAGTGTTTGTTTTCTTTCATAACCATATTCTTCTTTTATATCTTTACATGCACCTTTACTAACTTCAATATAATAACCAAATATTCTATTGTATCCTACCTTTAATGTTTTTATTCCAGTTCTATCTCTTTCTTCTTGTTCTAATTTAGATACAAAATCCTTATTACCTTTTCTAGAAGATTTTAATTCATCAAGTTCACTATTATATCCTTCTTTTATTAAATATCCTTCTTTTAATGTAATAGGAGCATCTTCATATATAGATTTTTCAAGTAAATCATATAAATCTCTAAACTCATTAATACTTTTAAAATTAATTTTCTTTAATATTTCATTTATATTAGGTAATACTTTTAATGAATTTTTTAATTGTAATAAATCTCTTGCATTAGCAGAACCAAATGCTACTTTACCTGCAAGTCTATCAAGATCATATACATCATTTAAGTATTCTCTTAATTCATCTTTTAAAATAAATTCTTTCATTAAAGTATCAATTATATCATATCTATGTTCTATCTTTTCTTTATCTATAATTGGATTTAATATATAGTTTTTAAGTTTTCTACTACCCATTGCTGTTTTTGTTTTATCAAGTAACCATAAAAGTGAATATTTCTTTTCTTTTGTTCTTATGTTTTCAGTAAGTTCTAGATTTCTTTTAGTATGTATATTCATTCTTAAGAAAGAATCTTCTTTTACTATAATTGCACTTTGAAGATGTGATAAACTTCTTTTTTGTGTATTCTCTAAGTATGATAATAAATACTTTATTCCTTCTATTATCCTATCATCTTTTATATCTTTATAAACATTACTATAATCATTTATTAGATTTTTATTATTATAAAGTGAAATAGTTACATTATAATTTCTTTTTAAAGTATCAAGTACGATTTTATCAAAATCAGTATTAACAACTATTTCTTTTATATTTCTTTCAAGTACTTCATTAATTAATAAATCATTATCTCTTTCTTTTATAAACGAATAAACTTCACCTGTTGATATATCAGCATAACTAATTACATATGAATATTTTAAATCAAGGATTGCTCCTATAAAGTTATTTGATCCTTCATCTAAAAATTCACTATTCATTCTTGTTCCTGATGATATAATTTGTACTATATCTCTTTTTACAATACCTTTAGCATTTTTAGGATCTTCTGTTTGTTCACATATTGCAACTTTATAACCTTTATCTACTAATTTTTCTATATATATATTTGCGGCATGATAAGGTATTCCGCACATTGGAACTCTTTCTTCTAGTCCACATGATTTACCTGTTAGAGTAAGCTCTAACTCTCTTGATGCTGTAACAGCATCATCAAAAAACATCTCATAAAAGTCACCAAGTCTAAAAAATAGTATATTATCAAGATTTTCATCCTTTATTTCTAAATACTGTTTCATCATTGGAGTTATTTTATTTCTATCTACTTCTTCTCTTGTCATATACTTCACCTACTAGGTTTTATTATAACAAATTTTGAAAATAAAAAAAATAGAAAACTTAATTTTCTATTTTAAAAATTTATCTATATTTTTTTATTTCATTATTTAAAAGTACTACAAAATCATCTATTGATATTGTAATTGTTTCAGTACTTCCATGTTTTCTATATGATATATTACCATTTTCTTTTTCTTTATCACCTAAAATAATAACTAATGGTATTTTCTTTAAGTTTGCTTCTCTTAATTTATATCCAAGTTTTTCTTCTCTATCATCAAGTTCAACTCTTATATTATTTTCTCTTAAAGTATTTTCTATAGTTTTAGCATATCTTAAATGATATTCATTATTAACTGGTATAATAGTTGCTTCTACTGGAGAAAGCCAAAGTGGAAGTGCTCCTTTTGTTTCTTCTAGTAAGAATGCTAAGAATCTATCTAATGATCCTAAAATCGCTCTATGAATAACAACTGGTCTTTTTTTACTTCCATCTTTATCTATATAACTTAAATCAAATCTTTCTGGAAGAAGGAAATCTAGTTGACAAGTTGAAAGTGTTACATCATGTCCAATAGCAGATTTAACTTGTACATCAAGCTTTGGTCCATAGAATGCTGCTTCACCTTTTGCTTCATAAAATGGAATATTAAGTTCTGTTAAAACATTTCTAAGTTCATTTTCAGCACTTTCCCACATTTCATCATCATCAAAATATTTTTCTTTATCTTCTTTATCTCTAAGTGATAATCTAAATTCATAATCATTAAATCCAAAGTCTTTATAAGTATCAAGTATTAATTTAACTACTCCTGCAAATTCATCTTTTATTTGTTCTTTGCTGCAGAATATATGTGAATCATTTTGAGTAAATGCTCTTGTTCTTTCTATACCACAAACAGCACCTGATGCTTCATATCTAAAGTCATTAGCAACTTCAGCAAGTCTTATAGGTAAATCTCTATATGAATGAAGTGAATTTTTATAAATCATCATATGATGAGGACAATTCATTGGTCTTAATACATATTCTTCTTCATCTAACTTCATTACAGGGAACATATCTTCTTTATAATGATCCCAGTGACCAGATGTTTTATATAAATCAACACTACCTAAACTTGGTGTCCATACATGTTTGTATCCTAATTTTATTTCTTTATCTTGAATATATCTTTCAAGTAATAGTCTAATCATACCACCATTAGGAAGCCATAAAGGAAGTCCCTTACCTACTAATTCTGAATTTGTAAATATTTCTAAGTCTTTACCTATCTTTCTATGGTCTCTTTCTTTTGCTTCTTCTAGTAATTTTAAGTGTGCATCTAAATCTTCTTCTGTATTAAAACATAAACCATATATTCTTTGAAGCATTTTATTTTTAGAATCACCCTTATAATAAGCACCTGATACTTTTAATAATTTAAAGTATTTCATATCTTTAGTAGTATTCATATGTGGTCCACGGCATAAATCAACAAAATCATCTTGTTTATATGCGCTTATTGTTTCACTATCATCTAAGTTTTTAATAATATCTACTTTATATGGATCATCCTTAAACATTTCTAGAGCTTCTTCTTTAGTAAGTTCTAATCTTTTAATTAATTTATTACTTTTTGATATTTTTTTCATTTCTTTTTCTATTTTAGGTAAATCTTCTTCTTTTATAACTTCATCACCTAAATCAATATCATAGTAAAAACCTTCTTCTATAACAGGTCCAACCCAAAACTTTGCATTTGGATATAAATGTCTTACAGCATGCGCTAAAAGATGTGCACAGCTATGATTAAGTGTATTTAATTCTTTATTTTCTTTTATATTGATCATTTCTCTTCTCCTCCATTAAATCTTTAGAATATTCTTTTTTTAAATCTTTGATTTGTTTATCTATAATTTCAGTATTTTCACCATTCATAGATAACTTCTTTTTTTCTAAAAATAAATCTGTCAATTTTTGCATAAACTCTTTCTTTTCCATATTTCCTCCAAAGAAAAAAGGATGGCATTTAAGGAGTGCATGTGCACGGTACCATCCTTTATTTTACTTAATTTAGATAACGGCCTTTAAAACCGAAAATTATTAATTTCACTCAGAAGTAGTAACTTATTAACTAACTAATTAGCCTTCCACCAATAGCTAACTCTCTTTATAGTAATCATTAACAAATCGTGTCTTCGTCACAGATTTACAAATAAATAATATCACAAAATATAGTTATTGTAAATACTATTATTTTAATTTGAAGCACTTCTTAAATTTATGTCAAGTGAACTATTACCATGTTCATTAACATACTTTTTTATCTTACCAACTGAACCATTCTTTTGAGCTTTGGTAAGCATTTCCTCATAACCAGAACATTTTAATGTTAAATAATCAAGTTCTTCTCTAATAGAACAATATTTTTGATATAATTCATCTAAATCCTCAAGAATATTTACACTACTCTTTTTAACTATTTCATATTGCTTTGACACAATTTCAAGTTTAGTTAAATCTCTTAATTTATCTGGATTTAAATATGATCCTATATCACCATTACAATCATATACAAGTAAATAATCTTTTCTTTTTATTTCATCGATATCTACATATCTATTATATATTCCAACAACAAGCGGATTACCTACAGTTAAATATTTTAAGTCTTTATGCGATAAAGTTGTTGAACATAACTTACCTGCATGCATTTTTAAATATTTACTTAAAAATTCTTCCATGCTGATTGCGTATTCTTTGTATTTTCTTATATCCTTTTTGCTTTCTGAAACCTTTTCGATATTTTGTTCTTCTTCTTTTATCTCTTCATTATCTGATTTAATCTTCTCATTAATTTCTTCTTCATTCATATACATTTCTAATAATGCTTCAAAATTTTCTTCCATAAAACTACTCCCATAAACCCTATATTTTTATTTTCTATTATTATTACTAATTAACTTTAAATCATCAGTAATAAATTTTATGCGTTCTATTATACGCTTTGCTTTTATTTTGTCAATTTTATCTTTACTTTCACTTAAATGTACTTCAAGTTCTTCAATAGACAAATTAGATGTAAAAAATGTTGGTAACTTTTCATCCATTCTGTATTGAATAATTGGTCCAAGTATTTCATCTCTAGACCAAGCAGATATATTTTCAGCCCCTATATCATCAATTAATAATAAATCAGATTTCTTTACATAATTAAATTGTTCATCAAAATCTTTGCCAAAAGATGCCTTTAAACTTCTTAAAAATTCTGGATAATATATAAGTGCCCCCTTATAACCATCTTTAACAAGCTCATTAATCATTGCGGATACTAAATATGATTTACCAGATCCAAAATTACCACTTAAATATAACCCTTTACATTGTTTACCTGATTTATAATTTTTTATAAACTTAATTATCCATTTAATTAATTCATTTCTATTTTTATCATCTGTATAAATATCTTTCATTTTTGCATTTCTAACTTCTTTAGAAACTTCAAATAAATATCCATTTTTTACATATTCAATATCATGAAGCATTTTATTTTTATATTTACAAGTTTTATGTTCAAAATTAATATTACCATCTACAATAATAGGTTTGTAAAAACATCCATTTACTTCATTTTTACAATTTTCTTTTTCATTAAAACACTGCATTAAACTAGATGTATATTTCATAAGTATTTTATCATTTAAATTTATAGAATCAGTAAACTTTTTAAATTCTGTATTTTTATTTGCTTTAAAATATTCTATTTCTAAATCAGTTAAATTTTTACTTTTCTTTTCATTAATTATTTCTTCTGCTTTAATCATATTTTCACCTGCTTACTACATAAAATCCTTAAGTAAATCCTTTACTTCTTCTTCTTCTTTTTCACTATTTTTTTCTTTTTCTATTTCTTTATTAAACCATTCAGGAAGATTTGTTTCTTCTTTTTTATAAGTTCTTACACTACTCTTTTCTTTTACCATTTTTTTCTTTTTACATTCTTTTTCTGCTTCGTTCATAGCGTCTTCTGCAGTCTCTATATTAAGTCTCTTCCACTGTCCCGCAATTGTTTCAACAAAGTTTTTAGTTAACTTTTTATTATTTATTTTCATAACATAATCTATTAAAACATTAACAACTGCTGGTTTAAGTCCTGAATCTACCATTAAACTTTCTACTAAATTTAAATCTCTTTCTGTTGGTTTCGCACCGTTATATTTTCCTCTTAAGAAATTATAAGGTGATACAGTTTCAAATGTATAAATCATTTTTGCTCTTTTACTATCATTTCCAACTGGATTTCTTAAATACTCTGGTTGTTTTTGATAAATAAGTGATGGAAGTTTTCCATTATTTTCAAATTGATAATAATTTCTTGCATTTTTTCTAAGTAATGTTTTATCAATATTATGTTTGTCATTAACTGAATTAATAATAATACCTTTCATTTCTTCTGTATCAATATTATATATATATGAAATATTTTGAATTAACTCTTTTTCATCTTTTCTAAATGTATTTTTTGAAAGTAAACCACTTGGTAAAATAGATATAAGCATATCAAAATCTATTGTACTTTCTATTTCTGGTTTTAACTTATGAATACTTTTTATATTACGAGATTCATTTTCAAATACTGTACCTGGTACGCTATCAAAAACCTCATTAAAATTTTTAGTTATATCTTTATAACTTCCATAATTAATGCGTGGTACTTTAAATCTATTAATAAGTCTTTCATATTCTTTTTTACCTACATTATTATATAAAACTATATTAAGTATTGGATGAGAAAATATTTCATGTGCTGAAAGTGGAGAAAATATTTCATATATATATGTATTAACGTCCTCTCCTTCTTTAAAGTATGATTTAATAAGACCAATTGCTTCTAATTTTTCTCTAGCAATAACTATATCACTTAATCTCATTCTCATATTAGTCATTAAATGATGATGTGAATTTTCTTCACTCATAAATTCATTTTTATCTAAATCAAGACATAAAGTAAGATATAAATTAACCGCACCTATACCTATAATAGGTTGATAAAGCATAGTTAAAATCTTACTATCATTTTCTTGTAATACAGTTTTATTAACAACAATATACATATCTGCGGGTAAAATACTTATATCCATACTTCCTCCTAAACTTTAACTTTATTATATGATATTTTCTCTTTAAAAACAAGGCAAATATAAAAATAAGATATATAAAATTATATATCTTATTTAACATTTAACTTATTTGTTACTCTATTTAATTTATAAGTATTATTTACTCTTTTCATTTCAAAATAATTTGTATTTCTAATATACTCATTTTCACAATATCCAGTATAACCTGTATATGGGAAAAACATTCTATCATTATCAAGTTCATCACATACAGACTTTATATAATTATCAAAATATATATCATAAGTTATATTACATGAAATCCTATTGTCATCAAGACTATAACAAGTATTCATATGTGCCTTTACATCTTTTGGATATGCAAGATTTGGATCATTCTTTTTAATTTCATCAACATATTCTTTAGCGATATTTCTAAGTTTTATAATCTCATCCACCATGTTTTTACTATTAAAATAAATAATATTTTTATTTTCTAAAATAAGTATATCATTCTTTATTGTAAATTTTTCTTTATTATCTAAAGTGACATTATCATTAGAAAGTGTATATTTACCATTTATTTGTTTATAATTATTGTCTTCACTATTAAATCTATATTCATAATCTTCATTAGATGTAAATTTTATATAAGATTTCCCTTCTTCATTTAAATAAAAAGTATTACCATTTAATATATTATTAACTTCTGGTTCTTTTTCCTTAAATAAATCTAATTTAGATATTAAAAATCCCGCAAAAAAAGATAAAACAAAAGTTACAACAAAACATATTATTAAAAGTATACGCTTTTTCATATTTTCACCCTTTATTTAACTCTTTTATACATATATACAGCAGTATATGGAGGAATATTACTCTCTTCACTAGTATAATAAGCTGTATAATTTCCACCAGTTTGTGATGATGATAAAGTTGCTCCATAAAAATTACCTAAAGTATTTGCATTTGTACCAAATTTATTATTAACACCTACTAATGAATCACCTAATGTGTTTACTGGGCTTTCATGTTTATGAGTCACAGTCCCACCAGTAGTTCCTGCTTGATAATTAGAAGATGCTCCTATTAAAAATGTGTTTTCCATCTTTTCCCATGTTCCACCAAATTTTTCTGTTACAGTTTCAATTGTTTCATCTGTTAAACTCATATAAATACTTCCAATAGGATATATTTTATCTTCTAAAGTACTAATTTTATTTTCTAATGCTGATAATCTATTTTCAATACTTGTTGAATTAGATTCATCATAATTCATTTCATTAATTATATTTTTCTTAACATTATTATTTAAACTTGATGTATTACTAAGTGTATTCATAAGCATAAAAAGTGTTATCAAAAATAAAGTTAATAAACTAAATATTATTAATGATGACGCAAATCCTTTATTCTTCATCTTTATCATTCCTTCTACCATAAATTATATCATAAAAAAATACTCCTATCAAGGAGTACATTTCATTATTTGTTAAGAAGTTTTCTAGCATTATTTTCAAAAATATTATTTATTTCATCTTCAGTAAGATATTTACTAAACTTCTTTTTTGCCTTTTCAGCAAAGTTATAATTTTCTTTTTTATGATGTATATCTGTTCCCATAAATGTTATTAAATGCTCTTTTAATAATCTTTTAATAGTCTTTTTAGCATGAGATCCATAATCACCTAAAATACTACCTACATTGCATTGAAATAATACACCAATTTCTTTTAATTCATAAACTTTATTGAAGTCTTTTTGAAATGAAATATATCTTTCTGGATGCGCTAAAACAACTTTATATCCCATATTAATTAAATCTAAGAATACATCATAATATATTTCATTTTCACCACTCATGGGTAGTTCAATAAGTAAATACTTTGAATCATTTAAAGAACTAATTATACCTTCTTTAAATAATTTTATAATATCACTATCAATATATATTTCATTACCTAAATATAAATTTACAGGTATTTGATGTTTAATTAATTCAACTTTTAATCTATCTAATAAATCTAAGTTGTTTTCTCTTGTACTCATATAAGAACTACCATTTATAAAGTGCGGTGTTAAAATTATATCTGTATAACCTATTTCACTTAAGCTTTTAATTATATATGCACTTTCTACTATTGATCTAGACCCATCATCAATGCCATATAATAAATGTGAATGTATATCAATCATTATTGACTATCTCCATAATAGCCATAGTATTTACCATATGTGCTATTTTTTCTATTTACATTATTAAGTACATCACCTGCAATTGGTGCATTAACACTTTCAAGTTGTTTTTTAGTACTTTCAAGTACTGATTTTGGAGTCATAGAATCAGAACTTACAATTAAAACTTTATCTACTAATTTTGACATTATAATTGAATCAGGAAGTCCATTACATGGAACACCATCATATATTATTACATCATATTTTGCTTTTAATACTCTAAGTAAATCAGCATTCTTTTTAGAATTTAATAATTCACTTGGATTTGGTGGAACTGTTCCTCTTGTAATAACATGCACACCGGGAACTGATGTTTTATTTATATAATCTTTTAAATTAGTCATATCATCTATAAGTAAGTTAGATAAACCTTTAGAATTAGATAATTTAAATATTCTATGTTGTCTACCTTTTCTCATATCACAATCAACAATTAAAACTTTTTTATCTGTTTGCGCAAATGAAATTGCAAGATTAGCACTTATAAAACTCTTTCCTTCTCCTGGAATAGAACTTGTTATTAAAATTGTTTTTATATCTTCATCTACAGATGAGAATTGAAGATTAGTTCTAAGTGTCTTAATACTTTCACTAACTACTGATTTAGGATACTTTTGCGCAAGTAATTCAACCTTGCGATTATTCTTTGATCCTATATCACTTTTAAATACTTTCGCTACAACTGGCATACCAATTTCTTCTTCTAAGTCATCAGTAAGTTTTACAGTATCATCAAAATAATATACTACAAATACTACACCAATTGTTCCAAATATTGATACAAATAATGCTAGTAATAAATCTCTTTTTAAAGTATTATTAGATACTTCTTCAGGTGTAACTGCAACATCAACCACACTAATATTATTTATTTGATATATTTTTGCTATTTCACCACTAAATACTTGAGCAATAGAATTTGCGATATTAGCCGCAAGTTCTGGATCTTGATCAGTTACTGATATTTTAAGCATTTCAGTATTTTCATATGCTTCTACACTTACATTTTCACTTAATTCTTCTGCAGTATAAGTAACACCTGTTTCTGATATAACCTGTTCTAAAACAAGTTTACTTTTTATTATTTTACTATAAGTTTCTACTAACTTTTGGTTTAGTAAAATATCATTTTGTGTAATAGTTGTTCCTGTTTGTGTCTCATTAGACTTAGTAAGTATTATTGTTGTATATGTTGTATAAAGTGGTTTCTTTATACTTTTATCATAAATAAATACTCCTATTATAAGTACAATTGCTACTACTACAATCACTAGTACATATTTTTTTAAATAATTTAAAAAATCCCTTATATTAATTTCTTCCATAATACCCTTCTCTTTCCTATATACATTAATATACTATAAATATTATACACATAAAATATATGCTTTTCAATAATAATTAGCTCTGGTTTACACATTGTTTAAAAAGAAAAAAGTCTATATAGACTTTTTAGATATTTTTTTATTAAATATATAAAAAATTGATATTCCACATAAAGAACCAAATGTATCAATCATTACATCTAATACTCGTGCACTTCTACCAATTATAAATAATTGATGAAATTCATCAGAACACGCATATAAAAAACAAATTAGTAAAGAATATATTATGAGTTTTTTATTTATTGAATAATCTTTTACTACTAAAAATGATAATATACCTAAAATAAAATATAATGTATAATGTGCAAGTTTTCTAATAGGATATGTATATTTTTCTATTATTTCATTTTCTTTTTCTTTAGTAATGTTTTCATTAAATATTTTATATATTTTAACAACTGTTCTATCAATAAAACCATCGCTAACTTTAGAACTATCTACATCTTTTTGATTAGAAAAAGAAAATATTAGTGCCATCCATAATACTAAAAAACAAATCTTTACTACTTTCATAATTAATCCTCATTTTCTTTATTTTCTTCTTTTGTTATATCGCCAGATAATTTTAATGCACATAACAAAAATGTTAATATAAATAATAATATCATAATAACAAAAAATAGCATATAATTCACTCCTTAAATAAATCTTTACTTATTATATTCAGAAGTGAATAGATTATACTATTTTTCGTACTACTTATTCTGACAAAATATGACAAACTATTTTAATATTTCATTTATTTTTGATTTTGCAGAAACAATTGTTTCATCAGCTGGATACATTACCCAACCTTTCATACTATTTAAATGAATTAAATCTTGTGCATCTGTTCCATCAACAGATTGATTATCAAAACTCCAGTTTGCTCCATCAATAGTATCTTTCATAATCTGTTCTATTATTTCTCTTGGAAGCGTTGTTTCATATAAATCGCTTAATGAATCTAGTATATTCGTATAATTTGTAAGAGTATTAACACTCTTTAGTTTTTCAAATATATCAACTATAATTGCTTGACAATTTTTTTGTCTTTGTCTATCTCTACCAGCAAATGCATTTCTTTCTCTAGCAACAGTTAATGCTTCTACACCATTTAAATGTTGACATCCCTTTTTAATATATAATTTTTTACCTTTAGAATCATCATATGAATTTAATATAGTTGCATGAGTAGTTGTATAACTCTCATCAGAACAATATTCAATTCCACCAACAGCATCAACCATTCCTACTAAACTATTTGTATTAATTTTTAAGTAATAATCCATATTAATGCCAAAATAGCTCTCAATTGACTTAGCCCTTGTATTAATATCATTAACTCCAATAAAACTTAAGTTATCTCTAATACCATTTGTTCCATATACAGGAAGATAATAATCTCTTGGAACACTTGTCAAAAGTATTTTATGAGTATTCATATTAACAGTAACAATCATATTAAAATCACTTAAATTAGCAAAATCTGTTCCACTAATATAAATATTAAATTTTTCTTTATTATTAGATGTTGATTTGCTTACTTTATTTTTAATTTTAATATTAAACTGATAAACAATCTTATAATTATCTCTCTTTAAATCTTTATTATTATCAAATAATATTTCATAACTTGAATTACTTAATAACGCAAAACTTGCTTGTTTATTCGCAATCATAGTAAATAAAGTTGTTATATCACTTGCAAGTGTTATGTTACTACTAGTATATTTCTTTAAATAATTTACTGCACTTTCAATATTAGAATCATTATTAACATAATAAACCGTATCTTTAATATCATTTCTGTTACTAGCAGTATTATCCTTATAAGTTACAACATAATATGTTATTGTATTTTCATTCTTAGTATTATCAAATGCCTTGTCTAAGAAAGTATTACCAGTATATAAGTAATATGACAAAACACCACATCCAATAATTGATAAAAATGATAATACAATACCAATTATTTTAGTTACTTTAAATTTTAAATTAGTAAGTAAAATACATAATAATTCATAAATAGTTAAAGAAACTGTTATAATCATCATATATTTTTTAGGAATTATATTTAACTTTAATAATAAAACTAAAAATAATGTAATAAATATTAGGTTTAATATATTAATTATATTAATTTTATTAAACTTTTTTTCTTTTTCTTTTTTCATAATCTCTCTCCTATACTTTTATTTATTATAACACACTAAAATAATTATATAAAATATAGATATTAATTATTTACAAAAAGGTGTAAAGAAAAAAGTACTAAATATAATACTATAAATTAATATCAAAAGCATAATCATAACTTATATTTTTATAAAACTTTGTTTTTATAAATGCAGTTTCATTATGAGAAAACTCTACTATTTTTTGTGAATTAAAATTTTTAAAATACTCATTAACTTTTTTTATAACATTTATTTCTTCATCGTTAAATATACTATAATCTATTTTTTCTTTAGAACTATATATAATACTAACAAAATCATTTTTGAACTTAGAATCACAATCTAATACTTTACTAGATACAAAGTTATCTAGTATTTTCTCATAATCATCAGGTACTGGTCCGTAGTTTAATTTAGAATATACAAGACCAGTTATTGAAGCACCATTTTCTTTATAACATAAAAAATCACAATAAAACATTTCTTTTAGTAATTTAGTTTTATTTATGGAATTTTTGCATAATATTAAAATTAAATTTTTTAATTTTTCAAAAGATAATTTTGTATAACCATTATATTCACTTAGTGTTAAATCTTCAGAATTCTTTATATTAGGTCCAATACCTTTTTTTACTTTACTAATTATAGTATTATATTCTTTATCATCAAATCTGTTTTTATTTGAATCAATTAAATAAATTATTATATCCGGATTATCAATTAGTGTTTTAATTGTTATTAAATAAATATCATTAGGAATTGATTTAGAATTTTCATAACTTACTAAAGTTTTTTTGGCACATCCTATTATTTTTGCAAATTGTTCTTGACTTAAAGAATATTTTTTTCTTAGTTTAATAATATCTTCTGCACAAATTCCTATTATATTATTGTACTTTTTTATTGCTTCCTTTGATGCCTCATTATCAAGATAAGCATCAAAAACAAGTTTATTACACTTTCTACAAAATCTTCTTTCTTTTTCAAAAATAACTTTTTCACCTTTTATATTATACTCATGCTTATAATTTTTAACATAAGTATCAGATGAACCGCAATTATCACATTTAAACATAATATTACCTCCTATAACTTTTATGAAAAGACAAACAAACTGTTTCCTCACCAAAATTTCCAATTTCAATTTTTAATTTTATATATGCTATATTTTCATTTATTTTTTTCTTAAAAATCAATGCTACACTACCATAATAATAAGGTCTAGGATCTGGATAATAGAAATAATTATTTAATTTTAATATTTCATTCCAAGCTTCATCCTCTGTTAAACCAAGTTCAGCTAAATCAAAAATATAATCAGTTCCATCATTTCTTATAGCAAACCTTCTTTTATTTTTTATTATAAGTTTTTTCATTTTTGATAATAACATTATCTGTTCTTGATTCATAGTTGTACCTCCAGTTGTTGTATTTATGGTAACATATGTTACCAAGCAAATCAATAAAAAATAAAAAAAATTTATTTTTTATTTTTAGTTATAACAATTTTATTTCTTGGTTTTGTAATAATTTTTTCTTTTATTACTTTTTCATTAGTAATATTATTATTTTCATCTATTATAATTTCTTTTGTTATTTTCTTTTTACCATTCTTTCCCTTTTGAATAATTGATCCTTTTTTTCTAAAAAAGCTATATTTATACTTAGTTTTATATTTTATTTTTTTATTAAACGTCTTTTCTATTTTAAATAAACAACTTCCATCACTAGTATTTGCTTTTGAATTATAATTATATGCCTTTTCATTTGTACATCCAAACATTTTATCAACACAATTTCCATTATCGACATTAGCATTTGGGTCATAATTATAAGCATCTTTATTTGTACAACCATAAACTTTCTTGATGCAGCTTCCATCATCTACATTGGCTCTTGAATTGTAATTTATTGAATTAGAATCTGTACAACCATATATATTATTTACTGAATTAGATGTTGAATTTGAACTACTTCCATTATTATGACAATGATACTCACCATTACTTAAACCCCATTTAGCACAATTTGTTCTACAATAGTGACAACCTCTAGAATCTGTTCTTCCAGGATGAGCATAAACATCTTTAATGCTTAATAAGCTAATAAATACTACTAAAATTAAAATACCATACTTCTTCATAACTTCTCTCCTACTAATATAAAATAAAAAAGGACATGCATAAACTTTTATAAAGTCTATACAAGCCCTTCATTTAATCAAATTATAACAATATAGATAAATATAATCAATACTTTTTTCTATTTTTTATAACTTTAATAATTAACATACTAATTAAACTACCTACACTATCAATTAATACATCTAATACTTGTGCAGTTCTTCCATATACAAACAACTGATGTGTTTCATCTAAAGATGCATATATTATGCATATAACCATTGATAAAAGTAATTTATGATTTATTTTAATGCAAGAAAATATACCATACACAAATATTCCAAGTAAAAAATAGATACTAAAATGAGCAAGTTTCCTAATTGGATAATTTAATTTAGTAATAACTTTTTCTTCATCTACTTCTTTATTAGTAACTTTTTCATATACTCTTACTGAATACCTAATTAAATTTTTACTAGTACTATTAGATTCCATAGTATTCTTACTAGAAAAACAAAATATAGTTATCATACATAATAACGCTAATAAAATATATATTATTATTTTTTTCATTTTTATCACCTAACTTGCATAGACAATATATCACAATTATATATTAAGGTCAAACAATTTCTTAAGTTAATTAATAAAAAAATCAAGTTATTTTTTAGCTTGATTCTTTATCTTATTATTTTTTGTTTTTATAACTTTTTTGTTATTTTTCTTTTTAACATCATTTATTACTATATTTTGTTTTCTTATTTTTTTATAAAATAAGAAATAATATATTAATACAAATATTATTAATAACTCAACTATACATATAATAATAAAGTAATTAAATGATTTTTTAATACTACTACAAAATTCATTAATTGATTTATTATCTAATTTTGATCTTGATAATATTAAATCTTCTGCTTTATTTATATTAAATTCAATCATATCATCTTTTACAACTATATCATTTTTAATTAATATAAAACTATTACTTTTTTTATCATATTTATAAATATTAACTTTATCATTATTGTTAAATTTTCCTGAAACATTTAATTTTATTATAGAATCACTAATATCTCCATTATATCCAAATATAACTTTATACATCTCAGAATAATTATTTTTTTTACGTAAGCTTTCTAAATCTTTATCAGAAAATGATATATTAGAATCAAATTCTTTTTTAAAATTCATATTACCACTTTTAAAGGTCCAAGAATAAACAATCTTATCATTATCATACTTATTAATAATAATATTCTTTTTACTTGAATTTATCTTATCAATTATATCTTTTGATATTTTCAAATTATCTATTATTTTTATCTTAACAGTATCTTTAGTTGTACCATCAATTACTTCATTTATTTTATCTATTGTTGTTTCAACTACCTCATCTTTTCTTTTTACATTAATTTTATATGTTTTTTTAGTACCATCTTCACTTGTAACAATAACATTTATAGTATTATCCCCTACTTTTAAATCTTTATTGCCTTCAATATTTACTTTTGATGTAGACATATTTGCTTTAGCATCTATATCAAGTGAATTAATATAATTTTCTATTTCAATATTATATTCTTCTTTATTTTTATCAAATCCAATATCATAATTTTTAACATTTAAACTACTTAAAGTTGCATCATTTTTTATAGGTTCATTTTTTTTAGTATTAGATGAATTATTATATTTACTTGAATTCGATGGTTTACTTTGATTACTATTTTGTGAATTATTATTTGAAACATTATTTGAACTAGTATTAGAATAAACATTTACACTTACACTTCTTGTTCCAGATAATGCTTCTTCATCATATGTTGCTGCATCAGTTATTTTAACAATAATAGTAGCATTCCCATCATTTACACCAGTAACTGTTACTGTTACTGAATTATTATCAAGCCATGATGAACTAGTGCTTACTTTAGCAACTGATGAATTGCTTGAATAAATATCAACTCTTCCTGCTGCATTATTTGCACTTACTACAAATGAAGAAGAACTTCCTTTTGCAATAGATAAACTTCCTCTATTAACACTAATACTTCCACTAGCAAATACATTTATAGGAAAAAAGCATAATAACGTAATTAAAATTACTAAAAACTTTTTCATTATTTACCTCCATTCATAATATAATTTTTTATTCTTACATAATCTAATGCGCTTATCTTTCCATCATTATTATAATCAGCTGATAATATAAATACATCTTTAAGTATTTTTTTAGTATTCATAATATGATTTTTTATTTTTACATAATCTAATGCATTAATATTACGATCACCATTAACATCACCTAAAACAGATGTATTATATATTTGAACATTACCTTCATCATCTGTATATGTTATAGTCATATTTGTTCTAATTAAATCATTATCTTTTAAGATATTATTGTTACTCTTTATTATAGGATTATAATTTAAATTATTTTTAAATGTTTTTATATTAATATTATTATTTAATTTATATATTATTTTTTTAGAACTATCATATGTATATTTATAAGTTATTGGTCTATTTTCTTTTTTCTTTACAGTAATATTATAAGTAGCAGTTTTATTCATTACTTTAGCTGTTATAACAGCATTACCTACTCCTACTGCTTTTACAACTCCGTTATTAATAGTTGCTACTTTGCTATTACTAGTTGTCCATGTAATACTTTTATTATCAGTTGTATTACTTGGATTATAAGACACTATTAGATTTTCTATTTCTCCAATATATTTTGTACCACTAGTTTTATTTAAACTTATACTAGTAATTGGAATATTTATTATTTTTTTATTTACAGTTAAAGTATAACTTGCTTCTTTTATATTATAAAAATAATTTTCACCATCTATAACTATTGCCTTTATTACAGTATTACCAGAAGATAAAATTGTTACCTTACCATTTTTATCTATAGTTGCTACTTTATTATCACTTGATGAATAATTTATAATACCATCACCTGTTTTTGTAAGTACATTTGTAAATGCTTGATCACCTTGGGTCTTTGTTATACTTTTATTTAAATAAGAAATACTTCCACTTTTTTTATTAATATTAACCTTTATACTACCTGATTTACTATTATAATTATTGTCTCCACTTACAAAGTAATATACTGTATATTCTCCTGCATTAATCTTTTTAGGTATACTTTCATTTGTTGAACAACTAGAAATAGGATTATATGAATAACAAATATTACCTTTAATATTACTTACTGTTATAAGCTCTTGTTCTTTTCCATTATATGTTAAAGTATTTGCTTTTACTATTACTGGATTATCATGTTTTATAACAGTTATTTTATAACTTGCAGTTAAACTTCCAACTTTAGCAGTTATAACAGCATTACCTATTCCTTTAGCAGTTACAACTCCATTATTAATTGATGCAACATTATTATTACTACTTGTCCATGTTACATTTTTATTATCAGTTGTATTACTTGGATTATAAATAACAGTTAAATTTTCTGTTTCACCTATATATTTTGTACCACTTGTTTTATTTAAGTTAATGCTTTTAAGTGGGTTTAATATTACTTTTTCAATTACTTCATAATTAAATGTATTACTAATTCCTTCATATGTTATAGTAGCACTATAACTACCCACTTTATTTGTATTAAAATTAGTTATAGTATATTCATTATTACTAAGTTCTTTTCTATTTTTAGTATAATTAGCAATTACTTTTAAACCAGTTAAATCTACATTATCACCAACTGTATAAGTTGTTTTATTTGGTGATGTAATACTTAAAGATAATAAACTATTATTTGATTCTTTATACTTAATATGAGTTATATCGTCTTTTATATATGAAATATATAATCTATTACCTATAGAAAATACACCACTATAATCTGCATTTACACCACTTGCAATATTATTTCCTTCCATTGTAACTTTATCGGATAATGAATAAACCATTAATACATTATCATTACTATATATATCAGTTGGATCTTTAATTGTTCTTAAATAAAGATTACCTTGTGATTTAAATAATTGTGGTAAATTATATGGAATAGTTTCAGTTTTCCTTTTAAAATTAGTTCCATCAAATTCATATAATTCAATATCACCAGTATTTTTACCAGCAATAATTATTTTATTATTTAAATCTTTCGCATCATATGAATTAACTAATATATCATTATTAATTTCTTTAAGAATATTATTACTATATTCATATATTTTTATCTTTTTAGTACTAGATTCTCTTACCATTAAATATATTTTATTATTAATTGATAAAACTTTTGGATCACCTACAAATGAACCACTATAATAATTAGTTATTTTAGTTATATTATCATCTTTATATTTTAATAATTCAGCATTATTATTGTCATACATATTAGCAATATATAATTCATTATTTATTACTTCAGTACTCATGTAACCAGTTGAATAATTATATTCTGCTCTTTTTTTCCATATATTATTTTCTAAAGAATAAACACCTATTTTATTCCAACAACCATATATTAAATATAATTTATTATTAATTATTTTAAACTCCATTGTACTTGGAGATACATCACCAATAACAATATTAGTACCATTTGATATAGTACTCCAATTACCATTATCATAAACAGTAGTATATAATTTATTATTTGTTATTGAACCCACATATATTTTATTATTCATTTCTATAGATGTTTGAACTTTATAACCACTATTTTTATTAATATCATCATATTTTAATTCATTCCAAACATCTAAATCACCTTTATTTGGAATACTTACATTTAATGTAATACTGTTTGAACTTGATGAACCTATTTCACTAAGTACTATACCTGAATTAGTTCCATCACTATATAATAATGCTTTATCTTTACTATTTAAATCACTATTACCTACAGTTGTTCTACCAAGTTCTTTAGAAAAAACTGTATTATAAACTGCTGAAGATGGAGTACTATTTAAAGCAAAAGAATTATCTCTATATACATATACACCGTATGAACCAAATTTATTACTTAAACCAGTTATTGTTGTATTAATTCTATATACAATAACACCACTATTACTTATACTTCTGTCTATCTTGTCAAATAAAGTTGGTTTCTTTCTATATTCTACAACAAAAAATTCATAATCATTTAATGGTGATTTAATTATATATGCTTGATTACCATCTTTATTATCTTGAGTATTTAATGTAATAGTTCCAGATTTAGTAAGTTCATCAATACTAAGCCAATTTGTAAAATAACTTCTTAAATAAGCAAGTGAATATGGAGGTGGTGAAATAACATTACCCATAATATCCCAAGTAAATACTGGATAATCATTATTACTATTATATAAATCTGGATAACCTAAAGAATGCATAAATTCATGAATAATAACAGAACTCTTAGTATTTCTAATTGAATATGTATTAAGCATATTATAAGTACCTAAAGACTTATTAGATAATGTTATATCATTACCACCAGGATAATCACTCTTATGAGATACAAGAGATGAATTAGAACCAGCATTATCAGCTTTATTCCTTAAAATAATAGTTAAATTATCAACAATACCATCATTATCATAATCAATTGTTCCACTAACATTTGGATATTTTTTTAAAACATCACTAATAATAATTGAATCATAATTAGAATTATTCGCATCATCTTCTGTAATACTAAGTTCAATTGGAATAAAAGTACTATCATTTATTTGAGGAAATAAATTATATAAATGAAAATTATTATAAGATATATTCTCTAAATAATTCTTAACACTAGTTTCACTAGAACCATTATAATACTCCATTATAGTTTTATAATTATCTTCCATATATTTTTTACCCTCTAAATCACCATTAAAATATGTAAAAAATACTACGTTAGCATAATTTTTTTCATTATTAACACTTTTAGCATATATATTACTAGGAAATAGTAATATAACTATCATAATTAATATACATAAAAACTTCTTCATAAAACACCTACTATATCTTTTAATAATTATAACAAATATATTTTAAATTTTTAATAGTTAATATTAAAAAAATCAAGTTATTTTTAACTTGATTAATCTCTTGAAAATAAATCTCTTGTATATATTTTATCTTTAACATCATCCAATATGTTATCATTTCTATTAACTAATATAACATCAGATGTATTTTTAAATTCATCTAAATCTTTTATAACTCTACTATTAAAGAAATTATCTTCTTTTAGTGTTGGTTCATAAACTAC
>JABLTO010171342.1_pt1 | contig 25609 bp, 22 predicted proteins | sample 7160091 | NCBI WGS metagenome assembly JABLTO01 (sample SAMN14651225, study PRJNA627086) | human gut metagenome | isolation source: feces | host: Homo sapiens
ACTTACCAGTCTGAGAAGAGAAAAAACTGACGTACATGGCCCAGGCCACCCTCTCTTGCCCTTTGGGCAATTCACCTTGCGCCGCCAGTTTTTTCGGATTTGACTTTATTCCGGCATCCTGCCGGAACTCTGTGAGACGTTTCATAGTTTTCCGTTTTTTCTGTAGTCAAACACGACCTGCTCTGGCAGGTCGTGTTTTTTCGGTATGAAGGTGGAAAAACCTGTATAGAATAACCGTAACCCCTTTTTACGGAAAGGATGAACGGATTATGACAGGCTGTGATTTGACTCGCCAGGCACAGAACGCCCTGCGTCTGGCACGGGAAAGCTCTGCCCAGTTGGGGCATGGCTATGTGGGAAGTGAACACCTCTTGCTGGGACTGCTCCGAGAGCCCCAGGGCGCCGCCGCTCGTGCTCTGACCGCCGCAGGCATCCAGGAGACTGCCGTCCAGACCGCCATCGCCGGTCTGGTGGGGGTGGGCACCCGTGGCTGCGGCCCCTCCATGGGCTTGACTCCCCGCTGCCGCCGCATCATCCAGATCGCCGCCCAGGAGAGCAAACGGCTGGGCAGTCGTCTGGTGGGGACGGAACATCTGCTCATCGGCATCCTGCGAGACGGCGACGGCTCCGCCGCCCGCATCTTGGGCGGCAGCGGTGCCGACCTGCGCAAGCTCTACGGCGGGTTGTACGCCGCCTTCGGCGAGTCCAGCGGTTCCAGTCCCTATCGGGGACGGGCGAAAGACTACGAAGCCCCCCGGGAATCCCGTTTGCTGGAGCAATTCACCCGGGACATGACCCGGATGGCCGCCGCCGGTCACCTGGATCCGGTGTCCGGCCGAGAGGAAGAACTGGAACGGGTCATTCAGATTTTATGCCGCCGGACGAAGAACAACCCGGTCTTATTGGGCGAACCGGGCGTGGGCAAGACCGCCGTAGCGGAAGCCTTAGCACAGCGCATCGCCAGCGGTCAGGTGCCATCTGCCCTGAGCCACTGCGCCCTGCTGGCGCTGGACTTACCCGCCACCGTGGCCGGCACCAAGTACCGGGGCGAGTTCGAGGACCGGGTGAAGCGCATCTTGAAGGAAGTCCAGCGGGTGGGCAGCATCATCCTCTTTTTGGACGAACTGCACACCATCATCGGCGCCGGCAGCGCGGAAGGCTCCATTGACGCGGCCAACATCTTGAAACCGGCGCTGAGCCGTGGGGAGATTCAGGTGCTGGGCGCCACCACCCAGGAGGAATACCGCAAATTCATCCGCAAGGACGCCGCCCTGGAACGCCGCTTCCAACCGGTGCAGCTGGAACCGCCCACCTCGGCGGTGGCCAAGACCATCCTGGCCACCCTGCGCCCCCGGTACGAGTCCTATCACGGGCTGGTCATCACCGACGAGGCCATCGACGCCGCCGTCACCCTGTCCCAGCGCTACCTGCCCGACCGGAACCTTCCTGACAAAGCCATCGACCTGATGGACGAGGCAGCTGCCTGCGTGAAGATCGGCGGAGCCAAGGAGCCAGAGGACTGCTCCCATTTGGAACAGCGGCGCAAGGAGACCATCTCCGCCTTGGAGCAGGCCATCCGGGGACAGGATTTCGAGCAAGCCGCCCTGCTGCGAGACGCCGAAGTGAGCTTCCGCCACCAGTTGGAGGAGGCCCAGCAGCGGTGGAAAGCCGCCCGCACCCATGCCCCGCTGACGGTGGACGGGGACGCCATCGCCCAGGTGCTCTCCCGCTGGACGGGGATCCCGGTGACCGCCCTGACCCAAGATGAAGCCAGCCGCCTGCTCCACCTGGAGGACGCCCTCCACCGGCGGGTCATTGGCCAAACGACTGCCGTCCACAGCATCGCCGCCGCCATCCGCCGCAGTCGTGCCGGATTGCAGGAGGAAAACCGTCCCGTGGGCTCCTTCCTCTTCGCCGGACCCTCCGGCGTGGGCAAGACCGAGCTGTGCCGGAGCCTGGCGCAGTGCCTGTTCGGCAGCGAGGACGCCCTGCTGCGGCTGGATATGTCCGAGTATATGGAGGCCCAGAGCGTGTCCCGGCTCATCGGCTCGCCCCCTGGCTACGTGGGCTACGAGGAGGGCGGCCGACTGACGGAGGCCATCCGGAAGCGGCCTTATCGGGTGGTGCTCTTCGATGAGCTGGAAAAAGCCCATCCGGACGTGTGGAACCTGCTATTGCAAATCCTGGAGGACGGCGTTCTGACCGACTCCCAGGGGCAGAAAGCGGACTTCCGCAACGCCATCCTCATCATGACCACCAACGCCGGCGCGGAACTCCTGGCCTCCGCCGCCCGCCCCTTAGGCTTCTCCCCCACCCAGCCCGGCGACACGGAAAAGGCACTGCAGGCCGCCCTGCGCAAGGTGTTCCGACCGGAGTTTCTGAACCGCATCGACGAGATCATCTGCTTCCAGCCCCTGTCAGAACCGGAGGTGCAGGAGATTGCGACACTGATGCTGAACCAGTCCTTAAAGCGTCTGCAAAAGCAGCATATCACCGTGACCTACACCCAGCAGGCGCTGGCCACCGTCACCCAGCAAGGCCACGACCCCACCTACGGCGTCCGCCCCATGCGGCGCTACCTGCGGCAGGCGCTGGAGAACCCGGCGGCGGAGCTGTTGCTGGAAGGACGGTTGTGTCCGGGGAGTGGGTTGGTTGTGGACGCGGAGGGGGGAAAACTGACCTTGACTGTGAAGGCGCCTACGTTGGCGCTGGCGGAGCCGGAATGATACGGAACAGAACAAACCTCAAGCCGCGCAGCGCAATCAAAACTTTTTTTCGCTTCCTTTTTTTCTTGAAGAAAAGGAAGTGGGGTCAAGGGGCAAAGCCCCTTGACGGCATTCGCAAATGCCGAAATACCCTATGCGCAAGGAAGCGCAGGAGAGGGTGAATTTTCGTCATAGACGAAAAGAGGGAGAACCCTCGCCGGGGGTTCTCCCTTTGTCATGCTGTGTGTCTTTGATAGGAGAACCATGTGATGTTTTCGTTTCACGTTACATGGTTCTCTTTTATTATGAACTGCTTATCAGGGGAAACCCCCGGCGAGGGTTTCCCCTCTTGCTATTTTTCAAATAGCAATTCACCCCTTCCTGCGCTTTGATCGCACAGAGGAGTTTCGCCGTCTGCGGACGGCGACCATGGGTTTCACCCCTGGACCCCAGTTCCCTTTTTCGAGAAAAAGGGAACCCAAAAAGCTTAACCTTGCGCTGTGCGGCTTGACCTCTGCAAGGTTTTACTTCCCTGCGATGATTTCCTCGATCAAGTCCCGTTCGTCCATATGGTACTTCACGCCCTTGATCTCCTGATAGTCCTCGTGCCCCTTCCCGGCCAACAGGATGATGTCCCCCTTCTGACCGATGGACATACAATAGGCGATGGCTTCCTTCCGGTCGGGGATGGTCACGTATTCCCCGTCCGCCTTGTGGACGCCCACCAGGATATCGTTGATGATGTCCATGGGCTCCTCGTTTCTGGGGTTGTCGCTGGTGACCACGGTCAGGTCAGCCAGGCGGCTGGACACCTCGCCCATCTCGTACCGGCGAGACTTGGCACGATTTCCGCCGCAGCCGAACAGACAGATGATGCGCTTGGGACCGTAGGCACGGATGTTGGTCAGCAGGGCTTCCAGCGCCATGGCGTTATGGGCGTAGTCGATCATCAGGGTGTAGTCGCCGGGGGTCGGATAGATTTCCAAACGACCCTTGACCTGGATGGTGTTCAGGGCGTCCAAAATCGCCTGCTGCGCGATGCCCAGGTGACGGCAGAGGGCGATGGCGGCCAGGGAGTTGTAAACGGTGAAGTCACCGGGAATGTCCACGTGGACGGTATAATGCTCCAGGCCGTCCAGGTCGTACTGGACGCCCAGGTAACCGGGCTGGTGGATGCGCTGAACATTCACTGCACGCAGGTCGGCGTTCTCGCCCATACCGAAGGTCTCCAGCTGGCAGGTGTGGCCGGCCATGACCTGTTCCAGGTAGTCGGCGTCGGCGTTGGCAATGCCGATCTTACAGTTGCGGAAGAGCATCCCCTTGCACTGGATGTATTCCTCCATGTTCTCATGCTCGCCGGGGCCGATGTGGTCCGGTTCCAGATTGGTGAAGATGGCGTAGTCATACTGGAAGCCTGCCACGCGGCTGAGCTTCATGGCCTGACTGGACACCTCCATGACCACGTAGCGGATACCGGCCTGCACCATCTCTGCAAAGTACTTCTGCACCAGGAAGGACTCCGGCGTGGTGTTCAGGGCGGGAATGTGCTTGTCGCCGATGATGGCTTCGATGGTACCGATGAGGCCGGTGGGCAGACCCGCCTTCTCCAGGATGCCCCGGATCATGTAGGTGGTGGTGGTCTTGCCCTTGGTGCCGGTGACGCCGATGGTGGTCAGCTTCTCTGCCGGGTGACCGTACCAGGCGGCGGCCAGTTCAGCCAGGGCCACACGGCTGTTGTCCACCTTCAGCACGGTGATGTGTTCCGGCACCTTCACGTCCTGCTCCACCACCAGCGCCACCGCGCCCTTTTCCAGCACGTCAGGGATATACTTGTGGCCGTCGGTGACTGCGCCGGGCAGGCAGAGGAAGATACAGCCGGGGGCAGCCTTCCGGGAGTCGTAGATGACTTCGGTGATGTCCTGTTCCAGGCTGCCCTGGATCAGGGTGTAGTTCATGCGAAAAACCAGGTCGATCAGTTTCATATTTCCAAATCCTTTCCGAGCCATCACGCTCTTTACAGGTCGATTTCTCCTTCAAACACAGTGGTAGCCGGGCCGGTCATAAAGACGCTGCCGTCGGTGATCTCAATGTTCAGGTCGCCGCCGATGAGATGCACCGTCACGTTCCGGTCGCACAGCCCGTTCCGCCAAGCGGCGTAAGCGGTAGCGCAAGCGCCGGTGCCGCAGGCCAAGGTCTCCCCTGCGCCGCGCTCCCAGACCCGCATCTGGACGTTGTTCCGATCCAGCACCTTCACGAACTCGGTGTTGGTGCGATCGGGGAACATCTCGTGGTGTTCAAACAGGGGGCCGATCTTTTCGATCTCCAGCCCATCCACGTTGTCGCACCACACCACCGCGTGGGGGTTGCCCATGGACACGCAGGTCATCACCCACTCTTTTCCGCCTACCGTCACCGGCTGACCGATGACCGGGTCGCCCATGCCCACCACAGGGATGGCGTCCGCCTGTACGGAGGGGGCGCCCATGTCCACCTTGACCCAGGTGACCACGCCATCCTCCACCGTCAGATCCAGGTACTTCATGCCGCCCTTGGTCTCCACGGAGATGGTGGTCTTGTCGGTCAGGCCCTTGTCATAGCAGAACTTGGCCACGCAGCGGATGCCGTTGCCGCACATGGCGCCCTCACTGCCATCGGAGTTGTACATGGCCATGCGGAAATCCGCCTGGTCGGAGGGGCAGATGAGGATGAGCCCATCGGAGCCAATGCCAAAGTGCCGGTCGCTGAGCTTCAGCGCCACGCCGTTTGGGTCTGGCAGGGGCTGTTGGGTACAGTCCACATAGATATAGTCATTGCCGCAGCCGTGCATTTTTGTAAATTTCATGGACACTGCTCCTTTCGAGTCAATGCGTGTGCAGAGTATACCACATATTATAATATAATTCCCCCCGTTGTAAAGCGTGGATTGTCACGATTTTTGCGATGTGCTACTTTTTCTCTTGCAGTTTTTCACAGAATCTTTTATAATAAGAGAACTAGACGAAATAACGGACGCTGACCCATACTGTGTCCTGTTAGGAGATAAGAATCATGGCTAGAAAAGATCCCCGCAACACCCGCCGCAAAATCGTCACCGCCGCCTGGAAGCTGTTCTACGAGCAGGGATACGACCGGACGACCGTGGATCAGATCATCCTGGAGTCCGGCACCTCCAAAGGTTCGTTTTATCACTATTTCAATGGGAAAGATGCTCTTTTGTCCTCGTTGTCCTCGCTTTTTGACGACAAATACGAGGAATTGATGCAGGAGATCGACCCAGATATGAACAGCTTCGACAAGCTCATGTTCCTCAACCGCGAGCTGTTCCAAATGATCGAGGACACGGTGTCAGTGGAGTTGACCAGCCGGATGTACGCCACCCAGCTGACCACCACGGGGGAAAAGCATCTGCTAGACCAGGGACGCACCTATTATAAACTGCTGCGCAAGATCTCCCAGGAGGGACAGCAGCGGGGCGAGATCGCCAGCACCGTCTCTCCCGCCGAATTTTCCCGCATCTACGCCATGTGCGAGCGCGCCCTCATCTACGACTGGTGCATCCGCGGCGGCGAATACTCCCTGGCCGCCTACTCCGCCGATATGCTCCCCAAGCTCTTGAATTACCTGCGCATCCCGCAGTGATCTATTATTTAATCGGTATCCCACAGCAGACCCATTCCGGTCTGCTGTGTTTTTATTTGTTCCACTCTTTTTCTATTATTTTGTTTTCTAAATGCGTTCTACCTTTTCCCAACTTCGTACGGATATATTTTATTGATTTATCAATATTTTTCAATCTATTATAGTACTTCCGTATAGAATATAGTTTTCTTCCCGTACGCTATTGACTCCGTTATTTCTTCGTGTTAGAATGAAAGTATCTTGTTTAGAAAAGAGAGGAATCATCCATGTTCACCCAATCTAACATTTGCATTATCATCACGATCGTGCTCTACCTGGCATTCATGCTCTACCTGGGCTTCCGGTATGCCAACTCCTCCAGCCAGTCCGTAGGCGACTTCTACTTGGGCGGCCGTAAGTTAGGCCCTCTGGTCACCGCCATGAGCGCCGAGGCGTCCGATATGTCCTCCTGGCTGCTGATGGGCCTGCCTGGCCTGGCCTACTCCACCGGTATCTGTGACGTCACCTGGACCGCCATCGGCATCGGCATCGGCACCTACCTGAACTGGCTCATCGTGGCCAAGCGCCTGCGTACTTATACCGAACACATCGGCGCGGAAACCGTACCCGACTTCTTTGAACGGCGCTTCAAGGATAAGCGCCACCTGCTCATGGGTATCTCCGCCGTGGTCATCGTGGTCTTTTTCATCCCCTACACCGCCTCTGGCTTCTCCGCCTGCGGCAAGCTGTTCTCCTCCCTCTTCGGCTTTGACTATACGGTTGCTATGATCGTCTCTGCCATTATCATTGTGGCCTACACCGCCACCGGCGGCTTCATGGCCGCCTCCACCACCGACCTGGTGCAGTCCATCGTCATGACCGTGGCGCTGATCTGCATCGTCTGCTTCGGCATCGGTGAGGCCGGCGGCATCGGCAACGTGGGCGACTACGCCGCTTCTATGGACGGCTATCTGTCCATGACCCATATGTATGACGCAGCCACCAACTCTGCCGTCTCCTACGGCGGCTTCCTGCCCACCTTCTGCACCGCCGCTTGGGGTCTGGGCTACTTCGGAATGCCTCACATCCTGCTCCGGTTCATGGCCATCGAAAAGCCGGAAAAGATCAAGCTCAGCCGTCGCATCGCCACCATCTGGGTCTTTATCGCTATGGCAGTGGCCATCTTTATCGGTATCATCGGCCTGACCATGGTTCACGAGGGCGTCATCCCCGCCGTCACCGACCCGGAACGGATCATCATCCTCATCGCTCAGTTCATGGCACAGTTCGGCATCGTGCCCGCGCTGTTGGCCGGTCTGGTCATGGCTGGTATCCTGGCCTGCACCATGTCCACCTGCGACAGCCAGCTGCTGGCCGCCTCCTCCTCCATCTCTGAGAACATCCTCCGCGGTGTGTTCAACATCAACCTGAGCCACAAGGCAACCATGATCGTCGCTCGCGTGACCCTGGTGGTCATCTCCATCATCGGCGCGATCTTCGCCTTGGATCCCGAATCCTCCGTGTTCCAGATCGTCTCCTTCGCTTGGGCTGGCTTCGGTGCCTCCTTCGGCCCCGTCGTCCTGGCAGCTCTGTTCTGGAAGCGCTGCAACCGCTGGGGCGCTCTGGCTGGTATGCTGGGCGGCGGCGTGATGGTCTTTGTGTGGAAGTTCGCCATCAAGCCCCTGGGCGGCGTGTTCAACATCTATGAACTGCTCCCCGCTTTCGTCTTTGCCCTCATTCTCATGGTCGTCGTCAGCCTCATCACTCCGGCTCCCGATCAGGAAATCATGGACGAATTTGACAAGGTTCGTGCAGACACCGCAGCCATCAAGTAAGCAACCCTACCTTATAATATGTAATGACAGCTCCAATGCCTTGTGCATTGGAGCTGTTGCTATCGATAAAATGCAAGCATTTTATCGATGGATGCAGCCTGGTGCATGCACTCACTACGTTCGCACACTTACCAGTCTGATAGGAGAAAAAAGCGACGCGCATGTCGCCACTTTTTTCGGATTGAACTTTATTCCGCCATCTGAGATGACGGAACTCTGTGAGACAGTATTTTAATGTTCGCCGCCCTTGCGTCCCAAATGGGGCGTGATGGTGCTCCGGTCGTCGTCGTGCATCCGGCCCCAGTCGATGCCCTGGCTGATGCCGCGGGCGTTGTGCTGGCGGCTGTGGGACTGTCCCTCCAGGTCCGGCGTCAGGCTCCCGGCCATTTCCGTCTGCTTTCTGCCCAGCTCAGGCAGCGGTTTGCGTTTTTTCATCGTCTCTCCCCCTTTTCCTTGGTTTAGTTAGCTTCCCCATACCACCTCCATTCCATTCCTTCCACATCTTGGATTGTGAAATTTTTCGCAAAAACTCTTAAAATATTGATTTTCCCTCTTGATTTTTTCGCGCGACATGATACAATAACGTTATACTAAATGAGGAGGATACTTAAATGGCATTTGTTATTTCTGACGGCTGTGTTGCTTGTGGTTCCTGCGCAGGCGCTTGCCCCGTTGGCGCTATCTCCGAAGGCGACGGCGCTTACGTCATCGACGAAAACGCTTGTGTGAGCTGCGGCACCTGTGCTGGCGCTTGCCCCATGGGCGCAATCGTGGAAGGCTAATTTCGGTCTTTACTGAAAATACGGACGTTGTTCTGCAACGTCCGTTTTTTCATACCCTCCCCTCCCGTATTTTCTCCCGAAACACCGGCTCCATTCTGCATATTTTCTCTTCTATACAGGTATATGCGTATATTTATACATTGTTTTTTCATTTTAACCGGTTTTTCTAGGGTTAGATTCGGTTTTTTATGCAATTTTATACTTGCAATCCCGGAACGGGAGTGGTATCCTAGACTCACGAATTTAACAGAAGCCTTTTTCAGGCGGACATTTCCTTTAGAACATCTTATTTCGTTTTAAATTTTTGGGAGGCATTATCATGGCTGACAAGAAAGAGATCAAGAAAGTTGTACTGGCATACTCCGGCGGTCTGGATACGTCCATCATCATCCCCTGGCTGAAAGAGAACTACAATGACCCCGAGATCATCGCAGTCTCCGGCAACGTAGGCCAGGCGGACGAGCTGGAAGGTCTGGAAGAGAGAGCCATCAAGACCGGCGCTTCCAAGCTGATCGTGGCGGACCTGACCGACGAGATGGTGGATGACGTCATCATCCCCTCCGTGAAGGCTGGCGCAAAGTATGAGACCTACCTGCTGGGTACCGCTTTCGCTCGTCCTGTCATCGGCAAGAAGCTGGCTGAGATCGCGCTGGCCGAAGGCGCTGACGCCATCTGTCACGGCTGCACCGGCAAGGGCAACGATCAGGTTCGGTTCGAGCTGGCCATCAAGCGCTTCGCTCCCGGCATGAAGATCATCGCTCCCTGGAGAGAATGGGACATCGTCTCCCGTGACCAGGAGATCGACTACGCAGAAGCCCATAACGTGCCCCTGAAGATCACCAGAGAGACCAACTACTCCAAGGACAAGAACCTGTGGCACCTGTCCCACGAGGGTCTGGATCTGGAAGATCCCGCAAACGAACCCGATTACGACAAGCCCGGCTTCCTGGAAATGGGCATCTCCCCCTTCCAGGCTCCCGATGAACCCACCTACGTCACCATCGACTTTGAACAGGGCACTCCCGTGGCCGTTGACGGCGTGAAGATGAAGGCCTCCGACGTCATCCGCACCCTGAACAAGCTGGGCGGCGAGAACGGCATCGGCATCATCGACATTGTGGAGAACCGGCTGGTCGGCATGAAGGATCGCGGCGTCTACGAAACCCCGGGCGGCACCATCCTGTACAAGGCACATGAGATGCTGGAATCCCTGACCCTGGATAAGGACACCATGCACGAGAAGGAAAAGCTGAGCATCGTCTTCGCCGACCTGATCTACAACGGCAAGTGGTACTCCCCCCTGCGGGAAGCGCTGTCCGCCTTCGTGGATAAGACCCAGGAATACGTCACCGGCACGGTCAAGCTCAAGCTGTACAAGGGCAACATCATCCCCGCCGGTATGACCTCTCCCCATACCCTCTACTCCGAAGAGCTGGCCACCTTCGATGAATCCGATTACGACCAGAAGGATTCCGCTGGCTTCATCAACCTGTGGGGCCTGCCCACCACCGTGCAGGCACTGCGGGAACAGGGCAAGCTGAAGTAAGTTATTTTTCGCATACAGTAAGCAGATTGCCGCACCCAACCCGTGCGGCAATCCCTTTATCTAAGCCAATAAGGAGCGATACGTTATGAAACTTTGGGCTGGACGGTTCCAGAAAGAGACCGATACCCTGGTCAATAATTTTAATTCTTCCATCAACTTCGACGCCCGCCTGTACAAGCAGGACATCGCCGGCTCCATCGCCCACGCCACCATGTTGGGCAAGCAGGGCATCATCGAGCAGGCGGAAGCAGATAAGATCATCAACGGCCTGAAGGCCATCCTGGCCGACATTGAGGCTGGTGAAGTAGAATTCACCATGGACAACGAAGATATTCATATGAATATCGAGGCCATCCTCACCCAGCGCATCGGCGCCACCGGCAAGCGGCTGCACACCTCCCGGAGCCGGAACGACCAGGTGGCCGTGGACTTCCGTCTGTACGTGAAGGAAGAGATCCCCGTCATCATCAACCAGGTGTTGGATCTGGAGCAGGTGCTCATCCAGAAGGCGGAAGAAAACCTGTCCACCGTCATGCCCGGCTACACCCACCTGCAGCGGGCACAGCCCACCACCTTCGCCCATTACATGATGGCCTATGCCAATATGTTCCGCCGAGACGTGACCCGTTTGGAGGACTGCCTGGAACGGCTGGATGAATGTCCCCTGGGCGCAGGCGCGCTGGCAACCTCTACCTATCCGGTAGACCGTCAGATGACCGCAAAGCTGCTGGGCTTTGCCAAGCCCACGGAAAACTCCATGGACTCCGTGTCTGACCGGGACTATGCCATCGAGTTCCTCTCCGCCTGCTCCATCATGATGATGCACCTGTCTCGGTTTGCCGAGGAGATCATCCTGTGGTGCAGCTGGGAGTTCAAATACGCTGACCTGGACGACGCCTATTCCACCGGTTCCTCCATCATGCCCCAGAAGAAGAACCCCGACGTGGCCGAGCTGGTGCGCGGTAAGACCGGCCGTGTGTACGGCGATCTGATGACCCTGCTGACCGTCATGAAGGCGCTGCCGCTGGCCTACAACAAGGATATGCAGGAGGACAAGGAACCGGTCTTTGACGCCATCGACACGGTGGAAATGTGCCTGCCCGTCTTCGGCGCCATGCTCCAGACCCTGACCATCCGTCCCAAGAACATGGCCAAGGCTGCCGCCGGCGGCTTCATCAACGCCACCGACTGCGCCGACTACCTGGTCAAGAAGGGGATGCCCTTCCGGGAGGCTTATATGATCGTGGGCCGCCTGGTCAATATGTGCATCCGCTCCGGCGAGAACCTGGAGACCCTGACCCTGCGGGACTTCCGCGCCATCAGCGACCTGTTCGACTCCGACGTGTACGAAGCACTGGAACTGAAGCACTGCGTCCACGAACGGAAGGTCTACGGCGGCCCCAGCAAGGACGACGTGACCCGCCAGATCCAGTACATCAAAGACTTTGTGGCTGACCATCGCTAAGCCGCTTTTGGGAAAAGAGATGACCTATCATGAAACCTACCATTTACATTGACGGCCAAGCGGGTACCACCGGCCTGCAAATCTACCAGCGGCTGGGCGACCGGGAGGACATCACCCTGCTGTCCATCGACCCGGACAAGCGCAAAGACCCGGCGGAGCGGAAAAAGCTGCTCAACGCCGCCGACTTGGTGTTCCTGTGCCTGCCGGACGCCGCTTCTGTGGAGGCGGTCTCCCTGATCGACAACCCCAACGTGCGGGTCATCGATGCCTCCACGGCACACCGCACCAATCCGGCCTGGACGTACGGCTTCTCCGAGCTGTCCGCCGCCCAGAAGGACGCCATCCGCACCACCAAACGCCTGGCCAACCCCGGCTGCCACGCCACCGGATTCATCTCCTCCACTGCGCCCCTGGTGCAGGCAGGTATCCTCCCCACCGACTACCCCATGACCTGCTACTCCCTCACCGGCTACTCCGGCGGCGGTAAGGGCATGATCGCGGAGTACGAGGCAGAAGAACCCCCCGTGGCCTTCTCCTCCCCCCGTATCTACGGCCTGACCCTGAACCACAAGCACCTGCCGGAAATGCAGGCTGTGTGCGGTCTGGATTTTGCGCCGGTGTTCTGCCCCATCGTGGACAACTACTACAAGGGCATGGCCACCACCATCCTGCTGCAAAACCGCCTGCTCCCCGGCAAGCCCACGGCGGAGAACGTCTGGGAAGCCCTGAAGGCCCACTATGACGGCTGCGCCCTGGTCTCCGTGGCAGAGCTGGGCTACGACCAGCCCATGATCGCCGCCAACACCATGGCGGGCAAGGACAGCTTGCAGCTCATCGTCTGCGGCGGCGAGGATCGCACCACCGTCACCGCCCTGTTCGACAACCTGGGCAAGGGCGCGTCCGGCGCTGCTGTGCAGAACATGAACCTGATGCTGGGCTTCGACGAAGTGGCTGGCTTGGCACTGTAATCACACTTTCCGACACCGACTTCCATACAAAGGAGATTTCCATATGAAAAAGATTTCCGGCGGCGTCTGCGCCGCGAAGGGTTTCACTGCCGCTGGCATCCACGCTGGCGTGAAGGCTGGCAGCAGCCCCGAGAAGAACGACCTGGCGCTCATCCTCTCCGACTGTGAGTGTGCCGCTGCCGCTACCTTTACCAACAACCGGGTGAAAGCTGCACCCGTCTACACCACCATGAACCACCTGGAGAACGGCATCCTCCACGGCATCATCGTCAACTCCGGCAACGCCAACGCCTGCGCCCCCAACGGCCCCGAACACGCGGAAGCCATGTGCGCCGCCGTGGCCGCCGTCACCGGCCGTCAGGCTGAGGACTTCGCCGTGGCATCCACCGGTGTCATCGGCGTGGAGCTGAACATCAAGGCCATCCAGGACAGCGTCCCCGCTCTGGCCTCCGCCCTGAGCATCGGCGGCTCCCAGTCCGCTGCGGAAGCCATCATGACCACCGACACCGTCATGAAGGAGATTGCGGTAGAGACCACCATCGGCGGCAAGATCGTCCGCCTGGGCGCCATCTGCAAAGGCGCCGGCATGATCTGCCCCAACATGGGCACCATGCTCTGCTTCATCACCTCCGACTGCGCCATCACCTCCGATATGCTCACCGCCGCCCTCCATGAAGTGGTGCCCCGCACCTTCAACCGAGTGACAGTGGATGGCGACACCTCCACCAATGACGCCTGCGTGGTCCTCTGCAACGGCAGCGCCGGCAACCCCCTCATTGACTGGAAGGATGACAACTACAACATCTTCAAGGACGCCCTGATGTACGTCTGCACCTACATGGCCCGTGCCATCGCCGCCGACGGCGAAGGCGCCAGCCACCTGCTCACCTGCACCGTCAGCGGCTCCCGCAGCGAAGAGGCGGCAGAACGTCTGGCCAAGGCCGTGGTCGGCTCCAACCTGGTCAAGGCCGCTATGTTCGGCGCAGACGCCAACTGGGGCCGTGTCCTGTGCGCTATGGGCTACTCCAGAGCGCCCTTCCGTCCCGACCGGGTGGACGCTTCCTTCTACTCCAGCGCCGGCCGCATCCAGGTCTGCAAGGACGGCTCCGCCGTGGAGTTTGACGAAGATCTGGCCAAGAAAATTTTGTCCGAGGAAGAGGTCAGCATCATCATCAACGTCAACGAAGGCGACTGCACCGCCACCTGCTGGGGCTGCGACCTGACCTATGACTACGTGCGCATCAACGGCGACTATCGTACCTGATAACCCCAAAAATCTTTTCCGGAGAGCGAGTGTGACCCAGATTGTCCAATGATTACCTCACCCGCGCCCAAACACTCATTGAGGCGCTTCCCTATATCCAAAAATACAACGGCAAGATCGTCGTCATCAAGTACGGCGGCAACGCCATGATCTCCGAAGAGCTGCGCGAAGCGGTGATGAGCGACATCATTCTGCTCTCCCTGGTGGGCGTCCACGTGGTGGTCGTCCACGGCGGCGGCCCGGAAATCTCCGCCATGCTGAAGAAGATCGGCAAGGAATCCCAATTCGTAGACGGCCTGCGTTACACCGACGAGGAGACCATGGACGTGGTGCAGGACGTGCTGTGCGGCAAGGTGAACAAAAACCTGGTGGCCGCCCTGAACCGGATGGGCGGCAAGGCCATCGGCCTGTGCGGCCTGGACGGGGCACTGTTCGAGGCACGGGTGAAGAACCCCAAGTACGGCCTGGTGGGCGAGATCTGCAAGGTCAACCCCGGCATCATCTACAACTGCCTGGAGAACGGCTACATCCCGGTGGTCTCCACCGTGGGCTACGGCGTAGACGCGGAGTGCTCCTACAACATCAACGCCGACACTGCCGCCGCCGAACTGGCCATCGCTTTGGGGTCGGAGAACCTCATCCTGCTCACCGACGTCCGCGGCCTGCTGCGGGATCCCAAGGATGAGAGCACCCTCATCCCCCTGCTGCCCATCGACGGCGTGCCCGCCCTGAAGCAGGACGGCACCATCTCCGGCGGCATGATCCCCAAAGTAGACTGCTGCGTCCGCGCCATCGAGCAGGGCGTCCAGAGGACGTTCATCCTGGATGGACGCATCCCCCACTCCATCCTCATCGAAATGCTCACCAACCAGGGCATCGGCACCATGCTGCTGTAACCGAATCCACCTGACTGAGAAATGAGAGGTACCCCATGACCTTTGAAGAATTAAAAGCGTTAGATCATCAGTATACCATGCAGACCTATGGCCGGTTTGACGTGGCATTAGACCACGGCAAGGGCGCGACCCTGTACGGCCTGGAAGGCGAAGTGTACACCGACTTCGCCAGCGGCATCGGCGTCGCCAGCCTGGGCTACGGTCACCCCGCCTGGGTGAAAGCAGTCAGCGAGCAGGCACAGAAGCTCCAGCACGCCTCCAACCTGTTCTACACCGAGCCTTACGCCAAGGTGGCGGAAAAGCTGTGCAAGCGCACCGGCATGGCCTCCGTCTTCTTCGCCAACGGCGGCGGCGAGGCCAACGAGGGCATCATCAAGCTGGCCAGAAAGTACAGCTTTGACAAGTACGGCATGGGTCGTTCCACCATCATCACCCTCCACAACTCCTTCCACGGCCGCACCATCACTACCCTGCAGGCCACCGGTCAGGACGTGTTCCACCAGTACTTCTTCCCCTTCACCGAGGGCTTCCGCTACGCCGACGCCAACGACCTGGACTCCGTCAAGGCACAGGCAGACGACACCACCTGCGCCGTCATGCTGGAGCTGATTCAGGGCGAGGGCGGCGTGCTGCCCCTGGACAAGGACTTCATCCAGGCGCTGGCCGCTTGGTGTCAGGAAAACGACTACCTGCTGCTGGTGGATGAGGTGCAGACCGGCGTCGGCCGGACGGGCAGCCTGTTCTGCTTCCAGCAGTATGACATCCAGCCGGATGCGGTGACCTTCGCCAAGGGCATCGCCGGCGGTCTGCCCATGGCAGGAGTCATGTGCAACGAAAAGTGCCGCACCGTTCTGGGGCCGGGCACCCACGCCACCACCTTCGGCGGCAACCCCATCGCCGCTGCCGGCGCCAACGTGGTGCTGGACGAGCTGGACGATGCCATGCTGGCGGAAGTGAACCAAAAGGGCGAGTATCTCAAGAGCGCCATCGCCGCTTTCGATTCCCCCTATGTGGACACCGTCCGCGGCATGGGGCTGATGATCGGCATCGTCCTGAAGGAGGGCGTAGATCGCTCCGCCCTGGTCAAAGCCCTGTACGACCACAACCTGCTGGTGCTCACCGCCGGTCCCAAGACCATCCGTCTGCTGCCGCCGCTGGTCATCAGCCAGGAGGAGATGAACACCGGTCTCGCCGCACTGAAGGACGTGCTGGTTCCGTAATTCCTTTTCTACAGACTGCAAGGGTCAGCTGCAAAACGCAGCTGACCCTTTTTGTTTTGCCGGTAGACATCTCATGCAAACTGTCCAGAAAACGCATTTTCCCTATCATTGACCGTATTTTTCCCTTGCTTTTTTCCGCATTTAGGGTACAATAAATGTTGAATCTTTTATTATGAGAAGCGAGGTAACCCTTATGACAACCATTGATATTATCTCCGGCTTTTTGGGCGCTGGGAAGACCACGTTGATCAAAAAACTGCTGGCGGAATCCTTCTCCGGCCAGAAGATCGTTCTGATTGAAAATGAATTTGGTGAGATCGGCATCGACGGCGGCTTCCTCAAGGACGCCGGCATCCAGGTCACCGAGATGAACTCCGGCTGTATCTGCTGCTCCCTGGTGGGCGACTTCGGCCAGGCCCTGCGGAAGGTGCTGGAGCAGTATCACCCCGACCGCATCCTCATCGAGCCCTCCGGCGTGGGCAAGCTCTCTGACGTAGCCAAGGCCGTCGGTGACGTGGCCAAGGAGTGCGAAATGCAGCTGGGCAGCGCGGTGACCGTGGTCAACGCCAAGAAGTGCAAGATGTACATGAAGAACTTTGGTGAGTTCTTCAACGACCAGATTGAGCACGCCGGCACCGTCATCCTCAGCCGCACCCAGGACATGAAGGAGGACAAGCTCCAAGAGGTCATCGCTCTGGTGAAGGAAAGGAACCCCCACGCTGTCATCGTCACCACCCCCTGGGACGACTTGACCGGCGACCAGATCTTGTCCGCCATGGCTGGCGGCACCTCCCTGGCAGAAGAGCTGATGGCACAGCTCCACGAGGAGCACGAGCATGAGCACCACCATCACCACGAGGATGGCTGCTGCTGCCACGATCATGACCATGAGCATGAACACGAACATCATCATGACCACGACCACGAACATGAGCACGAGCACCACCATCACCACGAGGACGGCTGCTGCCACGATCATGACCATGAACACGAGCATCATCACGACCATGACCACTGCTGCCATGACCACGACCACGAGCATGAACACGAGCACCACTACGACGAGCACGGCGTGTGCAGCTGCGGCCACCACCATCACGGCCACGACGCCGACGAGGTGTTCACCTCCTGGGGCATGGAAACGCCCAAGAAGTTCGCCGAAGCGGAGATCAAGACCGCTCTGGAAGCGTTGGATACCGGCGCCTATGGTGCTGTCCTCCGTGCCAAGGGCATCGTCCCCTGCACCGACGGCAGCTGGCTGCACTTTGACATGGTGCCCGGCGAGATCGAGATCCGCCGCGGCTCTGCCGACTACACCGGCCGTCTGTGCGTCATCGGTTCCCAGCTGAAGGAAGGGGACATTCAGACCCTGTTCCAGCTTTGATGATTTCCCCATCTGCCGTCCGCTTTGGGCGGCAGATGGATTTCCTATGAGGAGGTAGCCCCATATGGCTCAAAAACCCATCCCTGTCTATCTGATCTGCGGTTTTTTGGACGCAGGCAAGACCAATTTCATCGCCCCCATGCTCACCGGCGAGGAGTTCACCGAAGACGAACGGACGCTGCTGATGGTGTGCGAAGAGGGCGAAGAGGAATACGACGAGGCAGCCCTGGGCAAGCACAACGTGCGCCCGGTGTATCTGGACGGCAAAGAAGCGCTGACCCAGGAAAAATTGCTGTCCTTTGAGAAGGAATATCACCCCACCCAGGTGGTGGTGGAGTACAACGGCATGTGGCAGCTGAGCGAGCTGGCCCCTGCCCTGCCCAAGCACTGGACCCTCTATCAGATCGTCACTGTGGTGGACGCCACCACCTTTGACAGCTACGCCAAAAACATGGCAAGCCTGATGATGGAGCAGCTGCGGGAGGCAGACCTGATTGTCTTCAACCGCTGCACCGATGAGCTGGTGGAACAGCTGCGCCAGCGCAACCTGAAAATGCTCAACCGCCGGGCGGAGATGTATCTGGAATACAACGACGACCGGATGGAGAACTACGACAACGGCCTGTGCCCCTTCGACCTGGACGTGCCCGTGCTGGAGCTGAGCGACGATGACTACGGCTTCTGGTACACCGACTGCATGGACAACCCCCAGCGCTACAAGGGCATGACGGTGAAATTCCGCGGCATCGTGGCACAGTCCCCCAAGTTCCCCCGAAATATGTACGCGGTCGGCCGGTTCGCCATGGTCTGCTGCGCCGAAGACACCGCTTTCCTGGGCATGCTCTGCTCCGGACCGGAACAGAAGCAGCTCAAGACCCGGGACTGGGTGGAAGTGACCGCTCAGGTGCGCATCAAAAACCTCAAAGTTTTGGGCGGCGAAGGCCCCGTCCTCTACACCACCCAAGTCACCCCCTGCCAGGCTCCCAAGGATGACCTGATCTATTTCTAACGCTCTTTTGACACACATTGTGAATAAATTTACAAAATCTTTTCGTTAAAAAGTTGACAATCTTGTAAAATAAGATTAAAATAGAAGCAGGATAATTTGGCTAAAGGAGCAACACAACACACGATGAAAAAACGCAAGGTTTCCAATGCCGTCATCCGCCGCTTACCACGCTATTATCAGACCCTGGATCACCTGTATAAGGAAGGCCACGTTCGCATCTCCTCCTCTGCCCTGGGCAATTACATGGGAGTCACCGCTTCCCAGATCCGCCAGGACTTGAGCTGCTTTGGTGAGTTCGGCCAGCAGGGTTACGGTTATACTATCCCCGATCTGCGCAAGGAGATTTCCGAGATCCTGGGCATGACCAAAGGCTACCGCGCCGTCCTCTTGGGCGCCGGCAACCTGGGCCGTGCCCTGATCAAAAACTTCCCCTTCCACGACAGCGGCTTTGAATTGCTGACCGCCTTTGATACCGATCCGGCCATCATCGGTACAGCGATCAACGGCATCCCAGTTCTCCCCCTCTCGGAACTGGATTCTTTTGTGGCTGAACACAAAATCAGCGTTGGCATCCTCACCGTCCCCATGCACGCCGCCCATGACCTGGCAGAGCGTCTGGTCGCAGCTGGCGTGAAGGGCATCTGGAACTTCACCAACACCGAGATCGACATTCAATCTCAGCACGTAACGGTAGAGAGCATCCACTTTGCCGATTCCCTTCTCACCCTCAGCTATCTCATCTCCAACCCGACCTTGGAGAAATGACAGCATAGAGAAACGTCCAACGTGATACCGTTGGACGTTTCTCTTTTTGCCTTGCACCCTTTTGGGGCAGTGACATAGGATGAAATGAAGCCCGGTGCTTCCGGGTGGAACCAAACATTCTAACTTTTGAGGAGGCTATTTTATGTGTTGTAATAATGGTTGGGGCGGCAATTGTCTGTGGATCATCATCCTGATCATCATCCTCTTCTGCTGCGGCGGCTGCGGCGGCGGTTGTGGCTGTGGCAACGGCTGCGGTGGCTGCGGTGGTGGCTGCGGCTGCGACAACGGCTGCGGCTGCGGCTGCTGATCTCCCCTGACCTAGGCGGAGGGCAGACCGCCCTTCCATAAATAGAGTACACGGTCTTCGTGCTGACCCCTTTGCCCTTACCCTCTGAACAGAGCAACCTCCGTATGATCTCGGTCATGCGGAGGTCTTTTTTTGTTTCAAACAGGATTGACAAATGAATCTTCCACCCTTATAATTACCTCAGTTAATTATCTAAGGCAACTATAAGGAGGGACAAGCCCATGAATATCTCTATGCTAAAAGCACTGCTCAACGCCTGCTACCAGGCCAAGCGCGTCCACGAGCTGCTTCCGGCGCTGCCCAACGGCGTCACCTCTGCTTACATCCAGTACCTGGATAAGATAGAGGATCTGGAACGGCAAGGGATGCGCGCCAAAGTGTCCGACATCAGCCGCATGCTGAACATCCCCCGCCCCGGCGTGACACGGACGGTGAAGGAGATGGTGGAGCGTGGGTATTTGACCAAGACCACGTCGGAGCAGGACGGCCGCATCACCTATCTCTCCATCACAGAAGCCGGGAGAGCGCTGTCCCAGACCTATAACGACCAGTTCTTCTCCCAGCTTGCGCCGCTCCTGGCGGATATTCCGGAGGAAGACGCCCAATGCACCATCCGCACCATCGAAACCCTGCATCAGATCATGTCTGAAAGGAGGATCACCCTTGAATAACGATTTTACCCAAGGCAGCATTTTGAAGAAGCTGTCCCTGTTCATGCTCCCCATCCTGGGCGCCTTGGTTCTGCAAGCGGCCTACGGCGCCGTTGACCTGCTGGTGGTGGGTCAGTTCGGCTCCACCGCCGGGCTTTCCGCCGTTTCCACCGGCAGTCAGGTGCTGAACCTGGTCACCTTCGTCGTCACGCAGCTTGCCACCGGCGTGACCGTCCTCATCGCACGATACCTGGGAGAAAAGCGGACGGAGCAGATCGGCCCAGTCCTAGGCGGAGCCGCCGTTGTGTTCGCCATCCTCTCTGTGGGGATGTTTATCCTGCTGGTGGGCTTTCCCCGCCCCATCTCTGTCCTGATGCAAGCGCCGGAGGAGGCCATCGGCCTGACCACCGGCTATGTGCGCATCTGCGGCGGCGGTATCTTCTTCATCGTCGCCTATAACCTGCTCTCCGCCATCTTCCGCGGCCTGGGCGACAGCCGGTCGCCGCTGCTCTTCGTGCTGGTGGCCTGCGTGGTCAACATCGTGGGCGACCTCATCTTAGTGGCAGGCTTCGGCATGGACGCCGCCGGGGCGGCCATCGCAACGGTGCTGGCGCAGGCGGTCAGCGTGGTGTTCGCAGTGGTGCTGCTGGTCAAAAAGAAGCTGCCGTTCACCATCACCCGGAAGGACTTCCGCCTCAACCCCCAGTGCAGCCTGTTTCTCCGCATCGGTCTGCCCCTGGCCCTGCAGGAGTGTCTGACCCAGCTGTCCTTTTTGGCGCTCTGCGCCTTCGTCAACCGCTTGGGGCTGATCGCCTCCTCCGGTTACGGCGTCGCCTGCAAAATTGTCAATTTTGCCATGCTCATTCCCAGCGCCCTGATGCAGTCCATGTCCTCCTTCGTCGCCCAGAACGTGGGCGCGGGCAAGCAAACGCGGGCCAAGCAGTCCATGCTGACGGGGATTGGCATCGGCCTGGCCTTCGGGTGCGTTGTGTTCGTGCTCGTCCTGTTCCAGGGCGATCTGCTGGCCGGTATCTTCTCGCCTGACGCAGAGGTCGTGCAAAAGGGCTTTGAGTACCTGAAGGGCTTCGCGCCGGAGACCATCGTGACCGCCATCCTGTTCAGTATGATGGGCTACTTCAACGGCAACAATCAAACCCTGTGGGTCATGGTGCAAAGCCTCATCCAGACCCTTTTGGTGCGCCTGCCCCTGGCGTATTTTATGAGCATCCAGCCCAACGCCAGCCTGACCAAGATTGGCCTGGCCGCGCCGGTCTCCACCATCGTGGGCATCGTTCTGAACATTGGGTTCTATCTCTATTGGACCCGCAAACAGCAAAACACCCTTTCCGCCACCCCGACCCGTTCAGTTTCAGCATCCTTCCGCACTGGACGCCCGTTCCCCAAAGATCGCGCCGCCCAAGATGAGCAGGATACCCACCAGCCGCACCGGCGAGATGACCTCCCGGAGGATGACCCGAGAAAAGACCACGGCGGAAATGGGTTCCAGGTAACCGCAGATGACCACCGTGTGGGCAGGCAGGGCGCCGATGGTGGCGAAGTAGAGCACCACCAGGAGGGCGAAGCCCAACAGGGTGCGCAGCAGGACGATCTGCTGGCTGGTCAGGTGGATGCAGCTGGCGGCTACGCCGTTGGAGCCGAATAAGATCAGCCCGAAAATGTAGGTCCAAAACGCTTTTTTCATAGGAATCCCTCTCTATTTGCTTGCAAAATATCCGGTATCAGCTTATCATAAAGAGGTACATGAGAAAAGTAACTGTTTCGCATCCATTCCATGCGAAATCCAGATAGAAAGAGGACACCATGAACGCCAACCTGTTGAAATACCTGGCCTTCCTGAAGACAGTGGAGTACGGCAGCTTCACCCGTGCGGCAGAGGCGCTGAACTACTCCCAATCGGGCATCAGCCGGATGATACACGACCTGGAACAGGAGTGGAACCTGACCCTGCTCACCCGCAGCCGCTCCGGCGTCTACCTGACGGCGGAAGGAACCCAGCTGCTGCCCTACATCAAGACTCTATGCGGTCAGTTCACCCAGCTGCAAAGCAAGGTGGACGAGCTGAATGGCCTCCAATCCGGCCTCATCCGCATCGGCACCTTCTCCAGCGTCGCCACCCACTGGCTGCCCAACATCATCCGAGCCTTTCAGGCGGACTATCCCAACATCGACTACGAGCTGTTGCTGGGGGACTACACCGAAATCGAGCAGTGGCTGTTGGAGGGGCGTGTGGACTGCGGCTTTCTACGGCTGCCCGCACCGCCTGAGCTGGAGACCATTTTCCTGGAACGGGACAACCTGCGGGCCATCCTGCCGCCGGAGCATCCACTGGCGGCGCTGGAACGGGTGCCGTTGGCGGCTCTCTGTGAGGACCCGTTCCTGATGCTGGTGAAGGAGAAGAACACCGAGTTCGCCCAACTCTTCGTTCAGCACGGCCTGACGCCCAACGTCCACTTCACCGCCTGGGATGACTACGCCATCATGTCCATGGTGGAGAACGGCCTGGGCATCAGCGTCCTGCCCGAGCTGATCCTGCGCCGCGTCCCCTACCGCATCGTCACCCGCCCCCTGGACGTCCCCGCTTACCGGGACATCGCTTTGGCGCTGCGAGACAAAGAAACCGCTTCCCTGGCGGTGAAGCGGTTTTTGGAGTATCTAAAATTTCGATAAATCTGTACCTTATTCCGCACCCAGAAGGTACAAGTTTTCCCGGTCAAAGCACAGTTCCATCGGAGAATTATATAGCTTGTCGATCATGTGAATACTCTCCATAAAGGGCATCGCATAGTGGTCTTTTTTAGCTGTCAGCTCCTCGAGTCGTTCTTCGCCCCAACCTGAACTCATGTTGTCCAGCTGGTCGCCTGCATCCAGCAGCGCCTCGTCAATGGGGGACTCACTGATGAGCGGAACCTGTCGAATCACGTTCCCTAAAAAGCGGCTCACGGCAGCCACACCACCCAGCACCTGGGATTCCACCGTTGTCTTAGAATACTTGTCGATGTAGTCATAGCACTGGGTGTAGGTCTCCCGGTACTGCAAGGAGCGTTCCTCAATCTTTGCAGACACATCCTGCAGATGCTCAGATGCAAAATTCTCCACCAGCATCACATCCAAAAAAGACGCAAACGCGAACAAGTAGAGGGCAGTCTGATAGTCCTTTAGCTGGTCCTTGATGGTATTCAATCTGCTCTTTGCATCCTGCTCCAAATGGAACATCGACTCCTTTTTCGTCTCCTCCAGCAGCTGCTTGTGATACTGGATCATGCTTGCATCTGCCTCTCTGCGAATCTTGAGCACTTCCCCATGGTTGCTCGTGATAAACCGCTCATTGTTCCAGTTATACTTATACTGCTCCATGACACCGGACAGGAAATTCACATTTGCTTTCAACTGCGCCTTGTCCTTCTGGATCAGATAATCCATGATTGCCTGCTGCTTTTCCTGGAACACATCTAATTGATGCTCAATCGCACTCAGCGCCACCGCCATACACAGCAAAGCCGGATGGAATGCTGCCACACCTGCCCCAGCAGCCTCCACCGGAGTCAGGACGGCCTGTCCCATCAGTTGATTGTTGGCGCCTAGGACAGTTCCCAAAAAGCCGCTGCCATTGCGGAACGCAGCCAAATGTCCCCCTGCCGGGATCGTCACCTTATACAGCTGACTCTGAACACCAGGCCCCGCCACCGACTGGACCAAATCCATGATCGGCTCAAACGCAACCCCCAACGACGCGATCTTCCCCAACGGCAATTTCTTGCTGGCGGTCCGCGCGACCTCTTCCTCTGCCGGAAGCGGCTGCAGCTCCATCTGCGCCAACGCCTGCAGCATCATTGTTTTCCGTTCGTCCCGTTCCTCCATAAAAATCCCCTCTCTCTTTTTTCAATTCGGATAAAAGATATTGTACCATACCCAGAAAATGCAATCAAGCAATCTGGAATACCTCTATTTTAAAACACCAGTCTGTCCCATAATCCGGACACAAAAAACAGCGGCAGTTTTTTCTGCCGCTGTTTGCGTTATTGAACATTCCAATCAGGTATTCATCTGCTTCCGACGAGACAGGTTCATGGTGCCGTCCTGCATACTTTCCACGTCCTCCAGGCTCTTGCCGGTGCCGAAGGCGACGCAGGAGATGGCGTCGTCGGCCACGTGGGTCTCGATGCCGGTGTGCTGCTCGATCAGGCGATCAATGCCCCAGATGAGGCTGCCGCCGCCGGTCATGACGATACCGTTGTTGGAGATGTCGGCCACCAGTTCGGGGGGAGTCCGCTCCAGGACGGAGTGGACGGCTTCCAGGATGCGCATGGTGGGTTCCTCGAAGGCTTCGATCATCTCGCTGGAGGAGACGGTGAAGGCGCGCGGCAGGCCAGTCATCAGGTCACGACCCTTGATCTCCATGGTCTGTTCCTCTTCACGGGGATAGACACAGCCGATGGACATCTTCAGTTCTTCCGCAGTACGTTCCCCGATGAGCACGTTGTGCTTGCGGCGGATGTACTTGATGACCGCTTCGTTGAACTGGTCGCCTGCGATCTTGATGGAGGCGGATTCCACCACGCCGGACAGGGAGATCACGGCCACGTCGGTGGTGCCGCCGCCGATGTCCACGATCATGTGGCCGTCAGGCAGGGAGATGTCGATGCCAGCGCCGATAGCGGCTGCCACCGGTTCCTCGATCAGGTAGACCTTCCGGGCGCCAGCCTGGATGCCGGCGTCGATGACGTAACGTTCCTCGACCTCGGTGATGCCGGAGGGGACGCAGATGACCAGACGGGGCTTGAAGAAATGGGTGGGAGCCACCTTGTGGATAAATTCCCGCAGCATCCGCTCGGTCATGTCGTAGTCGGAAATGACGCCTTCCCGCAGGGGGCGGATGGCGACGATGTTGCCGGGGGTACGGCCCAGCATATTCTGTGCTTCCGTACCGACCTTGAGCAGCTTACCCGTATTCTTATCAATGGCGACCACGGACGGCTCCCGCAGGACGACGCCCTTGCCCTTTACATAAACCAAAATCGAAGCAGTACCCAGATCGATACCAATATCTCTTGCAACGCTCATGCGATCACACTCCTCTAACATTCCATCTGTTTATAGTATACCCGGACGGACTCATTCCAGCCCTCTCTGTATCGTATCGCTGAAATTTGGTAGCGAACTGACAATTTTCCGGA
>JABLTO010181063.1_pt1 | contig 25587 bp, 23 predicted proteins | sample 7160091 | NCBI WGS metagenome assembly JABLTO01 (sample SAMN14651225, study PRJNA627086) | human gut metagenome | isolation source: feces | host: Homo sapiens
AGATTCAAGTTTAATTTCTACCATGTATTTAACTCAACCCCACTTTCAAGGAGACAAACTCTTCCCTAGAGGAAATCCTTTGGTTGTTATTTACTATAATAGCATCAAACTTATCTGGGAAATCTGGAATATGACTTAAGGAGATTTCTACATCTTTATCATATGCTATCTTTAGCAATAAAGGTATACAGTTATCACCTAATCTATCTCCATTTATTTTTACCCCTTCTTTATACAACAATATCAATCCCTTACAACCACTAGATAAAAATTGAGGTGGGATATTGCCCAGAATCTTATTGTAAATATTTACACTCTCCCCTGCGCCAACTACTTCTGAGTCATCTATATCTCTTATTATAGTTCTTACTACATCATCTGTAAACCAACTAGCCTCATATGTGTCATCAAAATAATCTGATACATAACTTTCATATTCTTCTGGCAAATGACCCCAACCATCATCTATATAAATATATAACATCCAATCACCTACCTTTGTGCTATTTTAAAATACATCCAAGCCTTTTCACTAAATGTAACAAACTCAACTTTAAAATTCTTTAAATCCTTATTGAAATTTCTTACAACAGAATCTAATTTTGTGAATAAAGATTTCTTAGCTTCCGGAAAGTCATCATCTTCTTCATTAGACACCCACTCCCTGTATCCCCCTAAGTATCTTACTGATACTTCTTCACAATCAACTCTTCCATCATCATACCCTAAAGTAGTCCTAAGTAGATTTAAAAATCTGGTTCCTACCTCTTTTGTTTTCTCACCAAACTCTACCCTGCTTGTGTAGAACTTATCAAACCTCTTTTCCCAACTCTTCATCTCTTTTACTGTATTTACTTCTACTACATCATTCTCATCTGGAGACACTAAGGAATTTCCAACTAACCGCAAAATTATGTTATTTCCTTCTCTGTTGATGTTTATTGATTCTATTACACTTTTCTCGGAAGTATCACATTTTTTAAATAATATCCTCGAACTAAACCCTGAGGATCTAACTACATAAAAAGAAACACGATACCCCACTACATTACCCTCATATAATAGTTTATTTAACTCTACATATTTTCTGTAATTCATTATATGACCCCCACTAACTGTTATCTATACTAATCACGACTAATGAACTCTATCATTGAGTCTTCTCCCTTTTCTACCTCTAAATCATATGCGGCAAAAACATATTCTATAGACTCAAGGTACAACCTTGAGTCTACATTTATTATAAAATCATATATTTTTGATTCTAATACCCTTCTATATGCCTTCACTAAGTCTCCTTTTGAGTACTTTTCAGAATCATGCTGCACTAAACACCGGATTTTAGAATCAATAGCCAACTTTATCTGTTTTTCATTGAGCATTACACAATCTCCTCCTTTCTACTACTCTGATCCAATATACTTAAACCTTTCTCGGTTCCTATAAATACCTGCGTGCCCAAATTATATACTTCCAAGTTATTTAACAATACTGACATGGCCTTTATCGACTCCTTATCACCGTATACCCCCTCGTTATACATGTTAAAACACAAAATTGTATCATCATCAGCAGTAGGTCCTACGACAATATCATAGTCATGAGGAGTATCATCAGATTCTCTACACGCTATAACAAATTTCACCCAGTTCAGATCTGCCGTTTCAAACACCTTAACTTTTAGAGATTTCAAAGCTTCCGGATTTGCCCTATAAGTATATAAAATACCCTTTATAGGATTTCTAACAGCTGTTTTATGCCTCTCTACAAATAACTTATCTTTTCTAGCCACATTCTTAGCTCTGTTGATAGAATGACTTTTGGTGTAAGCCATGTAAAAACCCTTTCCAAAATCATGATAACCATTACCTGCATTCAAATCAATGGAATCAAAAGCTCTAAAAGTAGAAGTTCCATGATATAACGTTTCCTTTAATGTAAAAATCTTACCCATTAATGTATCCCTCCAGTTCCTGCATACCCTTTTCTACTGGTAAATAATCTAAATCATCAGAAAGAGCAAGTACAGAATTTAAAATTCCACTACTCTCATCTTTTTCCAAAAACTCCTCCTTACTTAAGTTATATTTTTTGCAATAAGCATCAAAATATAACTGCATTAGATAAATCTTACTTTGTATCTTCTTGTCATACTTCATATTAATCCTCCCTTATAACAATAAAAGGTACACCAAACTAGTGTACCTTCCTTTGTAAAAATACCTAAAATCTTACCTAATTTATGCAATCATAACACATATTAGGTTTTTAAGTACCCTTAGTTATAACTATATTATACAATAATTCTCTCAAAATTACTATATTATCCTCTTAAGAAGTATGGCTTCTAAATCTCTACAAAGGCTTCTTAAAGATAAGAATGTTTTCTTTCTTCAACTCCCCTGCTGCCTGCTGAGCACTACCTGCTCTAGCAGTTACCCCTAAATACACCGTATCATACAAAGGCATTCCCTCCTCTGTAGAAATTCTAATCCACTCATCTACATAAGCAACCATCTTAGAACCTCCCACTGTAAAGTCGGCTATATTTACAGCATACACAGCTCCACGCTTCAACATATGATAAATGTTCTTTATAGTAGCTCTTACATACCCTTCCAACCAATCTTCCAATACAGGAAACTTGTTAAAACACTGCGTTTCCTCATTAGAGTATACCTCCAGATCAAAATATGGCGGGCTTGAGAATGCAAAATCTACACTCTCAGCAGGTCCTCTGAACTCCTCACTACCACAACAATGCAATTCGAAAGAATCCTCTCTACCAGTTACCATCTCAATGTAATCCCCAAGTTCATGTAGATGATACATCGTCTCCGTACAAGGATCAGTCCCTACATATCTGAAGTTTTTCTTACTACTTAAGCATCCAAGCAGTCTACCCCCAAATCCACAGTTGCCTGTGATGAAAATCTTACCCCCTCTTCTCAGTACCAACATATGACTCGGCACAACAAAGCAGTACTTGTCATCCTTCTGCACTTCTACAAAGTCACCATCTTCGAATGAGTAAGAAGATGAATTTACATCGATATCAAGTACTGACAGAGAGGAACTCTCATCAAAATCGTCACAAGGATAAAAGACTCCAAACTCGAAATCTTCCTCATCCATAGTATCTTCAAGATACTCATTGCACATGTCTGTACTCATACAGATACTTCCGCTACCAGTATAGAGAAGTTGAGCCATGTCTCTCAGAATCTTATTCTTCTCATCCAGTACCAGAGTCTTTGACACACCGCCAAGATCATCTGTAGCATTCTTAATGCATTTAAACAATACTTTTAGATCGTCCCCACCAAGTTTAAAGATCTCTTTTGTGAAATCTACAACGAATCCACCTTCTACTTTCAAGTACTTACACAGTACATCACTTTTTACATAAACTTCACTATCAGAATCAATGTCATAATAGTCAACTGCCAGATCAAAAGTATTCCCGTGCTTTACTAAACATTCATAGTAGTCCTTTGCTTCCTCATATGTCATGTGCGTTACAAAACCTACAAGATTCTTAATGTTTGTATAGGATTCATCTCCGTTGGCTTCATCCTTAGACATAGCATCATAGAAAGCCTGTCTCTCATCTTCTGACCATTTTGCAAAAAGATCTTTTGGAGCAATGGCTTCTTTCATATATGCTTCAATATTTTTATCTCTTAAAACAAGATCCCTAAGAACCTTGTTATTCTCAATAACGCTGTACTCGACACGTATCCCCTTTTCATTACAAGGATAACCATATCGCACCGCATCAAGCATAAATGAGAAGTAAGCCTCAGCATTTTCCTTGCCCAGCTGACTACCTTCCTTTTTGTATCTAAATACAAGAGGAATACTATTATCATCTTTCTCGGACAACACAGCAGACATCTTTTTCTTGTAAAGCTCACCATCGCTTCCTCTCAAAACAACATCATGATTACCCGTGAGGCTTGTGTTCAAAAGACCTTTGTTGTATTCATAGAATGGATCTGAGCTTTTATAATGAATATACTCCGTAGGATTTACCAGTTCTGCTGTTCCACATTCATTGTACTGCAATACCTTATCCCCATTCTGATATTCACTTATTTTCTTCCAACCTTCTTCTGAGAAGAACTCCGTCTCACCATCTACACAGCAAAAATCGTAGACTGTACCACCTTCCGGACAGAATCTCTCATAAATTGCCTTTGCATTCATAGGTCTAAAATTAGTAGGAGCACTACCCACCAGACGTAACCCACCCATTACATTTGTAGGAGTAGGACATCCGTTCTTATAGCTGAAGCAGAACTTAATAGCCCTTTTCAGATACTGATCATTATGGAATTTCTTGAATAAAGTTTCAGCATCCTTTTTATCCAAATCATGTTTTGACGGAGTGTCAAAAATATTCGGAAACAGATAGTTGCACAGGGTTGTACCGATTCCTGCACCGCAACTTACAGTATCTCCATCAAAGCCTGCCTTGTAAGAGATACATTTCTCAATCTCGTTCATAACTCCAAGCTCAGAATAATACTGGATCGGAAGTAAATCTACACTTCTGTAAATTGCCAGAACCTCGTCTACCAGTTTCTCTTTACCCTCTTCATCTAAAGATTCATACCTCTCTGCTGTGTACTCTTTTAATTCATCCATAACACCTTCATACCCTATTTCCTGCATAGAAAAAGGTTCAAAGTTCCAATGATGAAACTCTTCTGACTTTTTTTCTATCTCGGAAAAAGGGATCTCATTTTTCATAGGCTCTGAAAACCAATTACCCATATTTTTCTTTCCTCCTTAAAATACACCTTAATTATAGATATATTATAACATAAATTATAACATAGCGGTACCTATTTAACAGAAAGTTTGTAGAGTTTACCCCCTAATACTACAACAGCCAATAAATATTCTTCCTTCCAACACGCTTTTTACCTAACACATTTTTCTCTGTTAATGAATTTAGTACAGTTCTAGAGCTACTTTCTGAAATCTTTAGCATCCTCGAACATTTTGCTACTGTTATCTCAGAATGAATACCTTTCCTCTTCATTTTTGTAATTACTACAGATTCCTTGGTAGTCAAGATAGTATCTTTAAACATTGAATACACCAACAAACTTCTTTCAAACACATCCAACATATATACAATAAAAGGCGTTACATCCAACACATTAAAACCATCCAATGACAATCGTTCCTCAGAAACTAAAATAGACCTGTAATACCCACTTATGGATTCTTCTATACTCTTCGATACAGACAAGTTTAGCACATTAGTAAAGCCTTCTCTACAAAGTAAGGATAACATCAAAAGTCTAGCTAACCTTCCATTTCCATCGCACATAGGATGTACATACACAAGATAAAAATGACCTATTATCGATTTTATCAAACAATTTTGGAAAGTACATATATCACCCTTTCTTATATACTTATATAATAAGTTCATATATCTCTGTATCTCGTCAGGTTTTGGCGGTGTATGAATTACTTCTGAACCGTTTCCCACATACACCATTCCACTTCTATACTTAGTACCCCTTGATTTCTCATTTTCACATACATCCCTAACGATAATACTCCACACTTTTAATAATACATCTTCACAGGCTATATCCTTTCCACACATATAACCTAATGCTTTGTAGGTATTTACTACCATCTTTTCATCTTTCCCTTTAGGATTTGAAAAACACTTTTTTACATAGTCTACAGTAGTTCTAGCACCTTCTATTGTTGCAGAATAGTAACCTTCGATTAAAATAGTTTCTTTTGGTATTACTAAATCATTGTTTAATACCTTTTTATACAGATTACTTAAAGTATCAAGTTTATTTCTTATATTACCTGTTGAAGTATATATCAAATCCTCTCCGTGAATACCCTTTAAGCCTACCTTTACAACATTCAGTTTTCTACTTTCTAATTCACCGTTAACATCAAGACCTAAATTTTTCTTTCTCAATAACTCAGATATTGAATCATAACTAAACGTACAAATCACCTCCAATACATAGTTTAAAAAGTTTTCTATACACAACAAATCTATAATATTCTTTCACCATACCAAGAAAGGGTACACTAATCCGGTGTACCCATCCTCCACAGTTTTTATATTACTCAGTAATTACCTCATACTCAAAAGAACCATAATCATCAATGTTTTTAATACGTTTTTCCTCCTTACGTATTTAATCTATATTAAGTATACCATACTTCGTCGCAGTATTCTATATATTCTAACGTAATAATTTTACATTGTCAAAGAAAAAAGACCGTATTTTGGGGGATACGGTCTTTCGGAGATACTTCTACGAAGTCATCTTGTAAAACATTGGAGTGTAAACTTTTCCTACAAATGATACTTTACAAAATACATTTTAGCACACTTCTAGTATTAAAGCAAGAACCTTCTAATATCAAAATAGAACATTCAATTTACTAAATCTTCAGACGTAGTTGTCTCTTCCACCGTATCATTTTTATATCTCGTTCTATTTATAGCTACCCCTTTGTTTTCTGTCCTATCTTCTAAATCACCTGCAAGCTTCCTAAACCAAACTACATCTTTCTCCCTTTTGAAGTCAGCACCCCAAATTATATATTTCTTGTTTAAATCTACTGCTGCACCCCAAGATTCTATTCTACCAGTTTCATTAGGCTTAAGAACAATATTATCAGTAAGACCATAAATAATTCCAGTTCTTTTTGTTAAGTTTACGTTTGCATCACTAATAGAAGAATTATCAGCTATTCTTATTGTCTTATCGGAGAGGTTTTTGATCTCAAATATATAGTAAACATACTGAACTTCCGATTGTACATCTTTACCCCTGTTTCTTTCATCTTTTGACTCAAACCAATCTATTGCATCCTGAGATACCCCATAATCCACCATGGTTACACTTATAGGGTATTCTTTTACAACAATATCATTACCAGATTTTACGTTTCCCCGTACCACTGTAAGAACAGTCGTACCCAATGATGCAGGGTTATCAAAAGAACCATCCCCCAATGGAGCCTTTATTACACGTTTTACAACCCTACCATTTGCATCTACTTCTGTATACTCATTCTGTAAATAATAAGCACCACACCAAGTTCTACCAATTATATAGTCTGGGTTGTATTTACTAGGTTCTGGAATTTCATCTTTCTTATCTGAATTTAACCAATTCTCCCATTCCTCAGTAACCTCTAAATTCGTAATTACCTTTTCTGGCTCCTTCTGCCCCTTCTTTGAGCTATCACTTAAAGCATTCCAAATTTCCCACTCTGGGTTTGTTGAATCTTTTCCCGCAATAAGTGAAAACCTCTCAAGCAATTTATAGAATTCCTTACTGCTAAAAAGTAGCTTATCCAGATAAATATCTTCTTCAGGCAAAACCTTATATGATCCATCCGGTTGAATTTCTAAGTTAGGAGTATATTTTACCGACTTAATAGGTAATTCACTTATACTTAACATATACTCACAGAATAAATTGGTAAGTTTTGAGCTATACCCCGGAGATCCTATTTTCAAATCTTCCTCTTCCATCATACTTTTTACAAGGTCTTCATTGAATTGAATTGAATCATAGTCTACATAAGAAAGGGTAACCTCTTCACCTACATCTACATAGGAGTCTCTATACACTACAGCATCGTCTTTACTTATTAACGTATTACCATATTTATTTATAGCCTCTACTGATTCTGGAGTATATTCAATCGTCGATATCATCCTACTAAAGAAATCTTTCTTAGCCTCACTACCGTTTGAATAATCCATTTCCAAATCAAGATAACTTGTTCCACCTAAATATTTTGAGGCTGAGCCATCAAACTTCTTAATATCAGAAATCCACTCCTTTAAAGCGTATACCCCTGTCTTTGACATATCCTGATACATCTCAGCCGGATACTTTATTTCCTTCATATATGCCATGTATACCAAAAAGCACAGAAAGATACAACTCAGAGTTCCCACAGCTACCATTGAAAACAATTTAGACCCTGTTAAGCCTAATTTGCTTTCTCGTTCTTTCTGCTTTACTTCCTTCTGAGCATCTCTTTGAGCCTGATACATACGTCTTAGACGCTCTTCACGCTCTTTTGCCGTCTCACCTTCTCTAGCTTTTTCCAAATATTTAGAAGCTGCATACAAATCTTCCTCTTTTGATTCTAAATCGGAAATGGTTTCCTTTGAATCATAGTAAGAGTTGAATTCCCTCTTCTCCGCCTCTTCATAGCTATGTATTCTATTGCCACCCTTGTATTCGGACTTCTTGTTTATTTCATCTGTAGAACTCTTAGGTCTAAAAGTACTTTCTTTCCTTTTACCGTTATTACCTACTCTCATTCTATTCATACCCTTTCTTTTTTACATATAAAAATGACCTCCCTAATAATTAGGAAGGTCATACAAATCTTACATGGAGTTTATACAGACATTACCTGACCCTGTAGTAAACCACTCAGGAAGTCTTCATCTGAATCATCCTCTTCTTCCTCATCGTCCATATCAAATAGAGGTACTTCAGTATCTTCATCCCCAAAAGTAATATCCCCAGCTAATGGATCATCTTCATCAAGTACTTCAGACTCTTCATGCTTCTTCTCTTCTACCGGTACACTTGAAGTTTCCACTACAGGAGATACCTTTCTTTCAGAAGCACTAACTTCGTGAGTAGCTGTTTCTTCTGTATATCCCTGATGAACTTCACCCTCCGAGGTTACAGCTACCTCATCATTCGCACTTGCAGTTTCCTCAGGATTACTGCTTTCTGCAAAAGCATTTGTAGCCATACCCATAGATTTCATCATTTCCATGATGGCTTTAAAGTTCTTGCTCATCTCTTCATTCTGTAATTTAAGGGCTTGCACTTCTTCTCTTAAGTCAGAATTTTCTTCTTTCTTAACTTCTTCTTTTTCTTCTACCTGGTTGGATGCTTCTTTTAGGTTCGTATCATCAATGAGTACATCCATATCATCTTCAGATACTTCTTCATTATGCTTCTTACCACCAACCTTTACCGCATTAATACCCTCTTTCATCATACTCTCAGCAGAATCAGCAAGCATACCTACCGTTGCAAAGCTATTATTCATGGATGCAATAGCTTCATCAAATGCCTCATAAGATTTACCCCTAAGAGCATCAAGAGTTCCGTCTACATATGCTGCAACGTAGTCATCCTTCAAATAACCTATTAATAAGCTATTTATCAACTTTGAAAAGCCTCTTGACTTCTTATAAGGGGCTACAACTGAGTCATAAACCTCATCTGATACATCTACCATGATATTTACTTTTCTCATACTTAACCTCTCAAAGATCTCCCTATTCCCACTTCTATTTTAAAAATATCTACAATCTAAATATTTACTTTTATTTTACTAATTATCCACTAAACGCACAATGCAATTACCCATAAAACTTATCTTTTTACATAATTAATTATTTTACATCTGTTTGTTTTCTGAACCTCATCATAGAACTTCTTTACATTAGGGCTATAATCAAAGTAACCTACTACTGACTTACTTGCATTCGAAATACCCCTTAGATTCGTTACCAAGGAACGAGCACCAATCGAATTACCATGTATATAAATTACAGAGATCCCTAATCCTGCAAAGGACTCATGTAAAACTCTTCCAACTAAATTAGAAAGATCCCCACAGAATAACATTACCTGATATCCACTCTCTTCCAACTCTCTCAACCTACGTACCCAATCAATGCATAAGAAATAACTATCGTTTATGTACCTTAATCCCGTAGATAAGACACTTACGTTCTTAAGAGCAGTCTTAGAGAGGTACGGTTGAACACTTCCTCCCTTTCTAAACCAATCTAATCCTGGAACTACCCTCGTTATTTCAAATACATAATCTATACTTGTTTCAGATACCAAGTCAACAATAAGGTAATTTACTTTAGGATTCGCAATTCTTAAATCTGACATTAAGCACTTGTAAGCCCCTTTTCTACTCTCCGAACTTCCTGCAAATACAAATCTTACATTTGAAAGTTTCATACCCGCTGTCCAAGCTGGTATAAGATTAACCCTCTGCGAGGAACTTGGTAATGATAAATCTGATATTCTTCCAAAGACCCCCTCCTTCATCTCTACCAACTGCCTCTTCAAAGAAGCATACTCTTCTGAAATGTCCTCAGTACTAGAAGATCTATTTACTTCCAACTTACTCTGAAGCTCCAGAGCATTTTTATTTAACTGAGCAATGCTTTCTGAATCCTCCTCTATTCTCTTTTCCAGAGACTGTACCTTTTCTTCATACGTTTCTATTTTCTTAGATAAATCTGCATTCTCATCCTCAAGAGAACCTAATTTATCATCTCTGTCAGAAAGCTCTTTCTGTAAAGCTGAATTCTCAGAGGAGATACCCTTGATGTCCTCTTGCAAACTTACTATCGTATCCTCCGCCTTTTTCAAATCATCCGTAGATACCTGATTATCCTTCAAAACAGTAATTTCTCTAATATACCTTAGAGTATCCTTATCCTTTTGATTTAAATCTACTGTTAGAGAATTTACTTTTGATTTTGTATTAGCCAGCTCAACAAGAGTATTCTCTAAAGTACTCTTTTTCTCTTCAAGCTCCTTGCTTGTAAACTCTAACTTTGTTTCCAGACCTGTGATTTTCTTATCTTTCGACGCAATCAAAGAATTCTGCAATGTATACTTAGAGCGTAACTCTGTCAACTCCTGCATAGCAGAGTCATAATTAGAGGTCATAACCTCAGAAGATTTCGTATCCTTGTCAGCCTTCTCTCTTAGATTAGCCAGTTCAATTTCCAGATCTTCCTTAGCCTTCTTTTCATTTAAAACTTCATTACGAAGATCTAATATCTCTGTTCTAAGCCGATCTGACTCATCTTCATCTGAAGAGGACTTTAAGTCTTCATCATTAGAGGAAAATCCTTCATCTATCTGCCTCTCCATAGCGGATATCCGGACTTTATAGTTCTTTACCAAAAACTTATAATGGTCTAACTGTCTTTCAAGTTCCTCTACCCTATCTGTGTCTACTCCCGATTCAGCGTCAAATAAGTCCTCATCTAAGGCAACTTCTGTTTCCTCCTCCTCTGGAACTTCAAGACCTGCATCATACTTATTATTTAGGAATACTACGAAATCCGCCATATTTGTATAAGAAAAGAATTTGTCAGATGCATATAAACCATTCTCAATAGAATTACAGATATCTGTAGATACCCTGTCCAACACCACCAGTATTATATTAGGGTTTTTTGAGCTTAACCGTACCTTAGTCTTTAGCATATCTTTTCCTAACTCTTCAATAGCTACCACTGACTCTCCAAAACATTTAGTTAAGCAATCAGATAACAGTGTCTTAGCATTTATAGGCAAACCAGAAACATAAGCTGTCAACATATAAAATCACCTCTTCCTATTAACATTACAACATCCATACCATACCTAATATAATACTATCTAAAACACCATATATTCTATTCCTACCATCATAACACGTCCAAACACAAAAAAGAGGTAAGCAAAACCGCTTACCCCCTTCTTTTCGTTCCTTACCGAAGATACTAATCTCGATAAGACGCAATACCTGCACCAAGAACATTCAATACTCTCGGAGAAATCACATCTACCTCTCCATCTTCTCCTGCGATTGTAGGAAGATTTACCAGAGTAATATTCTCTGTCAACCGCTTCATGTACTGCACCAGATACTCCCCAAGCGGATGAATTCCGTCAATATGAGCATCTATAGCACCGCCACCACAAACAATCATATTTTCAATTTTTTCAATCGGATACTGGCTGCTTTCAAAGAAGTCTCGAACACTGTTTACAATGCCCCTCGCTGTCTCATTTTTCGCCTTCGAGATCTCTTTTGTCAAAGGATAGGTGGTATTACCACTCTTCAGATAGCCTCTTTCTACCCCTTCCTGAACCATTCCTTCCGGGAATGTCTTACCGCTGGCATTTAACATACTTTTTACTTTCTGGTGTACGTTATTTCCTCCGAGGGAGACAGTGTACTTCGTAGCAGAGATAATCTTACCTTCCTCAATTACGCAAATATCTGTCGTACCTGCACCGATATCAAATACAATAGTTCCTTCCTTCTTCAGATGCGAGTACTCCGGTCTTACCTTTCTTCTCATATCATAGATAACACCGATGTATGCACAGAATCCCTCCGGCATAACTCTTACATCCTTAACGTAAATGTTCTTTTCTACTTTAGGCATAGAGAAGTCGATGTTGGTGATACTTCTTACCATCTTACCAATCAAAGGTGCTCCTGCTGCCACATCCGCCGGTGGTAACAGAACAACAACATCCCACTCAACATTTACACGGTCTACCGGAACCTGCATCATATTACTTACATCAATGTACCCTTGCAGAAAAGCCTGAATCATTGACAGCTTGGTTACATCACTCTTGTACTTTTTCTCAATTGCCGTAGGACGCATATCCGCCATGATTTCTCTTCTGCATAAAGAACCAACACAGTATCTTCCATAATCATATGTGAATACTCTCGTATTTTCTGCCGTATAATCCTCAGGAATTACGTAATCATCCTCCAGAGGTCCAAATCTGTTATCCAGACTTGAAAGTCTGTATCTCAATTCACCTGTCTGTGTCTTTCCAAAAACAGTAAGTACTCTTGTCTCACTATTACCTAAGTCTACAACCAGTAGAGCTTTTCCTTCTACCATTTCATTACCTCCAATTAACAAATTGTATTACAATTATTTTTTATTTGAAACTATAAACAGTTTACCATATATTAACAAAGGTTTCTATAGTATCATAGTAAAAACCTTAGTCATCGAACAAAAAATCCCCAAAATCAGAATTGTTTTTCTTATTTAAATACAGATTAAGTACACCACGTTCTAGAATCGGGAGTATCAAATCTTCTTTTGGCTTAAGATTATTGTCAAAGCACAACACTGATACTCCGTCTATTGCATATTCTTTGTATTTTGCTCCAGACCTTCTCGCTACTATATTATTTCCAGTGTACTTTACATATGTTCTATTCTGAGATAAACAGAATATATTCTCCATTCCAACATTATACCCCTCAGCACCCATAAACATAGAAAGATTATTAATGTACAGAATTTTCTTCTCTACCGAATTAGTTTTTATAAAAACATTATCTACATCTTCACATACCTCAGACAACCTCAAAAAAGCACTACCAGAGATATCCAACCTCAATATACCAAAAGCTGAGTCATGTCCTACTCCCTCTAATAGATTTGTTTCATTTAAAGATGACCTATAATCACCACCATTAAAATGCCCTCTAAAAGAAGCTCTCTTTACACTCCCATCCTCATTTGTCATGTAACAAATGCAAGAATGCGTTTCATCAAGATATCTCGAAGCAACCAGACCTATAAAGTTCGATGCTACCAGAACCTCTTCACTTGTCAAGACATGATAGTCAAGTCTCACTACTCTTAAGCTATCGAATTCCTCAACATAAGACCTTTCTATTAGAGATGGTACTAGCTCCCTCTGCTGCTGAAGATACTTTCTATCCAAATACCCTCTGCCAAGTATAAAGTTAACAACCATATCTTCTTTATTGAAACGTAAACAAGCATTTATTAGAGGAGAAAACGTGTAGTCCACATAATTCCTATCTAACCTTGGTACTCCAAACCCGTAATCTACATCTCCGATAGTATTATCAAGCAAATACCCTATATAACCTTTATACTTGTGGGTGTATAGATCTGTAAGATACCCTCTTGCATTCCTGTTTTCTATATCTCTTACATCAGATAATAGAGTCAGTCCTACTAGAGCTCTATTTTCAACCGTATCAAACTCTTTCAGAAATAATCTTAGACATTCGAATACAACACCTGCACCACTCAGATAACGGCTGTCTTCCTCCTCAAATTGGTATTGATTATTTATTATAACCCCTTTAGTACCTTGTTCTGTATTCTCCCATACCCTGTATTTTCCCTCATTAACATGATGATCCATACTGACTATATTATTTCCACCATCCACAATTTTAATCAATTCTTCAGATGTTATTAAGAAGTCTACAGCAATTATATTCATACCATTCAAACTCTCTATAGGTATCTGAAAACCATGACCCCTATTCTTATTGATGTACCACACAAAATCAAACCCAATCATTTTTAAGAATTTACACACAAAATACCCTGATATTAATCCGTCAATATCAGGGTCAAAGTACACCAAAACCTTCTTCTCTTTATCAAAATTTTGTATGATTTGAGACGCCTCTTTTAACCCCCTGAACCCATGATACTTAATATCTATAGGTTCAAGAGTCTTTTTCTTTTTACCAGTTAGCATAACTATCCTCTTAACCGTTATATCCTAATGATTTTAACATACCCATAAAGGAATCAGCCGTTACATCTATCTCTTTCCCTTCTGGAGCCTTTTTACTAGCTTTTCTAGTACTTGTTCCTTTACTAGAAGTAGTCTTTGGCTTTTCTACGCTATTCTCTTCAGCTTGTCTCTGAGCTTCGAGCTCCTTACGCCTAGCTTCAAATGCTTCTACTTCTTTTTTCTTTCTTTCAATCTCAGCCTGCTTTTTTAATTTAGCCTGTCTTGCTTTTTCTCTTTCTTTATTCAATCTATCCTCACTGACCATTAAAAAGTCAGATCCAATCATCTTAGCCTTGATATTTGTTGTACCCTGTTTGCTTTCGGAGATATACATTTCACATGTGCTGATTCCGTCTTTAACTACATTGTATCCGGATTCCTTGTCTTCCAGTCTCAGAAAATCTAACAGTCTGCTACAAGACATTTCATATCTCTTTCCGTCCACTGCAATTCCCTTACCCGATCTGTTCATAGGGATCCATTCTCCATAAACAAAGAACTCAGCTGCTCCGCCGTATAAACAGATCATCATAGCATCTCCAAGAGGGAGCACCTTGAAATATGCTTTAACCCCTTCTATGAACCGAATCTTATCTGTTACTACGACCATATCTTCTTCAATTTTTCTATCAATGCCATTTATCTCTTTCGCCTTCGAGTCATTGCATTTGAACAAATTCTGCATCAAAGCGTTACTTCCCCAGCTCTGATCCTCAGCTTCAGAAAAAACAAACTTTCTCTCTTCACTAAGATACTCCGCATCAGCTTCCACAAATTCCGGTAAATCCTTCTCTTGACGTTCAGAGAAAGTCCCTACTGTACTCTCTACCTTTAAAAATCCATCTGTACCGCCAAAATCATTTTTATCTAAAAAGTTTACAAATAACATATGTACTACCTCCGAACTTTTATTTTATAAATATATTTTAACCCAATTCAACCCAAAAATATACTGTTTCATACTTCTAAATTTAACTGTTTTAAATAACAAAGATAGTACCTTTATATTTCTAAATTATTCTTTCTACAAACTAAATGTTTGTTTCAGAAAACTAATATAAAGCATCCTATTTCTATTTTTGGAATATCTACAAACTAGTACTTTTTATTATCTTTACCCCTTAAGGAGCCAGAGAGCACTCTTCCTCTCGAAAGTACCTTCTCGGCTAGGATCTCTGACAAATCATCTGCAGATTTACCTTTTGCCAACTCACTTAATAAGTTTACATTGTTTTCAAACCCCTTAATGACTATTTCTATTTCCTTATCTGAATATCTAGGTTTGCCATCTTTATACCCTGAGATTTGCTTTAAATCCACTCCATATGCTGTCAACTTCTCATATAGTACTACTCTATTTTCAGAATCTTCAGGACTTATGACACTGTATACAGAATTATATCGAATTTTCTGATTTAAAGAGGACATTTTTTCCATCTTCTTCAAAACACCTAATTCCCAAGTTCCTTTTGCGTACTTACTTACACTGCAATCATTCTCCATAATGCGAATACAGCAATCCGTAAATACCATCGGATATTGAGTTCCATTATTAAATACAGCCATATTGATATTCTTTCTTACGCCAAAATCAAAGAACTCTAAAAGATAGTCTGGTATGATTGCTAAATTTAAATTAGAAACGTTATACCCATCTTTACACCAGTAAATCAAGTATAAGAAGCACTTATCACTAAGTGAACCTGGTTTATATTTCTTTAATTGTGATAAATCCACACCCTGACTTAATAAGCCTCTTATACCCCTTATTATTTCTCCAGACGTGTATCTGAAATAACTCTCATCTATTCCTTCCTTCATACCCAGTCTGATTTGATCTAGTCTATATGGATTGTTTTTACATGAATCCAAATACTTCTCAATAGATACACCGTCTAACAGTGCACTCCGTACAACATCCTGTACATCCACAGAGTACCCCTTTAGTACCTCTCTGAAATTATCCAGAACTAATGTAGCCCCCTTGTACCTCATACTATTTCTCCTTTCTAGTCCCTATGATAATGTTCATATGAGTTTATTATGTCTTCAATAGTACTGTAATTGAGTACATCATACCCTGCTATCTCCATCTCTGTCAAAATCTGATATGCTTCAAGACCTTCTTTATATCTGGAAAGTACATATTCCCTCATATCCGAATCAACATCTTCATCATCCGGAGCAAAACTCATTTCCTTTTCTTTTTTATCTTCAGGCACATATTTACTGAAATCTATAACATCTTCTGCGTTTTCCAATAAGTCATCTAAACTTTCGCACTCCGAGTCTTTTTTCGCTAAATTCAAGTTACCTTTTTCAAGAGTTGGCTTTTCTTCTTTTACTACAGCTAACTTGTTCAACAAGTCTAAATTTCTGTCTGTATCTGACTTTACCGCTCCCAAGCTACCAGAAATAGCTTCATCACTCACATCCACAGCCTTGGATAGATCCATCTCAAGTACAAAATCTCCCGGTTTACCCGTCAAATGCATAATTGTACTACGCTTTCTAGCACGTGTGCAAGCAATATAATGTACTCTTCTTTCTTCTTCATACTCTTCATCACTAGCACTCTTTGAATGAGGGTAAATACCATTACTATCATTCCAAACATAAACACTATCAGCTTCTTTCCCTTTGAATTCGTGAACTGTTACAATCTTCACCTTATTACCTGCATAGTTTTTCTTTCTTGCTTTCAAGCGTTCATTAATGCTTTCAAGATCCTCTAAAAAGTCGGAGACATTTGTATAATCATTATATGCAAGTAAAGCCTCCATACTGATGATTACAGATTTACTTACCCTGTTAAACTGATTGTCTTTCTGGAATACCTCAGTTCTGTAATACTCCAATACATATTTAAGAGCTTTAATATCACCAAAAGACTCCCTTACCTTTCTCCACACCTTAAGTACCTTATAAATATCCGGACAAGAATACGCCAGATCCTGGTCTGATAAATCCCAAAGACTTACCCTATTATTCTTGCACACCTTAATTAACTTAGATACACTATACTTATCCCATGTAAGTAAGTTCAAAGCCTGTTCAACTTTCTGAGAATACATATCTGTAAATAATCTTACAATTCCAATTGCCATTCTACCGATATAAGAATCCAAAGTCATACCCTCTCCAGAGATACTGAATGAGAATTTACTCATGGCATCCAGAATGATAGCTGGCATTAGACCATCGTTATTTACACGACAGAGAACAGCTACAGACATTCCACTCTCTATATCTTTTAATATCAAGTCCCCTAAAGACTCAACCATTCTCTTGTAATTTGGATACCGTCCAATTCGAAGCTCTCCACCCTTTCGAGATGCTTTTAAACTCTTAGAGAAACGGTCTTTATTTTTCTCAATACTAGGTATTACAGCATTAAGAATATTTTCTGGACATCTGTAATTCAAAGAAAGCTCACTTATAACAGGATCAAAGTCTTCTTTAAACTGCTTCGTTATAATACCATTATAACTTCCACGCCAAGAATATATCGTCTGATCATCATCACCGATAGCTACTACCTTCTTTACCCCTGAGGCATAAATTTTTAAAAGTTCATACTGAATTTGGGAAGTATCCTGAAACTCATCAATGTACATAAAGTTATAGCGGTTTCTTAAGAACTCAATAACTTTCTCATTCTTATTAACCACGCACTCATAAAAGAGCATTTCCTGTAGATCTTCAAAATCCACTGCGCCCTCATCTTTTCTTCTTTGCTTCCAGTCACGCAAAATAGCCTCAATTATGGTTCTTCCTATTCCCAATTCTTCATAAATTTCTCTATTATATCGTTTACCATCTAACCTATTTCTAGTGTATGCAAGCGCACTTTCAAGATCCTTCATATTTTCATTATTCAATGGTCTACCATCACCATTCTTAAGAGAGTAATCCGAAACCACCTCTTTAAGGTATTTAGAGTTGTCCTGAGCGTTAACAATATTCGTAGCTACACCCATGGCATTTAATGCTCTCTTAAACTCCGCATGAAGGGTACTAAATGTAATCGCCTTTGAAGCATCTGCTACCCCTAATCTTATCTGCCATGCGGATAACTTCATTTCAAGCTCTTCTGCCCCAGATCTAAGAAAAGTGCTTACCCAGATTTTGTCAGGTACTCTCAGACGATTTCCATTTACTTCTACTAACCTAGTGGCTTCACCTGTAGCAATATTATATATAATCTTAAACACCAGAGCAGTAGTCTTTCCACTACCTGCACAGGAAATGATAAGCTGGTTTCCTTTCTCCATCAGAACATCTTTAAGCTGAGACATATTGAAGCCTTGCTTCTCAATATTCAACAAAACCCTTTCTGATGGCTTCATCTTTTTCACTTCTTCTTTTTTCTCCACTTCCTGCTTTTCCCCTCTACTATAATTCATAAGATTATCAAAAATTGAGTTAGAATCCATTTGATTTCACTCCTCTCCTATTTCTAATTAAATACTGTTAAGTTTCTAATTAACAGTATTCCTGAAAGTAAATCCAAATATTTCAAATCTATTTCTAAATCTCCATAAACTAAATAGATACAATCCTAGATCTAAAACATTTATTCAAATTTCTATTTTACAACTATCTAATACTTACTTTCTCTGGCACAAATCCCACAGTAAGTCATCCTCAGTACCATACATAGCCCTGAAGATGTCTGCATCAAATTCTATATCATATTGACGTAATAACCAATATATTGCATCAATACCACTCATTTCTACATACTTTTCCTCTCCATCCACCGTTACAAGTTTAGTAACCTTTTCACTAGGATCTAATTTAGTAAGAAGAAACTCTTCGTTCTCAAAATACTCCTCGATACCCATAAACATTAAAGGTTTTACTACAGGAGATACCATCGGTTTCTTGTTTAAGATATCTGAAAATATGTACCTCTTATCTTCAGGTATATCATAATATTCTTTCCGAATTTCTTCCTTCGTCTTATTTAATGCAATTGTTGCGAACCCTAAAAAGTCATCACCTACCTCATCCAAACGGACAATAGTAGCTGACGATAGCTTTCCATACCTCGCATTAGGGCAAATACCCTTCCTCTCCCAGAGCACTAAGATACTGCCTACTTGCATACCCTTTTCTCTCATGTACTCAAGTTTTTCCGAATCTGTATGATACCCATATTTGTTTGACATATGGGCATTTCTGCAAAATACAATATAATCTAAGTCCCCTACCGATTTATCAGACTTTTCAACTTCAAGATCTACAAGCTTCTCAAACCAAGGCATAGAACATCTGCAAGAGTAAATATCAATGTAAGCAAACACGTTTCTAGTCATGGAACTATCAAACTTAAATAAAATTTTCCCCTTCTCTTCCAATCCAAGATACTTTCTTAAAATAAACGTAGCTACAACTGAAAAGATAGAACTTGCAATAGTCTTATTATACTTCCTGAAGTACTCTACATAACATCCATAATTACTTTCTACCCATTCAAAGCTCCATACAGCCGTACTTCCCTCCTCATCATAAAGGAGAATGTCATTGAAATACTCTACATCTTCATATGTCGCCATCTTATCCTTACAATACGTATCCCTATCTATACAGATACTACCATATGAAACCATTTCCTTATAGACTTCGATATAATTAGTTGGTAATGAATTTGCATCTACAGTCATCATAGACATATCCAACGCTTTATTGTAGAGTGTACACACTTTTGCCAGTGTTAAAGCTAACCAAAACTCTGTTGGCGAGGAAAAATTTGTCGTTCCAAAAATATCACTAGCATTTACAAGGTCAACCATAGTATCATACCCCCACTTCCATAAGACGTTTCATAAAACTATATGTCTCTTCAACTGAGCCTTCTTCTTTATTCAATACCCGTATCAAGAAAGCTACTTTATTAGGATTTAAAGAAGATAATTCCTTCTTAAAATTAGCTTTGCTATATCTTTTAAGAAATTCATACTCTTCCTTACAATCCAAAATTTCGAAAGACTCCAACTCAGAATTCTCGTCTATATAATCTAAGTACTCTTCTGGGAAGAAGTCTGACGCATTCTTATTCGAAATAATTAAATTTAGCCTAAAGGAGCAGTATCTCAAAGATTTCTTATCACCTGCTTCAAGACAATCCAAGTAATCGCTTCCAAACAACTGAAACAATTCTAATGAAAGTTTTCCCCTAATTGCACGAATATTTGTCTCAGATAACCCAGTCTTAGAAGCCACATAAGAATCTGTCTTGCCCCAATAAGACAAGACTTTTACTGCGTGTTTCCTTGTAGTAAATTTACCTTCCTTTATAAAATTTTTAGTTTTTATTACAAGTTGCAACTGATCTGTATTCTCACTAGATTTTGCTAACTTCTCCATTTGATCTATTCTAGTGAAAAACCATTTTGAATTAGCCACCTATCCAAGCCCTCCATATCATCATCTAGAATTTCTACAAAAAACTAACTCTACAAATAACTTACCACCCCTACACCCCTTTCCCTTTTATTGAAAAACCCAGTATTGAAAAGGAATATTCCTTGAAATTCTATAAGAATAAAAATATTAGCAAAAAACTAACTTATATTCTTAACTCTACTACAAATCATAAAATAACTCAACTGTATCTACTTAAATAAATACATATTAAGTACTTAATGAAATAAGTGACAAAATATTACAAAGTTACTACACTCTAAACAGAGACTACTCTGCCATCTCCTCAACCGTATTATATTTAGCATTTAAATAAGAACTCACATTAAAATCACAGCCATTATATTCCCAGCCGTCAGCCCTATACAATTATTACCACCTAAACTATTCTAACGTCTCCATCAAATCCATCAAATCTTTACTGTTCAACACTTCATAAAAATTCATTCTTTCTACTATTACAGTAAATCTATAAATAATATAAAAGATTTAAGCGAAATTACAATAAAACAAAACTTAAAGCACCTGCTAAAATCTACACCCTTTCTTTTCCCCATACCTCAATCCAACTCGTATACCACCTGTTTTTTCAATACAAACATTTTACTACAATTCTCTATATTTTTCTACATGTTCCCCATTCTAAATAATTAACTATTAATATCTAGTAATTATCTATTACAAAACTGAGAACAGAATATCCCTAATCTAGCATTTCCCCTAAAAGTATTTAAAATACAACACTTTACCCAGACAGTAAAAATTTCACTAAAAATTAAACCTATTCAACAATTGAATACAATTTATTTCTCTAAAAACAAAATAATATCTTTCAAATTTCTACAAAAATACATCTACTATTTAATAAAAACTTTCAAATATCTAACTATCTGAATTACACGATATAAAATTAGTGTACAAAAGGAACCTTCATCCAAAAAGTACAATAGAATCAGATTTTATTTACAACTACAGAAGCCTAAATCGAACTAAAAAATAACTACCAAAAACAGTATCATCTAGACAATTTTACATAATGTCTGATACAGAAATATTGAAAATTCTAAGTGAATTTTATAGATCCTAGAAATCCCATTTTTTCTCATATTTAATTCAAAGTAAGTTTTTTAGAAATTTAGGCAAAGAAATAAGGGTATGTAAATACATACCCTTGATTTCCTTAACCCTACCTAATCTAAAACTCATCTAACATCAACACAGCCATAAGTTCAAAGCAATCCTCTACTTCCTCACCACCCCATATATCTTTCAAACCGTAACCCCTTACCCTTACTTTTCTTTTAGCATTCGAGCTGACTAGGACTCTCGTATCGTTATCTACGAGAATACCATCCGACATATCTACTTCAGACTTTCCTATGTTCGGGGCATATCTAATCAGGCTAGAGGAAACACCCAATCTGTCTGCAAATAGTAATTTTGCGCATCTCTCCTCTTCAAATGTATAGTTTGAGCACAAAATTATGTTATAATCATTCTTTAAAACACCAATACACTCCTCAGCAAACGGAAGAAAAGGTATCTTTCGGTAATCAGATAATTCTTTTCTACAAATTTCACTTGCCACTTCATCGCCTGACATTAAATTGTATATATTATCATATTTACTTACTACATCCGACCCCAAAATGTACCTTAACCTCAGACGCAAATAAGATTCCGTATCTACTAAGGTATCATCTATATCCAAAAATAATTTTTGCTTTGACATCTCTAGTAAAAAAGAGCTAAGATGTTCAAATCAGAATATCTTAGCTCTATCCTCCCTCATTCTTGATATATTTTACAGATTGTCTACGACTACCTCACGGAAGTAAGGCTCCAGATCTTCCATTCTCTTAAGGATATCTTCAACATCTTCTTGGGTCAACCCTGCCAAAGCAACGTTGTCTTCGATAACATCAATACCACTTACCAGTAACGTATACTCTTCATACTCGTCCATATCGTACTCCCTTGTTACAGACGGTGTGCTTCCCTTTTTGATATTGTAAGAATCTTTGATGCACTTTACCACATCTGTCATGCTAAGAGATCCTTCCGAATCAATCATAGCATATGCAACACTATCCTCAAAAGCCACAATTACCCCATGATAGTTGTGACAAGCTGCAATGAAACCGCAATACCTGTTCTCAAGAAACCCTTCAGCTTCCCAATCCATTTTTACAATATCCTTCTTTACACAAAGCATCTTTTTACCTCCGAATTGTTTTTATTTTAAACAGGGTTGAATGAGTCCAACATACATCTTCAACTTCATTAAACCCATACTCTTGAAGCTTCTTCCAAGCTTCATTTACCTCTCTGAATTTTTCAGCATCCCCAGTTTTTAAATTATCTGGGTGGTACATCCTAGAGAGACATTTATATCTACTTTTTGCTTCTTTCTCTGAACAAAAAGTTGATACCCCTAAGACTTTATAAGGATTCTTGTCAATCATCATAATCGTTTAAAGCCTTTCTAAAACTTCCTGTAACCTGACGTATTAAATCAATACCTTTTCTAGTAGCTTTTATACCTGCTGAAGCTACTCCAGAAGCAGTTGTCATAGCTGTTCCAACAACAACACCTGATACTCTTCTTGCTGCACTATACTTACGGTTTCTAGCACTATCCAATGTCCAAGCCCAACTGTTTTTAAAACTCTTCTCCACAAAGCTATCCGTGAAATCAGCTGTCCTCTTCAACAATCTAGGCTGGTAGAACACATCTCCTTCACTACCCTTTAACTTCTCTTTGTAGTTTTCCCTTGTGAAACTGTGATTACCAATCGTTAACTCCCGTAAGCTTGGGATATCTCTAAAGAATAAATCAACACTTACCCTATTTCCATATCCCATCGTCGTACTTACATAGTCATATACAAACTCAGTACTATCAAATTTTAAAGACCTAAGATTCTTCATACCGAACAACATTTTATAGTTATACAAAGAAGCTACACAACTAGCACCTACCCTAGATCTTATATCATATGGTAAACTCATAACACTATTACCGCTAAATCTACATTTATACAAGTAACCATTTACCAATATGCTTTCCCCCTTGCATTTAAACTCTCTAATGCGTTCTAAACCTCCAAAAGTCCGTAACACATCTTTTGTTATTGATTTTACCACATTCTCATAAGAGTCAATACTCTCTCTATCAGAGAAATCATAGATATCTTCTATTGTTTTACCCCTCTGATACTCCATTTTATTATTTACAGGATGAACTCTTTTTCTTGCCCTTGTTGCGCCTTCCATGTAAGGCGGATCCTCATAAGAAGAATTTCCTTCTGCATACATATTTGCATCTGGATTCATTTCAACACTTACATTGTAGCCCAACTGACGTAGTCTTTCAAGTAACTCCTCTACTTCACCTGTTGTTCCATTTCCCGACAACACATCTTCTGCCTGAGCTTTACGATAGTTAAAATTGGTCTTATTTAAAACAGGTGGATCTTCTGGTACATCTTTATAGTACCTACTATTTAGATACTTCTCATCTTCTTCATCAAAATCTTCATCATCTGGGAGATCTTCATCATCGTTCAAAGAAATCTCGTCATCATCACCAAATGACATATCATCTGGAATACTTCCATCGTATTTACCTGATGTAAAATTTTCTTCTTCGTCAAAGTCATCTACCCCATATAACCCCGCCAGACCTTCACTAGACTTCTTACTATCACCACTAAATTCAGTATAATCATCATTATTATCTAAGAGCATTGCAGATGCTTTACCACTATCATTAAATTCCCCAGAGACATGAACACCTCTGACATAGGCATTATATTCGTCAAAAGACTTATCTACTTCTCTATTAAAAATACCTATAGACTCCTTGTTTTTTACCCCTGATAATGCGTCTACTATGTCTTCTACAGAGAACATCCACTCAAATCGTAAATCCATTATAAACTCTAACCATGAGCCTGGGTAGCCTAATACTTCCCTTACTACATAATTTGCAATATCTCCAGATTTTCTCAGTATTTCTGATTTATTGGTTACACCCATGTATTCAATATACCCTGGAAATCCTACCTGATCACAAAGTCCCGTCTCAGTGTTACCTGGGTTTTCAAACTGTATAGCTTCCTTAGGAATCCAATTTGCACCTGGTTCCACATCTGCCCCTGAGCAACGCCTGAACATCTGATCAGCATACTTCGGAGTGTTATCATTTAATACCAAGAAAGGTTTAAAATATACCGCTGAGTTTGCTATATCCAGATTATCCTTCTCATTACCGCTCACTATTCTTTCTCTTACACTAGCAGAAAAAGATTTTACATAGGCAAAATTACTTGCTTTATCATCTAACCTTCCCTTTGCCTTTGAATTATCATTCATCTGAGCTAAATAAGCATCATGACCCATATCCATATTTCTTCCAAAGAATCCATCAGTAATACCATCCTTAAAATTGACAATATTATACCCTATAGAGTTCCCTGTTAGATTCATCTTTGTTAATGTCTGAGCATTTGAAATACCTTTTGCACCATACCCTGATGTCTTATACCTTCCACTTGCAGTTGTACACTGAAGCATTGAATTAAATAATGCCCTTGGAATCGGTCCCCTATCAATATCCTGACCTATTACAAAAATATCCATCTTAGATACATAAGTACTATCAGAGCCGGTAAAGATTCTTCCATATCAGTCAAATCCTCATATGAGTGGTGAAGATGGTATAATGGTAGTAGTAGACGAGTTCTCTAACTTTCAG
>JABLTO010056626.1_pt1 | contig 25514 bp, 30 predicted proteins | sample 7160091 | NCBI WGS metagenome assembly JABLTO01 (sample SAMN14651225, study PRJNA627086) | human gut metagenome | isolation source: feces | host: Homo sapiens
AAATTACAAGAAGAGATTGAATATTATAAGGACATTATAGAAGCTAAGGAGCAACAAGAAGATTTAATGAGAGAAAAGTTCTTTGATTGCACTTATTAGAAAGAGGTAGTTAGTATGGCAGAAGGGTGGATAAAACTTCATAGAGCAATTCAAGAACATTGGTTATGGGATGATGAACCCTTCACCAGAGGACAAGCATTTATAGATTTATTATTAATGGTAAATCATAAAGATAAAAAAATAATGTTTAATGGTGAATTAATTGAAGTGAAAAAGGGTTCAAAAATAACATCATTAAGACAACTAAGTGACAGATGGAAGTGGAGCACAAACAAAGTAAAAAAATATTTAGAGCAGTTACAAAAAGATGGGATGATTAATTATAAAAGTGATAATAAAAAAACACTTCTAACCATTGAAAACTATGGGGTTTACCAAGGTCAAGGAAACACAGAAGAAACACAAAAGGAACACAGAAGTGACACAGAAGAAAATCAAAAGAAATTCAAAAGTGATGCAGAAGAAAATCAAAAGAAAACAAACAAGAATGATAAAGAATATATAAAGAATGTTAAAGAAAGAGAAGAATGGGAAGAAGGAGAAGAAGAAAAAGTTCCTTCACTTCCACCTCTTTCATTCCCAACTCAAATACACGAAAAGTTTTATGAGCAATGGGGAGAAGTTGCATATAGAACATGGTTTTATGATGCAGTAGTAGTTGAAGGTGAAATTATTACTATATCATCACCAGATAATTTTAAGAATGAAATTTTAAGAAGTAAATACAAAGAGGATTTAGAGATACTAACAGGAAAGAAAGTTGAAATAGGTGGTTAATTTGAAAGCATGGGAAAGCATGACTAATGCTGAAAGGGCAGCGCAGACATTTAGAGATATAAAGTTAAGGCAGGAAAGAAGATTAGAGATAAGGAAACGTGCAGAATATGAAGCTAATTCCTTTACAGTAGAAAGTTCATTAAAAGCAATAGCAAGAACAAGAGAAGCCAAGAAAAGAGGATGTAGGACATGCAGGTAGATTTTGAGAAGCTGTATAAAGAAGATGTTAATAATTATATAGATATAGTACAAAGATACTCTATTTTAATCGAGAATGACCATATAGAAGCTTTTGAGTTAATGAAGGATAGTTTAGTTGTGTGGGATAGGTTTACAGTTATACGAGCTGATATGTTAAAAATACTAGGTAGGGGTGAGGGCGTTTGGCTAAAGAAAAGTTTAGAAGATAAAATCAATATACTTGAGGAAATTCATAGAGATGTAAGAGCAACGTTTTTAAGAGCTAAAGATGGGCTAAGAGTATATAGAGATTAGTAAAAAGATATTATTTTAGCAATAGCTATAACTATATATTTTCAATTAATAATCAATTAATAATAAGAGAAAGAAGGAGAAATATTATGAATAACATGATTAACTTAGAAACATTTGCAGATGGAGCATTAGCGGAAAAGGTAAATATGGCATTAAGAGAGGTGTTACAAAACATTACTGATCCCAATACAGATTATAAGGTTAAGAGAAAGTTAACAGTTGATATGACATTAACTACTGGAGAAGATAGAGAACTTACAGAGGTTAACATAGTAGCAAAAACGAAGTTAGCACCAAGTAAGGCATTATCAGCAAAAATTGTTATTGGTTCAGATGGAAAAGGTGGAGTATTAGCAAGTGAATATAAAAAACAAGTTCCAGGACAAAGTGTAATGAGAGTAGATGAAGAAACTGGAGAAGTAGTAACAACAGCAGAAGAAAATGCAGAAAATATTGACTTAGAAGGAATCAGATTAGTTAAATAATTAAATTAATATATAGTCATGGCAAGGGGCTTAAACCTTGCACATTAATAGATAAAGTAAAGGTGGAAAAGAAAATGGAAAGAAGAGAAGCATTAGAATATTTAGTAGGTTTAGGAATGGAAAAGGAGCCAATAGTTGAGTTACCACAAGGAACATATACAAGAGAATCTTTAAAAAGAGTTACAGCTCCATTGGCAGAAGTTTTAAGAGTATCAACATTAACAGGATTAGTTGATTATATAAAAGCTAACGTAGATCAAATAAGAGGTGAATTATTAATACATGTAAATGCTTATAATGAAGTTAGATTATACAGTCCGTTAAATTGTGATAGAGAAAGAGAGTTATATATAAAAGCAGAAGCAATATTACCTAATAACATTAGATACAATGATTTTCTAGATACAGAAAGATTTAATATCATGTTACAAAGTTCATTTGTAGATGCAGGAGATAAGGCAGTCCTATTAAAGTATACAGGATTAGTCCAAGATGAAGCAGTAAAGTCAACTGGTGATGATGGAGTAAGCCAACAAGTAACAGTTAAAACAGGGGTAGCAAGTGTAGGACAAGCAATAGTGCCTAATCCAGTATCATTAGCACCATATAGAACATTCCCAGAAGTAGAACAACCAATAAGCAAATTTATATTTAGGATGCAAAGTGGACCAAGAGCAGCATTGTTTGAAGCTGATGGAGGAGCATGGAGAAATCAAGCGATTATTAACATAAAGCAATACTTAGAAAAAGAATTAGAAGAAATTAAGAATATATCAATAATAGCTTAGAAGTAAGGGGAGGGAAACCTCCCTAGTTAATAAGGAGAAATATCATGAATTGGATAACTGAAAGAGAATTACAAGAGTTTAAAGAGTTTTGTAAAAAACAAAAAATAAAAGATTCATTTAATAATTATATAGTTTGGAAGGATAAATATAAAATATGATATTAGCAATTGACCCAGGGAATGAACAAAGTGGAGTAGTTCTTATTAGAGAAAGAGATTTAAAGCCAATAGTTGCTGAAAAAATAACAAATGAAGAACTTTTAGATAATCTACTTATGGATAGGTATGAAAGATTAGAGGAAAGTGAATGTATAAATCATGTTGCTATAGAAATGATAGCAAGTTATGGAATGGCAGTAGGCCAAAGTGTTTTTGAAACTTGTGTGTGGATAGGAAGATTCATTCAAGCATTAGAGGATAATTATTATAATGATTCATTAAAATTCATTTATAGAAAAGATGAAAAGATGAATTTATGTGGCAGTATGAAAGCTAAAGATAGCAATATAGTACAAGCCTTAATAGATAGATTTGCTCCTAATACACCTAATAAGGGGAAAGGCACTAAGAAAGAACCAGGGTGGTTTTACGGATTTAAAAAAGATATATGGCAAGCTTATGCAGTTGCAGTAACTTATTATGATATGTATTTAAATGGAGGTAATATAAGTGAATAAGGTTATACTTATTGGAAGATTAACTAAGGATCCAGAGCTAAGATATGCAGCAGGAAGTGGAACAGCAGTTTGTAGATTTACTTTAGCAGTATCAAGACAGTTTAAAAAGGACGAAACAGATTTTATAAATTGTATAGCATTTAATAAACAAGGAGAAGCAATTGCTCAATATGTTACTAAGGGTAGGCAATTAGCAGTCACAGGGAGTATAAGAACAGGTAGTTATGATGGACAAGATGGAATTAAGAGATATACAACAGATGTTATTGTAGAAAGCTTTGAGTTCATTGGTAATAGTAATAATGGGAGTGTAAATAGTCAAAATAATGATTATTGGAATATGCCAACAGATAATGAATTTGGTGTAGAAGAACCAATTGATGATGGAGATATGCCATTCTAGGTAACAATTTGAAATTATTGTGAACTAAGTGATCTTTGAAAATTGAATAATACGGTGTTAAAAAATATATCATAATTAACTTATAATAATAATACAATTATAGTATTGTTAAGTTTTATAAAGTGGTAAGAGGAGAATTAATATGAGTAAACTTATTGATATATACTTAGAAGCTGTTTTCTTTGTTGTTTCGATAATATTGTGGTTATACGTACTTTTAATATCATCTGATATTCCAGTAAACATATCTAAGAATGAGTTTATCATTTCGATAATAAGTTTATTATTATTTGGATTATTCTATAGGTTTTATGTGAGAAAGTCTAAAAGAGAAGTAATAGGGGTACCTCTATTAATACCATTAGCATTTTGGCTATTATCTATGGTTGATGCAATTAAGTATAATTATCAAATATATAATACTATTATATCAATAATAGGTTTTACTATTACAGGATATTGTATTGGATTATCAATACATAGATTATTGACAAAAAAGCATACAGTTTAATATATTTATAAATTAACGGGTAATCCTAGCTTATCAAAAATAAAATTCAATATAAATTAATAAAAATACCGTATTATTCAATAAAGAAGATGCGGTATTTTTTAGTGTGCAATTCAAAAAAAGATATGAAATTACTATGAATATGAAAGAGAGAAATAAAGATGATTGAAATAAAAATAAGATTTAAAAATGGAGATATGGGATATTTTAAGCCGGTTGAAGGAGAAGAATCAAATATGAAAGCTTATTTAATCGGTCTTCAGAAGGTTATGAGAAATGAGCGCGTAGGATATATTACACTTACTGATTTAGTTGATAATAAAGAAACAATTATAGCTTTACAAGAAATTGTAAGTTTTGGATATGGAAACATTTAAGAATAATTATTAAAGTTAGTCATTTGAAATAAATAATTTGAAATTATTACGAAATAAATGGAGCAATTTAAAATGGGAGATTTAAGAAGTAATTTAAGAGTTATAAATATTTGGAAAGGCAGAAAGGTTAGGCATTTTAAAGGCAAAGAATATTTAGTTATAGATGTTGCTTGGCATACTGAAAACGAGGAATACGTTGTAATATATAAAGCACTATACGGTAATTGCAATCTATATGTAAGACCATTGGAAATGTTTTTAAGCAAGACAGATGTTGAAAAATATCCTAATGCATCACAAGAATATAGAATGGAAATTATTAATGACTAATTCGCCATTCAAAAATATTGCGCAGGAGTGATTTTGTTATGAAAAAGACTTGCAGATATTATGAATAATTAAAAAATGCTTAGTAGATGGCAAGAAGGCAGTTTGTAAAGAATGTGGTTGCTACGTCAAAGAAGATTATATAGGGAAAATTCTAAAAAATATAGTAGGAATTAGGAGGAGTAATTTGTGAGTAGAGATAGATTTAAAAAGACAGAAGATAAGTTATATAACTATTTCAATAAAGAGAAGAAAATAGCTACATTAAATTATCAAATAGAAGTATTAAAGAAGCAGATAGATAAAATTAATCAAGAACTTAGAGAGTGCGATATTAATATTGAAATAGAAAGTAGTAGTCCAAGATTTGAAGAAAGAGTACAGAGTTCATCGGATGGAACAAGTTATGCAGAAAGAGAAGTAATAAGGATAACTGATTTAAAGTTAAAAAGAAAGTTATCTAAGGAAATAGAGATAGAAGAGATAAAAGAGGAAATAGAAAATATAGAGTTAGATAATTCTATACTAGAATATAACTTACAGTACATTAATGAAGAATGGTACAAGCTATTAGAATTGAAATATAAATTTAAAAAGAATGAAACACAAATATCATTAGAAATGAATATAAGTCAATCACAAGTAAATAAGATAAAGCAAAAAGCTATTGCAGATATTAGAAGATGGGAAGAGTGGCGAAAGGTGGAATAAAAAAGGAATAAAATATGAATAATTATATAGACAATATATGCAATAATGAGTATGTAGAGATTATGCATTGAGTGTGGCTTCTATGAACATGGACAAGTCCTCCTATAATGATATTTGTAAAGCATCTAGTGTAAAAGCTAGGTGCTTTTGCTTTATACATAAAGCTTTAGTAGTATATTATTCAATCAAATAAGGGGGTGGTGTAATGCATGAGGAGTAATAAAGTAACTACACAATATAAGCTATGTAGCAGATGCAAGAAGCTAATACCCTTACAGAGAAAGACAGCGTTATGTAATGAGTGCTTTAAAAAGGAAAGGATAAACTATATAAATACTTATGGAATATCCGATAGAAAAAGAGAAGCAGATAAAATTTATAATGACAATAGATATAAGAAGGCTAGGACTGAATGCAGGCGTAGAGCTAATGGACTGTGTGAAGTATGTTATCACTTCGGCCATAGAAAGCTAGGCCAACAAGCACACCACATCATTAAAGTATTAAAAGGCGATGATACTACTCACTATGATGTAGACAATTTGGTATTTGTATGTGAACAATGTCATAAAGCTATTGAAGGCATGGACAGAGATAGACTTATAGAGTATTTAGAGGAAGGAAAAAGGTAGGGGGGTATATGTTTTTTTTAGGATCTACCCTAACAGTAAAAAAGGCCTAAGCAATTAGGACAAAAATTCCCTAATGAACTTTTTTGAAAGGAGGAGGTCAAATTGAGAGCACCAAAACCAGTTTCTTTAATTTCCAAAAATCTCACGAAAGAAGAAAAATCAACGCGTGAGGAGAATGAAAAAAGATTAAAAGGTAATGCGAAAAAAGTTTATAGAGTTCCCAAAAAATTACCTTTACCAGTTGCAAAAATATATAAAGAGCTAGTAAATCAATTAAAAGAAGCAGATATTTTAAGTGATTTAGATATAGAATTACTCATAACAACAGCTAATGCAATTCATAGGATGAATGAAGCTAGAAAACATATAGAAGAGTTTGGAGCTGTAATTACAACTTATAATGAAAATGGTTATATTGAGGCAATGAAGAAAAATCCTAGTATTCAAATAGAAAAGGATTATCAAGCTATTTTTCATACTGGTTGCTTACAACTTGGACTTTCTCCATCAGCAAGAGCAAAACTTTCAATAATGAAAATAGAAAAGCAGGAAGGTGAATCCAAGGAGGATAAACTCTTTGGTTAACTATGAATCTATAGAGGAAACGAAAAGTTATTGGTATGCATGGAATGTTGTAGAGGGGAATATTGTAGCTTGCAAGGATTGTATTAATGCTTGTACAAGATTTTTAAAAGACATTGAAGCAGCAGAAAATTCAGACTATCCATTTTACTTTGATTTAGAGGTTGCTTCTAGGTTAGAAAATGGGGCTAGTTGCCTAAACTTTACAAGTGGTGCAAGAGCCAAAGAGCCGGTAGAGTTAGCACCACCACAGGCATTCGTATTCGATAATTTATATGCTTGGAGATTTAAAGATAATCCTAAAAAGAGAAGATTTAGAACGAGCATGATTATGAAGGCTAGAAAAAATGCCAAAAGTTTTGATATGGCACTAATATCAATATTTAGTATGAATGATGAAGAAGAAGCAGAAGTGGTAAGTGTAGCCAGCAAGAAAGATCAAGCTAAAATAAGTTTTAAACAATGCCGTAGATTAATTGCTTCTAATCCAAAACTGGCCAAAAAGTTTAAATTAAATAGGAATGAAATAAGGCTCATTAAAAATGAGTCTACTTTTATACCCTTAGCAAGTGAAGAAAAAACCCTTGATGGTATTTCTCCAAGCGTTGGAATTATTGACGAGGCTTTTGTTGTACCAGAAGGGGTAAGAAGTTCTATTGCTTCGGGTACAGGAGCAAGATTATCACCTTTAATTGTTAGTATAAGTACAAGCTACGATGTAAAAATGATAGGTAACTGGGCTTATGATGAAATGGAATATACTAAAAAAGTTAATTCTGGAGAGCTAGATAATGAAAGACATTGGGGTGTTATATATCAACTAGATAGTGAAGAAGAATATAACAATCCAGCAATGTGGGAAAAGGCTAATCCACTTATACCTTATTCCCCAATACTCATGGAGGATTTACAAGAAAGTTTTAAAAAATCTATAGGTAATTTAGCATTAACTAGAGACTTTAAAATTAAAAGAATGAATTTAATTTTATCAGCTAGTAGTTTAGATAAATACATTAGCTTACCAGCTTGGGAGAGAAATACATACCCAGCTATAGATACTAGAGGGAAATATGCTTTTTACGGACTAGATTTATCTATAAATACGGATTTATGTGCGGTATCTAAGGTAACTTATTGCGAGGAAACAGATACTTACGAAGTAAAAGCTCATGCATTTTTACCAAGAGCAAGAATTGAGGAGCTAGAGGCTAGAGATGACATGAAATATAGGCTTTATGCAGATGAAGGATATATAGATTTAATAGACGGTGAAGTAATTGACAATGACTATATCTATGAATGGATTAAAAGAGATAGTGAGTTAAGTGAAACGCCTATAGCAATGATATGCTATGACCCCTATAACTCTGATGAAATAATGGAATGGTGTAAGTTAGATGGTATTCCAACGGTTCAAATTTTCCAAGGTATGAGAATGCTATCGGGAGTTACTAAAACATTTAGAACTTTTGTTTACAAAGGTAAAATAATTAATCATTTCAACCCTATTTTAACTTGGTGTGTTTCAAATGCTATTACCACAAAAGATAAATTTAACAATGAAATATTAGATAAATTGAAGTCTGTGCAAAAAATTGACCTTTTAGCTGCAACAATCTTTGCTTTTTTAGGTTGCTATAAAAATAAAGAGCAATTCTATGGGAGAGATTATTCAAATAATATAATTTAAAAAGTGGGGTGATAAATTGGGCTTATTAGATAGATTAAAAAAGCCATTGCAAGAAAATGAGCTGAAAAAGACCTTTACAACTGAAGAAAATGCAACAATGAGTGATGTTATAGAATATGCTTTAAAGGATATTACTATAACTAGAGAAATGGCAGAAAAAATTGGTGCTTTAAGTCAAGGAATACACCTTATAAGTGATGCTATAGCTTCTATGCCAGTTTATCTTTATAAAAGATTAGAAAGTGGAGAACGTGAAAAGGTACTAGATAATAGAACTGTACTATTGAATAGTGAAAATAGTCCTTATAGCACAGCTTTCAACATGAAAAAGGCTTTAATAAGTGATTTTCTCTATTATGGTAATGGTTATTTAGATATTGATAGAAATGCTGATAATACAATAAAGTATTTACATCATATACCTTATCATGATATCACTTGTTCTAGTAATGGAGAGCAAAATAAGAGGAAATTAGTAAACACTTATACTTACTGGGATTACATAAATGCTGATGCATTCCAAGTTTTAAACTTAGTTCGTAACCCTAAGAATGATGACTTAAAAGGACAAGGAATTTTACAGGAAGGTGTTAAAATAATTTCCCATGCAAATGGATTTGAAGATTATACTAGCAATACCCTTCAAAATGGTTTTTTTGCTAAGGCTGTAATAGAAAAAGAGGGTATACTTTCTAAACTTTCTAGGCAAAGTTTAGATGGGGTTTTAAAAAGATTTTTTAGTGGAACAAAAAACGCTGGAAAAGTGTTGATTTTAGATGATGGAATGAAATTAAAAACTGTTGCTTTAACTCCAGCAGAAATTGAGTTGTTAAACCAAAAGGAATTTACTATAAAAGATATAGCTAGAATACTAAAATTGCAACCTTCTATGCTAGGCGTGGCAACTGGTGGAATGACTTACACTAATGAAGCAGAAAATCAATTAGTATTTTTAAAAAATGCCATACAACCTATTTTAATTTTAATACAGAATACATTTAATAAATACCTTCTAACAGAAAAAGAAAAGTTAGAAGGTTATTTTTATGAGTTTAGTACCCAAGAGCTTTTAAAAATGACACCAGACAAAGAACTTAAAATGTGGGGGCAAGCTGTAAAAGATATGGTAATGGTATCTAATGAAGCTAGAGCCAAAATGAATTGGAACAGTATAGATGGATTAGACAGACCTATTATTAATTTAGGTTATGGAGTTTTAAATGAAGATGGAACAATAACAAGCCATAAAGATAGTAAGGCTCCTAAAGAAGAACCGAAGGAAGAAGGTACAGCGAAAGGGGGTGAAAGTGATGACGAATAAGTTGGAATTTAGAGAAAACTATGAGCTTAGAGCCGTTGATTCTGAAGAAGGGAAAATGGTTATTGAAGGCGTTGTTAACCAAATTGGAGAATGGTCTAAAGTTTTATATGGTTCTTTCAGAGAAAAAATAGAACCAAAAGTTTTTGAAAGAGCCATTAAGTCAGCTAAAGACAACAATAGGGATATATTCTTTTTAGCACTCCATAACAATAGAGAACTTCCACTTGCTTCTATGATTTCTGGAACAATGGAGTTAGTAGAAAAAGATAATAAATTATTGCTTAGATCAGAATTGCCACCAACTACACTTGCTAAAGATATACATGAGCTTGTAAAGGCTGGAGTATTAAGAGAGTTTAGTTTCGGTTTTAATAATGTCCAAGCCAAGTGGGATAAGGATGCAGATGGTATAAGAACTAGAACAATTACAGACTTAACCTTACATGAGGTTAGTATTGTAACAACTGGAGCTTATAACAATACTGTTGCAAATGCTAGGTCTATGGATTTAACAGAAATATTGCCAAGAGAAGATGATGAGAAAAGAACCAATCAAAGTGATGATGAGGTTCTTTTTTTATATAACAAAAACAAATTAAGATTATTAAATTTAGGAGGGGTATAAGATGCCAAGACAATTAAGAATTAAAAACTTAAAAGAAAAAAGAGGAGCTATCATTCAAGAAATGAATGCAGCCAATGAGGAAAGAAACTTCGAGCTTTTTAATGCAAAGGATGCAGAGTTAAAAGATATTGAAAATGAGATAAAAGGAGAAGAAAGACTTTTAGCTTTAGAAGCAGAAACAAATGAAGCAAATAATCATGTTGATGGCCAAAACGAAAATAGAGATTTTGATTTAGCAAATGAAATTAGGGGCTTAGATGCTAATGTTGAATTAAATATCTCTGATTTTGAAATAGAAGCAAGAGACGGTGAATTTGTAGTAGGAGGAGCTACTGGGCAACAAACTTCTACGGGTAACATAGCAAAAATGACTTTTGCAAACTATATAATTCAAAAATTACCTTATATCTCTCCGCTTTATGCAAGAATGAGAAAAGAACCTTTAAACGGTAAAACTCACGCTATTCCTGTACAAAAGAAGAAGCTTCCTAAATTCGTAAAAATGAAAGAATTACAAGAATATTCAAAAACCCAAGCTTCTTATGAACAAATTAAGATGGAAGCAGTTAAATATGGTACTTTAGTAGTTATTTCTGAGGAATGTGTGCAAGATACAGGCTATGATATAGTAGGAGATATTAAAGCACAAATCTTAGAAGGTTATGCCTTAACTTTAGATGAACTTATGGTAAAGGGTGATACAGAAGAAGGGGTAGAAGGATTAATATCTTTAGATAATACAACAGATGGATCACATGAAGTAGTACAAGAAACATTAGGAACTATTACAATAGATGAAATAGAAAAAATTTATTATGCAGTTCCGAAGCAATATAGAAAGAATGGTACTTGGATATTCTCTGATGATACAGCAAGATTAATGAATGGATTAAAATACTCTGATGGTAAGCCACTTTTAAAAGAAGGTTATAACGGTAAGCCATTTGGTGAAGATTCTACGTTAATGGGTTGCCCTGTAATAATATCGAATGAAATGGCTAATTTAAATGAAACTGATTCTAAAGCTATAGTTTTTGGAGATTTAAGCAAAGGGTTTATAGTTGCTCCTAGAAAATCTTTAACAGTCCAAAAGTCTACAGAGTTTGGATGGATAGAAGATTCTATTGCTTATAAAGCAAATGTTAGATTAGATATTAAAAAGGCTTTAACAGAAACAATGGCTTATTATAAGACAAAAGGTGAAGGAAGAGCTAAAACTAAATAATTACCAATTAGGAGGTAAATTATGAAGTTAACTGAAGTTACAGAAGAGTATTTAGATGAATATTTAAATGCTGAAGGTAGAGATAAATTAAAGATAAAACATTTGTTTGAAAATGCAGTAAATTACGTTATGGTTGTTAATGGTTATACAGAAGTGGAACAATTAGAAGAGTCTGAATATTTAACAGATGTAGTATTAATGAGGGTTCAACAAATGTATGACAATGGTTATGTAGAAAGTAACAAAGAAATTGATGCTATGATGACCATGGATAGGAGGTTTTAAAAGTGCTATTAAAACATATAAAAAGTTCTGATTTAAAAACTTCTGTGAAAATACAAATTATTGGCCAATACAAAGATAAAGATGATATTCCACGTGAGGGGATTGTAGATGAAGTATTTAAAAGGGCTAAGATATATACAGGTTCTAGTCTTTCTCTTAGAAGGCAGGAAACTTATAATAATTTAGGCTATAGCATTAGAAGACTTAAAGAAGTAATTATAAGATATATGGAGCTAGATAATAAAGCTAAGGTGTTAGTAGATGGCAAAGTTTATGATATAAAGGACTATGAAGATATAGAAAATAAAAAGAAATTTTTATTGCTTATTTGTGAAAGGGTGGAATAATGGCTATAGAGTTAACTGGAGCGGATAAGCTTATGGCTAAATTAAATAAAATTTCTAGAATTGAAAGTAAAAAAGTTCTCCAGGAGGTTGCCGCGGATGTAGAAGAAGCTATAAAGGAAAAGGCTTCAAGTTTCTCAGATAAAGAGGCGCAATATATATCCCAAGCAGAACCGAGAAACTATGGAATGAGCTGTTATATAGATGTTGGTCTTAAAAATGAAAATGCTGAATTTGATTTATGGAAAGGTCTATATTTTCACAACTATGGATACCATAATGAGGGTCTAGGAGGTATTTTTCATGGCCGCTATATGGATATGCATCAGCTATGGTTTACTGATGCTGTAAATGGAATACAGGAGCAAGCTTTAAATAAAATAAAGTTAAAAATAAAGCATGAAATTAGAAGTGCTATGGAGGACTAAGCATGATACTAAATAAAATAAAGGAAGCTTTAGAAGGTACAGGCTTAACAGGATGCTATATTACTAGGAGAAATAACCCCTTACCTTGTGTAGTTTATTCTTACACAAGTTTACCTAAAAGCAATGCTGATAACGTAATAGATACAATAGAATACACAGTATTATGCAACATATTAGTTGTAGAAGATATAGAAAATAGTAAAAAAACAGTCATGGATTCTTTTTTGAAACATGGCTTTATATGTAAAGAGATTAGAGCTACTGAGTTTATAGAACTCGGTAGCTTTTTTAATACTCCAATAATATTTAAAATAATTTTGAAAAGTGAGGTATAAATATGAAAAGAGCTGAAGGATGTAGGAATCTACATATAGCAAAATTAACAATAGATGAATCTGGACTTCCAACCTATGCAACACCTAAAAGATTAATAGGCTTAGAGTCATTATCTTCAACTGAAAACTATGCTGAAGCTACAGCTTACAGCGATAACCAAATTGACACAAATAAAAAGAAGCCAGCTTTTATAGATTTAGCTATAACATTAGCACAATTTACACCAGAAGATGATGCTTTAATAAGTGGTAAAAAGAGAATAGGAGGGAAAACAGTAACTACAACTGGAGATGCACAACCTTCTTTTGCAGTTTTATATGAACAAACAAACTCGGATGAAACTAGCACGTATTTTGTTTATTACAATGTAACCTTAGCGAAAGACGGTAGAGAAAATACAACTGTTGGAGAATCCATTTCTTTTGATAGTGTTAGTTTAACTGGTAAAGCAATACCATTACCAAATGGTATTTTAGAAATGAGCTTTAACTCAGATGATAAAGAAATTAAGCCAACTGATATAGAAAATTTCTTTAAAACTGTTCAAATGCCAAATGGAACTTCAGAAGAATCTATGGAAGTTTATGAAATAAAAGAAAAGAAAGAGGTAAAAAAGGGAGTTTAAAAACTCTCTTTTAATTTTTAGGAGGAAGAAAAATTATGAATCTTGTTAAAAAAGTAAAAGAATTTAAAATAAATGGCCAGGACTACATAATGACTTTTGATATGAGAAGTATACCTGTATATAAGGAACTTACAGGGAATAGCTTTTTACAAAGTTCGGCTAAATTGGGGCAATTTGATGATGAGATCACATTAGGCTTTATGGGAGCTACAATTAGAAAAAAAGAAAAACCAAATGAACCCATAGGTAAAACAATTTATGAGATGGATATTTTATATTTACTATTAAATCATGCATGGGATGTAATAGAGATTGTTACTAGTTCTATGCCACAAAGCAATGGAGCTGTTAAGACTGGAAAAAAGTAACTAATGTTAAAGAGGATATTGACTTAGATTATCTTTACTATATTTATACAACCGTATTAAAGAAAAGTGATGATGATTTTTGGAAGTCAACTCCTAGAAAATTGTTTAGTCAAATAAATATTCATTACAAAACTCTTACTCCTAGAAATTCTAAAGATAAAAAAGAACAGACCTTTGTACAGGGTGAAACTAAAACCCTTAAAGGCTGTGACTTCTAAGGGGGGAATCTATTGAGTGAAGATTTATTAGTCACCCTTGGTGTTAAGGATAAGGGTGCAAGAGCACAAATAACAGCTTTAAATAAAGAAATAAAGTATTTAGATAAAGAATTTAAAACGGTAACCAATTCTAGTAAAACATATGAAAATGGAACAGCTTCTTTACAAAAGCAACAAGAGCTTTTAAGTCAAAAACTACAAGCCGTAGGAGCTAAAATATCTGCTTATAAGATCCAAATGCAACAGGCTGCAGAAGGGATAGAAAAAAAGAAAGCTGAACTTGAAGAGCTTAATAATACCGAAGGTGATAACGAAAAAGCTATAGAAAGAGTTACAAATCAGCTAAATAAGTATGAGCAACAATTAAGAGATGCTGAAAGAAATATAAATTTAACAGAAAATGAATTACAACAACTAAGTAGAAGTTTATTAGAGGTCCAAGGGAACTTACAAACTAAGCACTTACAGGACTATGCCCACAAACTTGAGGAAATGTCCGAGAAAATGGAGGAAACAGCTCAAAGGTTTAGGAATTTTGGAGATGGAGCTGATAAGGTAGGGAATAAGCTAGTAGCTTTAGGCTCTCCAATACTGGCTTTAAGTGGTTATGCAACTAAAGTGTCAATAGACTTTGAAAGTGCTATGAGTGAGGTACAGGCTACAAGTGGAGCAACAGGGAAGGATCTTGAGCTTTTAACTGAAAAGGCTAAGGAAATGGGGGCAAAAACCTCTAAAAGTGCTACAGATAGTGCTAATGCCTTGCAATATATGGCATTAGCTGGTTGGGATACTCAACAAATGTTAACAGGATTAGAGCCGATACTTAGAATGAGTGAAGTAGCTAATGCAGACCTTGGACGAACTTCCGATTTAGTGACAGATTCCATGTCAAGTTTAGGTGTAAAAGTTGAGGACTTATCCGGATACTTGGATATAGTTGCAAAGACTCAATCCTCAGCCAACACCTCGGCACTTGATATGATGGATGCTTATATTGGTTGTGGAGGTATCTTTAAAGAACTTAATACGCCGTTAGAAGAGTCTGCAACTCTCTTAGGGATACTAGCCAATAGAGGGATAAAAGGGGCAGAGAGTGGGACATCTCTTAACTCTGTATTAATAAACCTTATGGGGGTTAGTGGACAGGCTAGAGATGGACTTGAAGCTCTTGGGGTTAGTGCTTACGATACTGATGGGAACTTTAGGGGCGTTACTGTAACTTTAAGAGATTTAAAGAAACGGCTTAGTGAATGCACAGAAGAACAAAGACAACAATTTGCTTCTATGATAGGTGGTAAAACTCAAATAGATACACTTATGGCGTTATTAAGTGGGCTTGATGAGGAATACGGTGATTTATACAACTCTGTATCTAATGCAGATGGCTCTTTATTGTCAATGGCTGAAACTATGAAAGATAATACTAAAGGTAATATTGAAAAAATGAAATCAGCCTTAGAGGGGTTAGGTATTCAATTAGGTGAGCACTTATTACCACATATAAATGACTTGATAGGCTATTTAAGCAAAGCTATTGAGTGGTTTGGTAGTTTAGATGAGGGAACGCAAAAAAGTATTATAAAATTCGGGCTTATGTCTATAGCAAGTGGAACTTTACTAAAAGGAATAGGTTCTTTAAGTAGAGGAATAGGGGATACTATAAGCTTATTTTCTAAAGTTACAAGCAAAACAAGTACATTTATAAGTAAATTTGCAGAGGCTTCTAAAGAAACAGGACTTTTTAATACTGCTCTTGGTAAAGTAGATTTAAGTAAATTTGTTAAAACTCTTGGAACTACTGGTACTAAAATAGGCGGAGTTACAGGAACTTTAGCGAAGTTTACAAGTGGATTATTATCCTTAAATCCAGTTACGATTGGAATTACTGCTGCTGTTGGAGCATTAGCAACAGGGGTAGCAGTTTATAAAACTAACCAAGAGTTGGCCAACTCGAGTTGTATAAGGGCAAAGGAAGATTTGAGCTTATTTGAAAAAGTTATAGCTACATTTACGGGTAAAACATTTGAAAGTACAAAAGCATTAAAAGAAAAAGGGCTAGTGCTAGATGAGTTAAGCGATTCGTTTAGCAATGAATTTAAAAATGCTGTAGATGAAGCAACTAAAGGCTCCCAGGATTTTAGTATTGCTTTAAGAGAAATTAATTTAGATGGAGTTTTTTCTGCCGAAGAAAGTGCGGCTTTAAATGAAAGGGTAAATACTTTAGTAGATACTACAATAGCAACTATTAACTCTCGTAAAGAGGAGCAACAACAAGGACTTAAAGAACTATTTGCAGTAGATGGAACTTTATCAGAAAATGAAACATTGATATTACAACACTTTGAGAAAGTGGCAACTACTTCTATAACAGAAGTTGAACAACTTAGAAATGATATTAATACAATTAAACAAAAAGTTTTGGAAGATGGAAGAAGTTTTGATGAACAAGAAATTGCAGATATACAAGCTAAAGAACAAAGAATAAGAGAAATACAGTTACAAAATATAGCTACTACAAATGAAGAGCTTATATTTGCAAAAAATGATTTTAAAAATAGAGTGGCCACAATGGATGCAGAATCGGCATCTGAGTATCTACAACAGCAAAGAGCTTATGCGGATGAACAAATTTTACAAAAAGCGGCCATCTATGATACTCAAATTGAATTGTTGCAAGGAAATCTTGATGCTATGGATGAAGCTACTAGAACGGCCGCAGAACAAGAAATATTAAATTTACAAGAGTCTAAAAGAAGTGAAATAGCAACATGGGAACAATATTTCACAGATTGCCTAGGAATTGTTACGGCTGAAAATTCTAATCTTGAAGGTAGAATAGATGAAAGCAATGGTAAAATTCTAACCAAACAAGGAGCTAAATGTGCTGAAATGTTAAGTACTCATTCTTCTTATTATAAAGAATTAGAAGGTATTACAACGACTGGTTTATATAAACTCTATAACGAAAATGACCAAACTTTTAGGGATGTATTAGTAAATGTAGATAGCACTACAGGTAAAATAATAGGAACATATGATACCTATTCGGGTGAAATGGGTGGTTTAAATGAAGAAATAGCAAAAGATACGAAAAAGATGGTAAAAGAATTTGAAAATGCTCAAAGAGATATGCAATCTCAAATCGAAGCCACTACTAATGATTTTAGAATTTCTGGAAGTGACATAAAGGATTCTAATAATGAAGTTGTGGGATCTCTAGAGTCTGTAACTAAAGAAACAGATGGAACTTATAAGGCTATATTAAATATAAATGGACAGCCCATGGAGATTAAGAGTAATGCGAAGACCACAAAAAATGAAATTAACGATGTAGCAACTGCTATAAATAATCTTCCTAAATCTAAAACTATTTGGGTTAATGTTAATAAAAATTCAACTATCGTAGGTGGTGGAGCTATTCCAGGAGGAAGAATGGCAATGCCAGAATCTACTTATTATCAAGGTGGAGCTATTCCTAATATTCAAAATATGAGAGCTATGCCTGCTGAATTTAGCACTATGGAATTAAGTCCTAGTTTTTATTCTTCACAAAATCCAATTATGGATGTAGTAGCTAAAACTGTAGTTAAAGAAGCTCCAAAACCTACAAATACAAATATTAATTATAAAGAAATGGCTGAAATAATAGCTAAAACAGTTGCACAAGAAATTTCTAATTTAAAGATAGAGCCAGTAATAAATAATATGCTAGATGGCCAAGAGTTAACATCTACGGTGTCTCAAAATTTAGCTTGGCAAGGTAGGAGGATTAGGTAATGATTATTAACAACATTAATATAAGTGAATTTGGTGGAAAAGTACAATCTAAGAGTTTTTCTGATTCTCCTATAGTTAAAAGTGCAACATGGCTACTTAATGCATCTAAACCTTTAGTAATAGGAGAAAATAAAGGCTTTAAGCCTTTAAATTTAAAACTTTTATTTGAAGGTAGTACTAGGAATGAAGTAAATAATAAAATAAGTAGGTTTATGGCACAGGTGAGTGAGTGCGATATTAAATTTAAGAACTTAGAACACTACTATCACTGCTACTACGAAAGTAGTAATAGAGAAGAAAGTAAAATAGATGAGTGGCTATTTGTTAATTTAAATTTTATCTGTTACGAATACGCTGAAGAAAAAAAACTTAATTTTAATAGCTTAGAAGAGTTTACAATAAATAATGATGGTACGGATATAACTCCAGCTATATTGGAAATAACTCCAAATGTAAATTTAGCAGATATAACTTTAGAAGGTTTAGCTGATGATCCAATAATAATAAAAAATTTAACTGCTAATAAAACTGTTGTTTTAGATGGAGAATTACAGAAGGTAACTGTAGATGGAATGAATAAATATGGTGATACTGATATGTGGGATTTCCCAAGATTAAATCCAGGAACAAATACAATTACAGTTAATAAAAATAATTGTGATATAAAAATAAAGTACAAGCCAAGATATATTTAAAAGAAAGGATGATTAAATATGTTAGAAGTAAATAAAAATATAACTTTAACAGGAATAAGTAAAATTGATGGAGTACAAGTTGCTTACATGAGTGCTAGTATTTCTACAGATGGAGGAAATGGTGCAAATGTAAATGAAACTATTACTAATCAAGAAGTTTATAACGCAAATAAAGCACAAGTAAGAGCAGATATAGCAGAATTTAAAAATAAAGTTTATGAAATGGAAGATGAATTAACTAAGGTTACAGAGTAAGAAGGGTGGAAATATAATTATGAAATTAAATTTAAGCAATGAAAGAGTAGTAAATACAATTAATGCATTAAGTAAATTAAACAATGCTCAATTACCAATAAAGGTTGCATATGCTATTTCTAAAAATGTAAATAAGATAGAAAGCGAATTAAAAGTTTATAATACTGAAAAGGCTAAACTTGTTAACAAATATGGTGAAAAAGATAAAGAAGGTAAACTAAAAGTTGGCGAAAATGGAAATGTGTCTTTAAAAGAAGAACATATTGAAGATTATAATAGAGATATAAAAGAGTTGTTATCCATAGAAAATGAAATGGATATACACATGATAAAGCTAGATGATTTATTAAATTCTGATTATAATATTTCTCCATCTGAATTATCTGCAATAGATTTTATGATAGAAGAATAACATCTCCTAAAAATTTAAAAAAGGAGGTGTTTTTATTTTACAGCTTTATGGATTAACTAAAAATAAATTACAAGGATTAAAACAATATAAAGATTATTGCATAGAGAGTGAGTTATCTACAGGAGATAAAACACTCTCTTTTTTATATCCTTTAAATTTATCTAAAGAAATAAAAGAAGAAGGATATATAAGAAATAAAACTGATGAGTTTGTAATAAAGGAAGTATCTACGCAAGGAAATTGGAAATCAATAAAAGCTAAGCTTAATGTAGAAGATTTAGAGGGGAAAGTTTTTGAGTCTTTTGACACAACTAATGAAACTATCACAGATTGTATAAATCTAGCCTTAGCTGGTACTGGATGGATAGTAGGATCTTGTGATGTAACTAGAAGAAGAACAGTAAGAAAAACTAATTCAAGTAGCTGGGATATTATCCAGGAAGCCCGTAAGGTTTATAGATGTGAATTAGAGTTTGATACTTTAAATAAAAAAGTAAATATCTATGAAAAACGTGGAATTGATAAAGGAGTTTATTTTTTAGACTCTCTAAATTTAAAAGATTTAAGTATACAAAGTGATTCATATGATTTTTATACTAGGATAATAGCCAAAGGAAAAGATAATCTAAAAGTAACTTTAGAAAACTTTCAGTATTCAAATAAAATCAAAACTTATATTTGGAAAGATGAAAGATATACGGATATAGAAAGTTTAACGGAAGATGCCGAAGCTAAGTTAGATGAATTATCTAAACCTTATAGAGCTTATAGTGCAACTGTAATAGATTTAGCCAATATAAGTAAAGAAGATTATAAAGATATATTAAGTTATAGTTTAGGTGATATTATAACACTTGTATCTAAAGAAAATGAAATTAAGGAAAAACAACGCATTGTGAAAATGGTTGAGTATCCTGATGAACCTGATCGTAATACTTGTGAAATAGCAAACACTACTTTAAGTTTTGAAGATATACAAAAGGAATTCCAAGACACAACAGATACAGTAAATAATATTACAACTGATAATGGAACAGTAGATGGAAGTACAATAGATGGTATTTCTACAGAGCAAATATATGACTTTGAAGCTAGTGTCGGTAAAATTACTGATTTAACAGTAGTAAATGCAAGAATAGATGATTTATATGCTAATAAGGCCAATATATCTGAATTAAATGCTGTTATAGCAAATGTTGCTGAACTAAATGCAACTAAAGCTAATATAACCGATTTAAATACTATTAATGCAAACATACAAAATTTAATAGCAGCAGATGCAACAATAAATAATGCGTTAATTGGAAAGGCTGATATAACTGAATTAAATGCGGTTAAGGGTACTATAACTTCATTAGATTCTAAAATAGCTAATATCGAAACATTAGTTAATGGAAATTTATCGTCTGAAAATATCCAAGCTGGAGGAATAACATCAGATAAGTTAACAATAGCAAATGGATTTATTACTAATGCTATGATAGCTAGTTTAGATGTTGCTAAGATTAATGCTGGCGATATTTCTACTACTAAATTTAGAATAGTAAGTGATAGTGGAAATATGCTTATTTATGATAATACTATTCAAATTAGTGATAAGAATAGAGTTAGAGTACAAATAGGTAAAGATGCTAGCAATGACTATAATATGTATGTTTGGGATTCAGCAGGAAAGTTAATGTTCGATGCAACTGGACTTAAAGCTGATGGTATTAAGAATAAAATTATTAGAGATGATATGATTTCTGATAATGCAAATATTGATGGAGCTAAGATTAATATTAGTAGTCTTGTAACAGAGATTAATAAGGATACTAATACTAGTGTAATAAAGTCTAGTAAAGTTCAACTAGATACAGTAGGACAAACTCTAGAAGTAGCTTTTAATTCTCTTAAAACTAATGTAGATAGTAAAGAGACTAGAAATTTATTTATAGAAAAAAATACAGTAGATGGATATTATAACGATACTGGTTTTATTGACGCTTCAAGTTATAGAACTAGTGATTATATAGAAGTAAATGAGGGCGAAATATATACACTGTGTAAATTTGCTGCAGATGGTTACCATCGTATTGTTACTTTTGATAAAGATAAAAATAGATTAGGTACTAGATTAGTAGAAACAGACATGGTTTTAAAATATACGATACCATCAAGTGTAAAATATATTAGGGTATCTATAGAAAATACTCATAAATATAAGGTTGAGAAGGGGGGAAATCCTAATCCTGTATGGACTGCCGCTCCAGAGGATATAGACAGTTCAATAGAATCTGTAAAACAAATAACAGAAAGTAACAGCACTACTATAAATGTAATGCAAGGGCAAATAACTACAGCTATTAATAATACTCAAATAGTTAAAGATGGCCAAACTATATTGTTAAAGGATGATTATAATAGGACAGTTGCTACAGTTAATTCTATAAATAGTACAATTGGAACACATACAACAAAATTAAATGAATTAACAGGAAGTATATCAAGTGTAGATACTAAGATTAATAGTGTTCAAAGAGATTTAGAAGGAACTAAGAGTACAGTTAGTAGTCATACATCACAGATAAATGGATTAAATTCTACAGTATCAACACAAGGAGCAAGTATAACACAATTACAAAATGAAATAGCTTTAAAGGTTGAACAGACAGATATTACTAATGCTATTAATAATGTTCAAATTGGTGGGAGAAATTTATTAATTAATAGTGATAATGGATATTTAAGCGATTTAAAAGTATACAACAATTCAGATGTTAGTTATTCAGATGTCGCTGATTGGAGAAGAATGACATTTACAAATCAATTAAATAATGAAATTGTTCATTCTAAATGGTATACACCAGTACAATTAGGAGATTATACTTTTAGTATAATGTGTAGAACTGACGCAACATCTATTTCTACTAATATTTCAGTATATACAAATGAATCCGGACACAGAGTTGTTGCAGCTTCTGTTATAAGCTTGGGTAATGGGTTATATAAAATTATTGCTTCTTTCAGTATAAGTAATCTCAACAACTTAAGGATTGTTGACCTCTCTAGTTTTAAAACTGTTGGTGCAACTTATGTAGAATTTAGATACCCTATGTTAGAGACAGGAAACAAGTCTAGTAATTGGAGACCAGCGCCAGAAGATGTAGATAGCTCTATAGCAAATGTACAAACACAAGTTACTACAACTAGTAACAAAGTAGCAACTATAGAAACTAACTTAAGTTCCATAACACAGAGGGTATCTAGTACGGAAAGCACAGTAAGTACACATACTACACAATTAGGAACAGTTGATAGTAGAATAAATACAGCTAAAAGTTCTGCAATATCAACAGCTTCTAGTGATGCAACAAGCAAAGCAAATAATGCACAAACAAATGCAATCAATAGTGCAAAGTCTTATACGGATGGACAAATAACAACTGTCAATAAGACTATAACAGATAAAGTTGCTGAAATTAAAACTACAACTGATTCTATAACTCAAAGAGTAAGTTCTACTGAATCTACTACAAGTACTCTTACTACAAAAGTTAATACTGCTCAATCTACTGCTGATTCAAAAGCTAAAGTATTTACTTCTACTCCTACAGTACCATATAAAGTAGGGGATCTTTGGACTGGTGGACCTTCTGGTGATGTTATGAGATGTAAAGTAGCTAGAACTTCTGGAAACTATACAGCATCAGATTGGGAAAAGGCAAGTAAATACACAGATGATACTAAAGCCAATGCTGCTCAATCTACTGCCAATACTGCTAATGCTACAGCTAATGCAAATAAAACTGAAATAACATCAACAAAAAATAAAGTTTCTACTATAGAAACAAATTTAAATAGCATTACAAGCAAAGTTTCTTCTGCAGAAAAAAATATTACTACTATTAATGGAAATATTACTAGCCTACAAAATAGAATGAGTTCTGCAGAACAAAAAATAACATCATCTGCAATTATCAGTACTGTTCAAAGCACAATTAATACTGCAAAAAATGAAGCTATTAATTCTGCTAATAGTTCTACTGATAATAAGTTAAAGAGTTATGCAACTACATCATCTTTAACTCAAACTGCTAATAATATCACAGCTAGTTTTAAATCTAGTGGTGGATTTAATTTATTAAAAAATTCTGATGCAAAGAATGGATCTTCTTATTGGGTGAGCAATGGTGGAGGACTTTCTATAACTACAGCTGGAATAAATCCTTTTATTGGTGAAAAAGAATTTAAAACTACTTTTCCAAGTGGAATGGCATATTATACAAGTGTAAGATTAAAAAGCAATACAGATTATGTTTATGAAGCTTGGATTTATACTAATACTGCAATTACAAGTAATAGTTTAACACCATTACATTTTTGGTGTAGTAGCACAGCTGACACAAGTGGTCAATCTCAATGTACTGTTATAGATTATAGACAAACTTTAACAGTAAATGCATATACAAAAGTATATGTTCATTTTAGAACTAAGTCTGGAAATGTGTTTTTTAAACCATTTATTTATAGTTCAGCTACTTCTGGTATGATATGTGTTAAACAAATTTCATTATCAGAAGGAACTATAGAATCAGCTTGGACACCACATCCAGATGAAGTCTATTCTGGATCAACTATGATTGATGCTAATGGTGTTACTATCAATAATGGGGCATTAACACTTAAAAATAAAGCTGGAGTTACTGTATTGAGTGGGGATAGTAACGGAAATTTAAATCTTTATGCTGTAGGTTCTAAATTTAAATTTACTGCTACAGGAACAAGAACTATTGATATGTGGGCAGATACTGGTGATGTATTTACAATTAAAGTTCCTTTCTATAATGAAAATTCAGGATTTAGATTATGTACTGATACGGGCGTTGATTTAATTACTGCAGCAGCTAAAAATGGTGATGTTTATAGATTAAAACTTCATGGTTTTCAAACAGATAATATAAAAGCGACATATATGGTAGCATCTAAACAGCTCTATAAATATGACGATAACGGAATCTATTGGAAACCTATTTATACTAGAAATGAAAACGCTGGTATAAAAATGATTGATAAGCTAGGTATTGTTAATAAAAGTGCTGGTGGATTATATATGCAAGTGGATATGGACGGTGGAGGAGCTTATGGTATAGATATTTGGAGTTCTGATGTAAATTTAAAGAAGAACATCAAGGAACTAAACTCCAAAATTAAACCTCTTTCTCTACAAGAAGATAATGCAACAGGATTAGAATTAATTAAAAAAATAAAACATTATGAGTTTGATTATGATGAAACAAAAGGCTTTGAAGGGCATATAGATTGTGGTTATATATCACAACAGTTACAAGAAGTTAATACCAACCTTGTTACAGAAGTAGAACAAGAAGATGGAACTGTATTATTACAACCTTTAGCATCTGCTTTATTACCACATATAACTAAAGCGATGCAACAGCAACAAGAAAAAATAGAGGAGTTAGAAAATATAATATTAGAATTAAAGTCAAGGATAGGAGCTTAGGAAACTAGGCTCTTTTTAATACAAAAGATAACGTCTGAAGTTAGGAATTTTATATTAAGGAAGGTGTAAAAATGAATTTTATACAAATAGGATTATTAAAAATATTACCACAAGCAGTTTCTGTATTGATTATAGCTTATTTGGGATGTAAGGTACTTGATATGTTATTAGGAGTTCTTAAAAGTTGGAAAAATGCTAATTATAAATCTAGGAAAATGAGGGATGGAATTGTTAGATGGATTGCTGAAATGGTCGCGATTGTATTTGTAATTGGTGTTGATCTTGTACTTGGACTTAATTTTTATCTATGCGGATTTACATTATCGCTATTTATATATAAAGAAGCAGGAAGTATATTAGAAAACTTAACAGAATGTGGAGTCGAATTACCTGAAGTAGTTGCTAATAAGTTAGAAGTATTCAATAAAAAAGAGTAAATATTAGGGAGTCTATAAGGCTCTCTTTTTAAATTAACAAGAATACGTAATTTTTCATAATATAAATTAAAAGGAGTGTGTTAATATGAAAGTAGCAGTTAGAGGTGGACATTGTCCAAAAGTTCCAGGGGCAAGAGGTATACTAG
>JABLTO010075794.1_pt1 | contig 25498 bp, 21 predicted proteins | sample 7160091 | NCBI WGS metagenome assembly JABLTO01 (sample SAMN14651225, study PRJNA627086) | human gut metagenome | isolation source: feces | host: Homo sapiens
CCTACCTGCAGGGTGTGCTTAAGGAAAACGCTGAGATCGCCAACCGGGTACTGATCTGTTGTGGCAACGAACTTTTGCACCTTGTGAGCGAAACCGCCTGCGAAGCCGTCGCCTTTCTGCCGCCCCTGCAGCCTTCCTGTCAGGCCATCACCCGGGACGGCACGCTGGTGCTTATGGACGATGCGGCTGTTTATGGGATCTCCGCTTTGCAGATGGTCTCCAGGCCCCTTGAGATAGCGTGCAGTCAGATGGAAAGCTGGATGGAGCAGGGCTTTTCGCAGGCCTACCCAAATTTTCCGGTCAGGCACAGGCAGGTCTATGAACACGAGGCCATGGCTTTGTTTGCTGAAACGATCGCCATCCAGTCCGACGAGATTGACATCTTTGAGCTTCCCATCGGCATGGCGTCGCAAAACGCAATCGAAAAGGGGTATTATGTGCCGCTCACCCAGTCGCAAATCATCCGGGAAACAACGGACGGATACTGGCCTTTTTTCCGGCAGACGGTGATCCATCAGGGTGAAATTGCCGCCGTTCTTGGAAAAACCGAGCAGTACACCCTTGGCTACAGCAGGTACGCCCTGGACCGGCTGGGGCTTACGGCGTCGGACATGCCCACCGGCTTTTCGGAGCTGATGGATTTTCTTCTGGCATGGGACGAGCGGACGGGGGAGCTTTCGCAGTGGGAGGGGATCACGCCCTTTGGAATTGAAAACAGCCAGCTCAAGGCTTCAAAGCGATAAGGAACTCCCTTGTCGGGGAGAGACGGTGTGACCGTGAAGGTCATGCCGTTTCTCTCTTTTTGTGGGTAGATAAGGCGACAACGGGCTCATTGAGGGAGAACAGCTCGTCGTCATCCAGAAAGTTAAAGATGATCTGAATCTTCTGCCTGCGTTTGCCGCTGGATTTGTCAGGAGCATGGACTATGATCTTGCGGATATACTCGTTCACAATCGTCTGCGTCAGCTCCGGCACATCCACATATTTTTCCACCAGCTTCATGAAGTGGGAAAGATCGTCCGTGGTCTTTTCGTGCTGGCCAATCCATTCGCGGAGATTGTCCACTTCCATCCGCACACGCTTCTGCTCTGATTCGTAGTCCTGCGTCATCTTCAGATAGCGCTCGTTGCTCAGCCTGCCAAAGACGGCGTCCTCGTACACCCGTGAGATCAAGACATCCAGTTCTGCCAGACGTTTTTCTGCTTTGTCCAGCTTCTTTCTGTCCTCACGGATGCGGCTTTCCTGCTCGGCCTGACGATGATGCAGCCATTCTTCCGCAAAGCTCTCTGCGTCCTCACGAATGCAGGCATTGACTGTACGAATCCGTTCCAGCACCAGTTCCCGCAGCACATCTTCTCGAATGTAGTGCGCAGAGCACGTGCCGCGCCCACTCTTGTAGCGGCTGCATACATAACGATCTTTATTGCTGTCAAAGCTCTTGCAGGTACCGAAGTACAGCTTTTCGCCGCAGTCTGCGCAGTACAGCAGTCCAGAAAACAGCCCCTGACGTTCCGTTTTGGTGGGACGGCGCTTGTTTTGCCTCAATTCCTGCACCCGTTCCCATTGCTGCTGAGTGACAATGGCTTCCTGTGCATCCGGCTGAATGTACATGTCCTCCACGCTGTTGGGAATACGCTTTTTGAGCTTATAGGACTTGGAGTAAGTCTTGAAGTTGCAGATGCAGCCCGTATACTCCATGCGTTCCAGAATGCCGACAACCGATTGCTCTGCCCAACTGTATGGACGGTCCGGCAATGGCTTGCCTTTCTGCTTCGCATACAGCGCCTTGACCGTCAACACCTGATCCTTTTCCAGAATCCTTGCAATCTGACTTGGGCCTTTGCCATCCAGACATAGATCGAAAGATCTGTTAAAACAAAAAGGCTTGACACAGGCAGAGCTTGCGCAGCGTATTGGCAGCAGCGGAAGCTCACTCAGCCGTTTTCTGAGTGAAAAGACAGACAAGCTTGGCGATGAAAATCTCCTGCGCATCGCAAGAGTCTTCAATGTTTCTACTGATTTTCTGCTTGGGGAAACCGACATTCCAGACCGGATGAACTACGACATTGTCGAATTGGGGTTATCCGCGCAGGCAGCGCACAATCTGTATACCAATCAGGCACACAAATATGTGGTTTGCTCACTGCTGGAACATCCCCGTTTTGGAGAATTGACCCACATGATGGGACGGTTATTCATCGATTCTTACGTCAGCGGATTTGCGGTACAGAATCAATACATTGATGCCATGAGCAGCGCAATAGGAAGCTTTGCAAAAGAAAATCCCGATTGGCTGGAGCACGCGAAAGAAGCCGTAGGCGATCTGAAAGCCCTGAAAGTTCCAGTGCATCAGGCTGATTTGACGATGATTCAGAACACATTTATGAGCGTCGTGAAAGAAATCAAGAAGGAGTTGGGCAGCAACATTCCCAGTCAGAGAGCGAATATCCGAGCCGAAATAGAGCGGATTCGTGCAGAGATGCAGGAACAGCAAAATGGGAAAATGAAAAAACCGACAGCTGAATCTGTGACGCAGGCTACCGTATCCGCCATACAGAAGGTGACAAGTATGCAGACGCAGAATGCAGAGAAGCTTTCAGAGATCATGCTGGATATTCTTCACACCACTTCTGAAAAAGGGATAGAGGATTCCCATGAGCAATGAGCAGCTTTGCGCGTTTGCCCAAAAGGGAGATGTAGATGCAAAAGACCAGCTGATAAAGAATAATCTCCCGTTTGTTCATAAGCTTGCGTATGAGGTATGGTCTGCGCAGCAAGAGTTGAATATTATGCTGAACATAGAGGCAGACGATCTGATGCAGGAAGGTTCGATAGGACTGCTTCGCTGCATAGAGAGCTATGCTTCATCCAGCGGCGTCCAGTTTCTGTCCTATGCGGCTTCGGCGATTCGCAACGCGATGCTTGACGCTATCCGCAGGCAATATGCAACGTTTGAAGGGCGTTATCTGAATGAAACCGTTTCGTTGGATGAGACTGGCTGGGATGATGACAGAACCAGACGGGACTTCATCCCTGCTTCCGAAGCAACAAATCCCGAACAGCTCTATCTGGCAAAAGAAACGCATGAAGAACTGCACGGCGCGCTGCGAAGAATAGAACGTCGTGAACGTGCCTATCTCTGGTATCGGTATGGTTTTGAGGATGATACGGAGCATTCTCTGATAGAAACGGCAAGGCATTTTCATCTGTCTGAAAACCGCGCCAAAGCGACGGAGAAAGCTGCGCTCGCACATATGAGGAAGGAATTATTGGGGCAGCTTTTCACCTGATTCTCCGGCTCCCTCAGTTGCTCTTTCTCAGATACTCTGCTACAATATACTTAATCAGGAAGGTTTCTGCATGGTGAGCTTATCGCCCCTGGATTGCAAAAGAAGGGGGGAGCGTATTGACTGATTATGAACTTCTCATGATCGTTCTTACGGTTCTGTCCCTTGTGGTTGTACTGATCACAAAAAACCAGAAATAAAAAGCACCGCCATGTAGCAGCCACTACACGGCGGTGATCATTTGAGGGGCTAAAGCCCATCAGGCGGTCAATCCAACCTTCTTGCCCTTATTATACCCGCTTCCCGCTCCTACTGTCAAGCCGTGGGCGGTTTTTGTTTTGAGCGCAGGTGCCAACATCGTTTTGGCCAAACTTTTCTTCGCTCTTTATGTTGTGGGCACATGAAAAGTACGATCCCTGCAATTTGCAGACAGTCCTCAAATTCGCAACGGTTATTCGTCCTCACTTTGCGCGATTATCGTTCCATTTCCCGTTCGCGTCTGCGCAGTTTTTGAAGCGATTTGTCCAGTATCTTTTCCTTGCGTTCGGCAAGCATCGTCTTATAGAATTCTTTCTGCAAATCATCAATGTATGGTGTTGGTTCATTGTAAAATGTTTTTTCGGAAAAATAATTGACAGATCATCTCTCGTGTGGTATATATGGTATAGAGGTCTATACAATTACAGGAGTTTAGACAAAAGGAAACGCATCCGTCTTCCCGGTTTGCGTTTTCCACACACAGGAGGGCATCCGATGTTTAGGAAAAATGCTGTATCCATTGGAATTTTGGCAGTCAGCGCAGGGTATCTGCTGATGGCGATGGATTTTCCCTTTGGCAGTCTGAAGAATCCCAAGTCCGGATTCGTTCCCACCATTCTGGGTGTGCTGGGCGTGGTGCTGTCGATCATCATCATCTGTGTTGACAGCAAAACGCCCTCTGCCAAAAAGGCAGAACCCGTCCGCTGGAAGCAGGTCATCGCCAGCCCCATCACAGGCTACATGGCGTCGCTGCTGGCCACCGCACTGCTGTTTGAAACGCTGGGCGCGCTGATCGGCATTGCGCTGCTGGTGTTTGTGCTGTGCAAGATCTCCGGCCTGGAGGGCTGGGTGAAGCCGCTGATCATCGCCGTATGCACCAGCGTGGCTGTAGAAGTGGTATTCGGCATCTGGCTGCAGTGCAGCCTGCCTGCCGGATTGCTGTCTCTGATGTAAAAGACAGAAAAGAGGAGGACAGAAGAGTATGGATGCTGTTTTGGGACTATTTCAGGGCTTTGCGGTCGCATGTACACCTGAAAACCTTTTTGTTTGTCTTCTGGGCGCGATTCTTGGCACCGTCACCGGCGTGCTTCCCGGCATCGGCCCGACGGCGGCCATGGCGTTGCTCATTCCGGTCAGCTTCGGCCTGACGCCAACGGCGGCCATGATCCTGCTTGCGGGCGTATACTACGGCGCCATGTACGGCGGTTCCACCACCTCGATCCTGCTCAACATGCCCGGCGAGGCTGCATCTGTGGTCACCTGCATCGACGGTTATCAGCTCGCCAAAAAGGGCCGTGCGGGAGCTGCTCTGGCAGTGGCTGCCATCGGTTCGTGGATCGCAGGCACGCTGGCCGTGGTGGGCGTGATGCTGTTCGCTCCGCCACTGGCGAATATGGCACTCAAATTCGGCCCGCCCGAATATTTTGCCATCTCCTTCCTGGGACTCATCCTGCTGACCAACCTTTCGGACGAATCGGCCCTCAAGGCTGTGGTGATGGCTGTGATCGGTCTGATGCTTTCCACCATCGGCATCGATCTGATGAGTGGCCGCACCCGCTACACCTTCGGCTTCAAACAGCTTCTGGACGGCATCGATCTGGTGCCCGTGCTGATGGGTCTGTTCGGCCTGTCCGAAGTGCTGCAAACCATCATGGAAAAGGAAGAGGACAAGGAAGTCTTCAAGTTCAAGTTCCGCGACCTTTATCCCACCAGGCGTGAGATGAAGCGTGCGCTTCCCTCCATCTTCCGCGGCACGCTGCTCGGCTTCCCCATCGGCCTGCTGCCCGGCCCCTCCGGCACCCTTTCCTCCTTCGCTGCCTACAAGCTGGAAAAGTACGCCTGCCGGAAGAATCCCGAATTCGGCCACGGCGCCATCGAGGGCGTCGCCGGTCCAGAGGCGGCCAACAACTCCGCTTCCACCGCATCGCTCATTCCGCTGTTCTCGCTGGGTCTGCCCTTTGCGCCGCCTGTCGCCATCCTGCTCAGCGGCCTGATGATCCACGGCGTCAACCCCGGTCCCTCCTTTGTGACGCAGCACGCGGACATCTTCTGGGGCGTCATCGCCAGCATGTATCTGGGCAATGTGATGCTGCTTGTGCTGAACCTGCCCATGGTCAGCGTGTTTGCCTCGCTGATCAAGACGCCCTCCAAGATCCTCATGCCCATCATCACGGCCATCATGTTCGTGGGCGCCTACTGCTCCAGCGGCCAGATCTTTGATGTGTTCATTCTGCTGATCTTCGGCATTCTGGGTCTGCTGTTCAAGAAGTACCGATTCGATCTTGCCCCGCTGATCGTGGGTCTGGTTCTGGGCAACACCTTTGAGGAAAGCCTCAGACAGGGTCTTGGCATCGTCAAGGGCGATATCGGCCGCTTTGTATCCCGTCCCATCACGGGGATCATTCTTGCGTTGGCTTTGGTGGTGTTGGCATGGAACATCATCAAGAACATAAGGAACAAAAAAACACAGGGAGGTAAGTAACCATGAAAAAACGTTTCCTCGGTATCCTGCTGGCAGTCGCGATGCTGCTGACTCTCACCTGCGGTTCCGCTCTTGCGGCCTACCCGGAGAAGCCCATTGAGCTGTATGTCGGCTATGCTGCCGGCGGCGCTTCCGACATCTCTGCCCGTCTGCTGGCTCCCTATCTGGAGAAATACCTCGGCCAGGCTGTGGCTGTTGTGAACCTGCCCGGCGGCGGCGGTGAGATCGCCTACACCGAGCTGGCCAACGCCAAGCCCGACGGCTATCTGCTGGCCTTCGTCAACGCTCCCGCCACCATCTCCATCCCTCTGGCCCGCGAAGCCAACTACACTCTGGATGACTTTGCCTACATTGGCAACGCCATCTATCACGAGAATCTGATCGTTGTCCGTCCCGACGGCGACATTCAGAGCCTTGAAGATCTGCTGGAGCTGGCCAAGTCCAAGCCCGGCGAAGTGACCATGGGCAACTCCGGCCCCTTCGCCGATGACCATCTGGCTTCTCTTGCTTTCCAGGATGCCGCCGGCATTGAGCTCAACGACACCGCTTTCTCCGGCACTGCTCCCTCTCTGGTAGCGCTGCTGGGCGGCCACATCGACGCCGTGGTCTGCAACGTGGCTGACGTTGTTGGCAAGATGGATCAGGTGAAGGTCATCGCCACCATGGGCGCTGAAGCCAATCCCCTGTTCGACGCTCCCACGCTGGTTTCCAAGGGCTACAACACCGTGATGGGCAACTACACCACGCTGGGCGCTCCCGCCGAGACCCCCGAAGAAGTGCTGACCATCCTGCGCGATGCCATGGAAAAGGCCTGCAACGATCCTGAGTACATCGAAAAGGCAACCGCTGCCAACCTGCCCATCGTTTACCTGAACGCCGAGGAAGTCACCAAGGCCTATCAGGAATCCCGCACCCTGCTGGAAGAGCTGTGGGTCAAGCTGGATTTGAGCTCTGAAGCCGAATAATCCACCCCATTCCCGCCATGACGGATTCATGAACAGCCGGTTCTGCAGACCATGCTCTGCAGAACCGGACAATCAGGATCTGAATCTGCGTTCCATGTGCAGCAGCTTCAGATCTTCAAAAACATGAGGTATGCTTATATGATCAAAACCGATTATGATGTCATCGTGGTTGGCGGCGGTACCGCCGGTGTCATTGCTGCCATCGCCGCAGGCAGGCACGGCGCAAGCACGCTGCTGATCGAACAATACGGCCATCTGGGCGGCACTGCAGTAGGCGGCCTGCCCTTCCTGGGCATGTACGACGGCAATGACAAGAGAGTCAACGCCGGCATTCCCCAGGAGCTGGTGGAACGGATGAAGGCGGAAGGCGGATGCCTGGACGGCTGCTTCGGCGCCACATGGATGGATTCCGGCTACCGTTTTTCCATCACCCCCTATGAGCAGGAAACCTACAAATATGTAGCGCAGGAAATGGTGCTCGAGGCCGGCGCGGATATTCTGTTCCATTCCTTTGTCGGCGATGTCACCGCTGAAAACGGCGAGATCAAGTCCATTGAAGTGGTGAACAAGTCCGGCAAGACCCGCTACACCGCCAAGGTGTACATCGACACCACCGGCGATGCGGACGTGGCCTGGATGGCCGGCGTTCCCATGCAGGAGAAAGAAGTCACCCAGAATGCCTCGATCCTCTTCAAAATGGGCGGCGTTGACACGGACAAAATGCTCACTGCTCTGCAGGAAGGCCGCGGCATTCAGGGCTGGGGCAACTGGCATACCCGTATCCTCAAAGGCCCCAGACTGGACACTCCCGAAGAGGGCCTCATCCACATGGCCGGACACTTTGTGGATGAGAACGGCAAAAAAACCACCTTCACGGCGATCTCCTGCATCTCCACCGAGCTGTACATCAACGCCACCCGCACCGTCAACATCGATGGCGCCGATGCGCAGAGCGTTTCTCTGGGTGAAATTTCCGAACGCCGCAATGTGCACAGGATGGTCGAGGTCCTCAACCGCTGCGTGCCTGGCTTCGAGCATGCGCACCTGATCTCCACCGCCCCGCTCGGCATTCGTGAGAGCCGCAACATTCAGGGCGATTATCTGCTGACCCGCGAGGATGTACTTTCCGGAAATCAGTTTGAGGATTCCGTCGCCCGCGGCGCTTATCCCATCGATATCCACGATCCCAAGGGCGGCCAGACCCAGTTCCAGTTCATCGAGGGCAGGGGCTCCTACAGCATTCCCTACCGCAGCCTGCTGCCCAAGGGAATCAGCAATCTGCTCGTAGCCGGACGCAGCCTGTCTGCCACCAGCAACGGCATGGGTTCCGCACGCATCATGGGCGCAGTTTCCAGTCAGGGTCAGGCGGTCGGTACAGCCGCAGCGATGGCTGCCAAAGCAAATGTTACTCCCAGAGAGATCAACGTAGCTGAACTGCAGCGTCTGCTGACGGAGGACAAGGCGCTTCTGTGATCCTGTCTCCTCCCCTCTCTTGTGGAAAATGATTGCTTTTTGTCCCATATGTGGTATAATGAAGCGAAAATTCAACAATTTTCGTCTTTACAAAGAGTGGGGGGATGATGGATGGAGGCAGAAATTTTGGACAAGGTTCCTGCATACATCCGTGTCAAACGGGAGATCATCAAGAAAATTGAGGATGAAAACCTTGCTCCTCATTACAAGCTGCCTTCCGAGGATGAACTGTCCGCACTTTATCAGGTAGCCAGAGGAACCATACGTCAGGCCCTAAGCGAGTTGGCCCGGGAGAATGTCATCTACCGTCTTCACGGCAAGGGTACCTTCGTCAGTGCAAGGGCAGGCGAGCATGTGCTGGACAGCCTGCGCTTTCTCTCCTTCTGGGACGAGATGGTGGAAAACAACCTCGAGTTCCAGAACCGGCTGCTGGATGTTCAAAATCTGACCGTGAAGGAAGCCGGATGCAAGCACCTGAACCAGTGCCGCGAAGATGACAGGGTGTTTTCGTACAAGCGCGTACGCACGGTGGATGGAAAACCCATCATGTATTCCATCAACAACATCCCCGCCATCGTCAATCCCCGGCAAATGGAATTCAGCGACGAGCTGATCTCCATTCACGAAAAGCTCAAGACTTCCTGCGGCATCGATATCGATTTTTCCCAGCGCCTTATTGAATTCACCACAGCCCCTGAAAATGTGGCGCAGATCATGGGAATTTCCACGGGAGATCCCATCATTCTGGTGGAGCAGATCGTTTACGATGTGCAGGGCCGATGCATTGACGACGGCTTCGTCTGGCTGAGGCATGAAAACTTCCGTTTCAGCGTTACCATGCGCAAAAAGCGCTGAATCGGTTAAAAAAAGATCTGTCAAATCAAAACCACCAGCTAAGCTGGTGGTTTTGATTTCAGCTTACAGAGTACCCCTGCAAGCTGTCCAAGCCACAATCATTTGGATTATCGTTCCAGCGAACATCTCTTTTTGGCAGCACGCTCAATCTGCTTTTGCCATGTTTTTGCGGTTTGCTCCTTCAGATAGGACACAAATGGCGCAAGCTCCTGCCGTTCATCCCACGCTTCCAGTGCGTCGTAGTACCCCTTTCGATCTTCTTCGTGAATAATGATGGGCGGATGTCCGAGAAGAAGCAGGAGATAGTTCATAGCAAGTCTGCCTGTGCGGCCATTTCCATCTGCAAATGGATGAATGTTTTCAAATTTGACATGGAAATAAGCTGCGGCAGTCAGCGCTTTCTCAGCAGGAATATTGTTCAGTTCGTCGAGCAGTTCGGCCATCTCCTCCTGGACATCTTCAGGGGCGGCTCCAATCTCGTTCCTGCCAGTCACATAGTCATGCTTTTTATATTCGCCGGGGCGTTCGCCCATCTGCCAGCGCCGGGGATCGTAGGTGCTTTGTGTCAGCCTGTAATGAAATTCTCTCAGAAGCGCTTCATCCATCGGACGCTTTTCACCGAAGGCAGTCAGAAGCAGTTCGCTTGCATCCTTTGCATTTCGAATTTCAAACAGCGTTCTCAAATCTCCTGTGTAGGAGGTCACGCCGTCATGCTCAAAGATCTCCCTCGTATCATGAAAGGTAATGTTCTCATTCTCAATCCTGCTGGAGTGATATGCAAAAGCAATGACATGCCCGTTCAGGGCTTCTGCAAGCTCTGCATCTGTCGTAATCTTTTTATGCCGCCAAAGTTTTACGGCCTGATCATATCCTGTCATAACACGCCTCCCATCTGCGCACAATCATAGTATACCATAGGCGTTTGGCATCAGCACGGTTCTTAAACAAATTTTCTATTAGGCATACAGGAATGCCGCTGATCCTGAACAGGCGGTATTGACGCATGCCTTTCTCATGCATGATCGTCCGAAACATTCCACCACCTACCGCAATTTGTTGTATCGGCATACCATTACAGAGTCAATTCGTCATACCGAAAGAATCGATGAAACGGAAGAAGGGAAACGTCGCTGCGGCGGGTCATATATCCCTTTTGCGAACCCGGCGGAGCAGATTCTCTGCACCGCCTCCATACGAACAGGCGGAGCGTGGTTATCCACACTCCGCCTGTTCTGCTGTCGCCTGAAAGCGCTGGCAGCTCGCGCAGACATCCCTTTCAAGCGTCAGCGTCCGCAAAAGGTATAACACACTATACTTTGCAAGCAAAGTGTGTGCCACGAAACCTCCGGTTTCTTTGGATTCTTCCGGCCAATAGGGCGCTCGCGCCCCTGTTGGATCACCCAGCACAAAGGGGCTGCTCCCCTTTGTATCTGCCGCAAAAACATGCAGGAAGGATCGAGAACCTCCCTGCATGCTTTCTCATTCAATAACAGCTCCGTTTTCCATCACCGTCACCGTTTCGCTCGCCTACACCTTTGCGCTATCTTCAAATACGCAGTTCATAAAATCCACGGTGGTATTTTCACCGCGAAGCTCGATGACGCCGGTAATGGTCACATCCTCAAAGGTGATCTGTCCTCCGTCAATGCGCATTCCGTCCTTTTGGAGAAGTGTGATGATTAGTCAAGCGTATAAAGTTCATGGTTTCAAAAAGGTTCAAATGCCTTGCTACTGCAGACACGACAAAACAGGCGCTTGCTGGCAATCATCTTTCAAAAATCTTGATAGGTCTTTCCGCATATGATATAATCATAGTGAATGAAAGCCCCTGTTCGGATGGAAGGTGGAAGCGATGGACATGAGCTACGAGCAACCCATCATCAACGATCTGCGAAATGTGGACATTACAGATGATTTCATGTTTTCCTATGTGATGCGCAAGCCTGAAATCTGTATCGAAATGCTGGAATACCTCCTTCCCGGTCAGAAAATTCGCACAGTGAAATATATCCAGATGGATAACGATGAGATCGAGGCGGATGCCAGTCAGCCTGAAACACAGAAGTCGCTGAACGAAGCCTTTGCCAAACGCGGTGTGAGGTTGGATGTATATTTGGACGATGGAAAGACCGTATATAATGTGGAAATGCAAACCACCTTTCAGGAGGCGCTTCCGCAGCGTGCCCGGTATTATCAGGCGCATATTGATGTGAATCAGTTAGACAGTGTCGTCAATAGATAGTACTCCAAATAGCGATGCAGCGAATTTGAACAGCGGCGACAAAGGAAGCGGTATTCTTGGCATATCGAGTAGCAATGCCACGCCATCTCTTCAAGTGAAGGAACGCATTTTCTACCATGTGACGCAATTTGTAAAGGTAACGGTCGTAGTCACGTTGCACCTTCCGATTCTTCTTGGACGGGATGACAACTTCGATGCCCGAAGTTTGTGCGAAGGCAATGATCTCGTTGGTGTCATATCCCCGGTCAGCAAGCAAATATTGTGCATCAAAGCCTTCTATCAGTTGGGCTGCAACTGTGCAATCCGCTGTGGTACCCGCTGTAACAAAGAATCGTACTGGCATACCATGCGCATCCACGGCCAGATGTATCTTGGTGTTGAGCCCCCTTTAGTGCGTTCCATGTCTTGATTGCCGCCAACAGCCCCGGCCGCATGGGGATGAACCTTGATGTGGCTGGCGTCTATCATCAGCCACTCGAAATCCGGTTCATCTATGAGTGCTTCAAGGATTCGCTCCCAGATTCGCTTGTCGCGCCAACGGCAGAAACGTCTATGCGTATTCTTCCAGTCGCCGTATTCGGGCGGCAAGTCTCGCCATGGCGCCCCTGTGCGCAGTATCCAGAAGACCGCATTGATAAACTGTCGGGTATCTCGGGCATTGCCGCCCCAACTTCCCTTGTTCCCGATGGTGTGCGGCTCTATCACCGCCCATGCTGCGTCTGTGATGTCGTGTCGGTGCTGTTCGTTCGCCATTTGCGCAAACCTCCCACTTTAGTTTCCATAATTATATCATATATCTATTGACGACATAATATAAGCATGGAAGGAACAAAATATTTTTTAAAGTTTTTTAAGTCAATAGCTAATTGATAAAGAATAGAGCTACTACATTGCCGAACATGGCTTTAAAGACTGTGAACATTTAAGTAGTTTCGGATAGCCCGACTTACGCCGTACTTCTGAGCATATGTGAGCAGGGATTGCCGGTATTTCATGTCCTACATTATACTTTTTGTGAGACTTGAGCTCCTTTCCTAGTTGTCATGCAACTCAACTATACCAGGGCGCCAGGTCTCTCCCTTTTTTTACTGCCCAATATGTATTGTAGCTCTATACTCATTAAAATTGAGATTCTCAACTTCTCATTGTGAATTTGCCTCATGCATGGTATAATTCTTTTAATCATTTTTCCGGCTGTGGAGGTGTTCTCTGTGGCGATTTGCTATAAAAAGCTTTGGAAATTGTTAATCGACCGCGATATGCAAAAAAAGGACCTTCGTCTTGCCGCTGGACTAAGCACAAATGTTATCGCAAAGCTTGGTAAAAATCAGAATGTTTCAACCGAAGTGCTGGGGAAAATCTGCAAAACGTTGAATTGCGAAATTACCGACATTATGGAATTTGTAGACGAAGAACCGATGCAAATTAACGATGACACTTAAGAAGGCTGGTGATCCACGTGGCAAAGTTAGAAGATCTCTCTGTAGGTAGCGTCGTCAAAGGCCTACTTTCAGAAGAAGCGATTACCGTCGTATCCACCAAATGGTACGGGTCTGATAGCGTGGAAGTATTTTATAAAACCCATCAGGGAAAAACCGGCTCGCAGATCCTTTTTCGTGATACGGAACCTTCGTTAGCTGTGCTCGAGAAGAGTCTCCCTTGGAGCTTTGATGTCCCTGGTGAAAAGCTGCGCTTGATTTCAGAAGCATACCGTATCCATCTGGCTCACCTGTTTGACCCTTACTTGGCTGTACACACCTCAGCCATTGAACCTCTTCCGCATCAGATATCAGCTGTATACGAGGAAATGTTGCCTCGTTTGCCATTGAGATATGTTTTGGCGGATGATCCCGGCGCTGGTAAAACGATCATGACGGGTCTACTCATCAAGGAACTTGTCATCCGCGGTGATCTCAAACGCTGCCTCATCGTCTCGCCAGGCAATTTGGCCGAACAGTGGCAGGATGAGCTCTTTTCCAAGTTCCATTTGCGCTTTGAAATTCTTACTAATGATCGCTTGGAATCCGCTGTAACCGGAAATATCTTCACAGAAGTCAACTATTGCATTGCCAGGCTGGATAAGCTATCTCGCAATACAGAATTGCAGGAAAAATTGAAGGTTACAGATTGGGACTTGATCGTGTGTGATGAGGCCCACAAAATGTCAGCAACCATGTGGGGCGGCGAAATCAAGTACACAAAACGTTATCAGCTGGGCCGTCTGCTGTCGAGCATTACACGTCATTTCCTCCTGTTGACCGCGACTCCGCACAATGGTAAAGAAGAAGATTTTCAGCTCTTTATGTCGCTGGTCGATCCGGATCGCTTTGAAGGGGCTTGCCGTACCAGCAATCAATCCATTGACGTATCCGATGTCATGCGGAGATTGGTCAAAGAGGACCTCCTGAAATTCGATGGGACCCCTCTATTTCCTGAGCGCATAGCTTATACGGTCAATTATGACCTTTCTCCGATGGAAGCGCAACTTTACACCAATGTCACCACCTATGTACAGGAAGAGTTTAATCGCGCAGATAAGCTGGATGGCACGCATCGCTCTTCTGTCGGGTTTGCTTTGACCATTCTGCAAAGACGCCTTGCTTCTTCTCCAGAGGCCATCTATCAGTCATTGCACCGCCGGCGGGAGCGTCTGGAGACTCGTCTGGCAGAAGAAAAGCTGGGAAAGCGTGCCCAGGATTTTCCTTGGCAGTTTGATCTTCCTGAGGACCCGGATGACCTTGACGATCTGCCCTCCGATGAGCTTGAAGCCAAAGAAGAAACCGTTGCTGATCAGGCTTCTGCGGCTACAACGATTTCTGAACTGGAAGCTGAGATCGCCATACTCCGTAGACTTGAGGCGATGGCCAATCAGGTGCGCAATAGCGGAAAAGACAGAAAGTGGGATGAGCTGTCCTCAATTCTTCAGGATAACGAGTTGATGAAGTCTACGGATGGAACCCCTGAAAAGCTCATCATCTTCACGGAGCATCGCGACACATTGAACTATCTGGCAAACAAGATCCGCACACTTTTTGGCCGAGAAGAAATTGTCGCAACCATCCACGGCGGCATGCTGCGCGACGAGCGGCGAAAAGTGGAGATGTTATTCAAGCAGGACAAGGATGTGCGCATTCTGATTGCCACAGACGCTGCGGGCGAGGGCATTAACCTGCAACGCGCGCACCTGATGGTCAACTATGACCTTCCATGGAACCCGAACCGTCTGGAGCAGCGCTTCGGCCGCATTCATCGTATCGGTCAGACGGAGGTCTGCCATCTGTGGAATATGGTATCCAAGGAAACCCGAGAAGGCGCCGTTTACCAGCGTCTGTTTGAGAAACTTGAGCAAGAGCGCAACGCCCTGGGCGGTAAAGTTTTCGACATTCTCGGCAAGGTGTCATTTGACAACAGAAGCCTGCGCGAATTGCTCATCGAAGCGGTGCGCTATGGCAACAGGCCGGAAACCCGCGCCAAGCTCTATCAGGTGGTCGATCGCTCTTTGGATACAAAGGCGCTGCGCAAGCTGCTTGCTGAAAGGGCCCTGACGGAGGACACCATGGATGTCCATCGCGTCATGGCGATTCGTGAAGAGATGGAACGCATGGAAGCGCACAAGCTGCAACCGCACTTCATCGAAGCCTTCTTCATGGAGGCGTTTCGCGCTCTGGGCGGAACGATACGCAGCCGGGAACCCGGACGGTATGAGATCATCAACGTGCCCTATAAGGTGCGCTCCCGCGACCAGCTCATCGGTTTCGGCGTGCCTGTAGCCTCTAAATATGAGCGCGTCTGCTTTGACAAGCAGTTTTGCAGCGTGCCGGGTAGCCCCATCGCCGAGCAGATCTGTCCGGGCCATCCCCTGCTTGAAGCGGTCATCGATCTCATGCGCGAGCAGAATGCCGATGTGCTCAAGCGAGGTTCCGTGTTGATTGATGAAAATGACCCGAGCGAGAATGCACGGCTTCTGTTCTATATTGAGGATGCCATTCAAGATGGTATCACACTCCCCAACGGAACGCGCCGCATCATTAGCAAGCAGCTTCAGTTTGTTGAAATGGATGACGCTGGCCAAGCCAAAAATGCCGGTTATGCACCTTATCTGGATTACCGACCTGCAACCGAGGAAGAAGCCGCAGCCGTACTTCAATGTGCTAAGGGACAAGCGTGGCTCTCACAGAATATTGAAGAGCTGGCTGTGCACTATGCCATTGCAAACATCGTGCCCGTGCACTATGGCGAGGTCAAAGCGCACAAGCAACAGATGGCAGACAAGATCGCAAAGGCAGTCAAAGAGCGGCTTACCTGCGAAATTCAGTATTGGGATTTGCGGGCGGCCGATCTAAAGGAAAAGGAAGCCGCAGGCAAACCCAACGCAAAGTTGAATTCAATCAATGCGCAGCGCCGTGCAGATGACCTGCAGGCCAGAATGCAGCGCCGTCTTCACGAGCTGGAGTTGGAAAAGCAGGTATCTCCATGCTCACCTGTGATCATGGGCGGCGCCCTCATCATTCCGCTGGGGCTGCTCAATCGGCTCATGGGCCGCCCGAACACAGGCGCGCTCTTCGGCGCAGATCGTGCAGCCATTGAGACGGCTGCCATGAACGCGGTCATGCAGCGCGAAATCGAGCGAGGTTTCGTTCCCAGCGATGTGAGCCAGCAAAACGTTGGCTACGACATTGAGTCTGTCATTCCGCAGAGCCAGAGGCACGGCGGGCCTTGCCTCCGGTTTATCGAGGTCAAAGGACGGCGCGTAGGCTCCACCACCGTGACCGTAACACGCAACGAAATTCTGACGGCGCTCAATAAGCCTGATGAATTTATTCTCGCCATCGTCGAGGTGGATGGCACACGGACGCGGATGATTTACTTGCACAACCCCTTCCGATCGCCTCCGGATCTGGGCGCATGCAGCGTCAATTACGAAATTGCCGATTTGATTCGAAATGGTCAAATCGAAGAGTGAGGAAAATATATGAGTGTCAAGAAACTGATCGAAGTGGCCCTTCCCCTGGAGGCCATCAACGCAGAATCCGCCCGCGAGAAGTCCATCCGCCACGGCCATCCCAGCACGTTGCACTTGTGGTGGGCACGCCGGCCTTTGGCTACGGCACGCGCGGTCATCTGGTCTTCTTTGGTGGACGACCCCTCCAGCCACCCGGACCAGTTTCCCACGGAAGAGGCGCAGCAGCGGGAACGCGAGCGCCTGTTTGCCATTCTGACGCGGCTGGTCAAGTGGGAGAACAGCAATGATGAGGCCATCCTCGCGGAGGCAAAGGCGGAGATCATGAAGTCCACCGGCGGAAATCCCCCGGCGCTACTGGACCCCTTTGCCGGCGGCGGCGCCATTCCGCTGGAGGCGCAGCGCCTCGGGCTGGAGGCCCACGCTCACGACCTGAACCCCGTAGCCGTGATGATCAACAAGGCCATGATTGAGATTCCGCCCAAATTTTCGGGCCAGGCGCCCGTCAACCCGGAAAGCCGCGCGCAAATAGGCTGCACGTCGAACTGGAAAGGGGCTGCGGGCCTGGCAGAAGATGTGCGTTACTACGGCGAGTGGATGAAGCAGGAGGCCTTCAAGCGCATCGGCCACCTGTATCCCAAGGTCCGGATTCCCAAGGAGCAGGGCGGGGGCGAAGCCACCGTTATCGCCTGGATTTGGGCGCGGACGGTGAAGTGCCCCAACCCGGCGTGCGGGTGTGAGATGCCGCTGGTACGTTCGTTTACGCTTTCCAAAAAGAAGGGAAAGGAAGCCTATATTGAACCTGTTTTTCATGACGGAACATTTGATTGTTCTATAAAAACGGGTTCTCATAAAGAAACGGGAACGGTTAATCGTAAAGGCGCAATATGTCCAGCCTGTGGTTCTTCAGTAGATTTTCCCTATATTCGCACAGAGGGAAAGGAAAAGCACCTAGGTTTTAAACTAATGGCAATCGTTGCTGAAGGGAGAAATGGAAGAGCGTATTTGCCAGCCAACAATGAACACATTATTACAGCAAATATTGAACGCCCTGATAACTATCCAGATGCATCCTTGCCGAAAAACCCGAGAGACTTCAAGACGCCTAACTATGGCATGCAATCGTTTGCGGACCTTTTCACCAACCGCCAACTGACCGCGCTGACCACATTCAGTGCGTTGGTGGGCGAAGCGCAGAAGAAAGCCGAAGCCGACGCCGTGGCGGCCGGCATCTTCAACGACCACATTCCGCTTGCCGAAGGCGGCACCGGCGCACGCGCCTATGGCGAGGCGGTGGGTGTGTATTTGGCGTTTGCAGTAGACCGCGAGGCGGATGTAGGATCATCCATCGCATCATGGATTAACAACATTGGGGCTGTACGGAATACTTTTGCAAGACAAGCAATTCCGATGGTTTGGGATTACGCAGAAGTCAATCCATTTTCCAGCTCTTGTGGATGTTTTGATAATATGTTGGAATGGATTTATAAATGCGTAGAACGATTGCCTAGTCATGGAAAGGGGGTATCTTCACAGTTTGATGCGCAAAGCGACTGTGGTTTGCGCAACATCATGATCTCGACAGACCCGCCCTATTATGACAATATTGGGTATGCTGATTTGTCAGACTTTTTCTATGTGTGGATGAGAAAATCATTAAAGTTAACATATCCTAAGGTGTTTCATACAATGCTTGTACCCAAGTCCGAGGAATTGGTTGCTACGCCTTATCGTTTTGATGGGAGTACTAAAAAAGCGCGGGACTTTTTTGAGGATGGCATGTTCAACACCTGCTGTCAGCTCTATCAGTACGCGAGAGAGGATATCCCCGTCACCATCTACTACGCCTTCAAACAGAGTGAAACAGACACGGACGAAGCTACGGCTTCCACTGGCTGGGAAACCATGCTCTCTGCCATCATCCGCGCAGGCTTCGCCATCACGGGTACATGGCCAATGCGAACAGAACGTGGTGTGCGCACTATTGCACAAGGCACCAATGCCCTCGCGTCCAGCATCGTACTGGTCTGCCGCAAACGCCCGCAGGATGCGCGCAGCGTGACCCGCCGCGAATTCATCAATGCCCTGCACCGGGAGATGCGCCCAGCGCTCACCAAGCTCCAGTCCGCCAACATCGCTCCAGTGGACCTGGCGCAGTCGGCCATCGGCCCGGGCATTGGCGTGTTTAGCCGCTACAAGAGCGTGCTGGAGAGCGACGGACAGCCCATGGGCGTGCGCGCAGCCCTGCAGATTATCAACCAGGAGCTGGATTCCTTTTATAACGAGCAGGAGGGCGAGCTGGACCGGGAGAGCCGCTTCTGCGTGGAACTCTTCAGCCAGTATGCCTTCAACAACATTAAATTTGGCGATGCAGATATACTGGCCCGCGCCAAGAACACCAGCGTGCAGGCGCTGGCGGAGCACGGCGTGATGCTGGCCGCCAAAGGGCAGGTGCGTCTGCTGACCCGTGAGGAGATTCCCGAAAAGGTCGATGCTCATGAGGAATGCACCTGGCTGCTGACCCAGCAGCTCGCCCATGCCATGGAAACGGGTGGTGTAACGGCCTGTGCCACCATCGTCAAGGACATCTTCGGCAGCAACGCGGAGAATGCCAAGGCGCTGGCCTATCGCCTGTACACCATCTGCGAGCGCAAAAACTGGGCTCAGGAGGGCTTCGCCTATAACAACCTTGTCGTCGCCTGGCCGGATATTCAGTCTATGGCCGCACAAATGCAAGCCTCGCAGCCGCAGCAGCTGAGAATGGATCTGTAAGGAAAACGGAGGAAGGGCATATGTCAAACTACGAAATCATCGGTCAAGCGCTGGCTATCCTGCGCGAGTTGCTTGCCGACTATATCTTGCAGCAGCTTCAGACAGTCCCTGAATACAAGGTAAATGATGCCTGGTGGCAGCAAGGCGTGCTCGAAGCCGTTCACGATGAGCGTGACTTCGACCGACTTGCAGCGTTGACGGACTCTGGCGAGCGCCGGGATGCTCTGGATGTTCTCCTGTGCCTGAATCTGATGATCAGCCACTGGTCCAACCTGTTCAAGTATCGCCTGCCAAATACGGCGCGCTCCTGGCTCAGTGAGATCCGCGAAGTCCGCAATGATTGGGCGCATTTCAAAGGAACTGATTTTACGGACAAGGAAACGGCCCGGGCGCTGGATACCATGTCCCTGCTCGTCGGGGCCATTGATGGCGAAGCACAGGAAGGAATTCAAAAGCTCTATCGCATGGTGGCCTATGGTTCGGAAATGGGGTCCACAGCCTCGACCTCGAATGGTTCAGATGCCGGAGCGGGCAAAAAGTCTCTGGGCGTCATGCAAAGCACACCGGTCAAGGGCTTGCCCAGCTGGCGAAACGTCATCGAACCGCATCCCGATGTGGCACAGGGCCGCTACAAGAATGCTGAATTTGCAGCTGACCTTGCGCAGGTGGCGCGCGGCGAAGGCGCGTATGAGTACCGCGATCCGGTTGAGTTTTTCTCTCGCACCTACGTCACCGAGGGAATGAAGGGCCTGTTGGTACAGGCCATCCGCAGGGTGAGCGGTAAGGATGGCGAACCAGTTATTCAGCTGAAAACCGCTTTCGGTGGCGGCAAGACCCACAGCATGCTGGCATTGTATCATCTGCTCCGTGGCCGCGCGCCGATCAGCCGCACTCCCAACATCAAGAGCGTGATAGAGGCGGCAGAGGTCGATCGCCTGCCGGTGTGCCGCGTGGCCGTACTGGTGGGCACCGCCCTTGAGCCAGCCAAGAGCAAGCGGTTGCAAAATTTCCCCGGTATCACCATCAACACCCTGTGGGGAGAGATGGCCGCGCAGTTAGCGTTGGATGCGGGCAATCCCAAACTATATGACCTCGTTAAAGAATCGGACAAGAAAGGCGTATCTCCGGGCAGCGAAACCCTCAAAAAACTGTTTGACGCCTGCGGGCCCTGTGTCATATTGATCGATGAGTTGGTGGCCTATGCCAAGAAACTTTGGAAGGTAGACGGCTTGCCTGCCGGCTCCTTTGATAACCTGATATCCTTCATTCAGGAAATCACAGAAGCAGCCCGTGCAAGCCAAAACAGTCTGGTGGTGGCTTCCATTCCGGAATCCGCCATTGAGATCGGCGAAGAGGGCAGCGGCGGACAGCAGGCGCTTGCCGCTATTGAGCATACCTTCGGCCGAATGGAGGCAATCTGGAAACCTGTTGCCGCAGACGAAGGGTTTGAAATCGTCCGCCGCCGTCTATTCTTAAACTGCAAGGATGAAGCAGGCCGTGACGCTGTCTGCCAGGTGTTCAGCCAAATGTATCAGGAAAACAGCTCGGATTTTCCCGCCAATGTCAAGGAAGTCGATTATTTACAGCGGATGCGTTCGTGCTATCCTATCCATCCGGAGGTCTTCGACCGCCTGTATGAGGACTGGGCAACCATTGAGCGCTTTCAAAAGACACGCGGTGTCCTCCGCCTGATGGCTGCGGTTGTTCATAATCTGTGGATGAATCAAGACGGCAGCCTGCTGATCATGCCCGGTTCGTTGTCCTTAGATGTTTCCACCATCCGCGACGAATTGACGCGCCATGTCGGCGACAACTGGAACGCGATCGTCGATCATGAGGTGGATGGAAAGAACTCCATCCCCTATCAGAAGGATCAGGAAATTCCTCGTTTTGGGCACATCATGGCAGCCCGGCGCGTCGCGCGGACCATTATGCTGGGCAGCGCACCGAGCACCCGGCAGGATACCATCCGCGGTCTGGAGGCTTCCCGTATCCGTTTGGGGTGTGTGCAGCCCGGGGAAAACATTGCAACGTTCAACGATGCGCTGAGCACGCTGCAATCAGCGCTGACCTATTTGTATAGCAATCCATCAAATGATCGCTTCTGGTTTGATACCCGGCCTACATTGCGTAAAACTGCGGAAGACCGGGCGAGCCAGCGCTCCAATGAAGAAGTTGAGATGGAAATTGAGCGCCGCCTTCGTCAAAATCGTAAGGAGCGCCCGTTTGGCCGAATCCACATCTGTCCAGAAAGCTCTATGGATGTCAGCGATGAGCAGGATATTGGCCTTGTCATTTTGAAATACCGCGACACCTATAAGCGCAACGAACCGGGCGACAATGCGATTCAGGCGGCTGAAAACATTCTCAATACGCGAGGCATGTCACCCCGAATCTATAAGAATATGCTCGCGTTCATCGCTCCCGATCAAAACATGATGAGCGCCCTGCGCGAAGAGGTGAAGCGATTCCTCGCATGGACTTCCATCAAAGAAGACAGCGTTGATCTGAATCTTGACGAAGCGCAAAAGCGCGAGACGGACAATAATCTGGAGCGCAGCAACAAAATCGTCGAAGCGCGTATTTTGGAAACCTACTGTCATTTGCTCGTGCCTTATATCGACCGGGAAGTGGATCTGAAAACCGTTATATGGGATGAGATCAACATTCGGGGTGGCAACGATAATATCATCGTCAAGGCTGCCCGCAAAATGCAGCAAAATGAGCAACTGATCACACAGTGGGCGCCTGCTCTGCTGAATATGCAACTGGATAATCTGCTCTGGCAGGGTCACAATGAGATCAATGTCGGCGAGCTCTGGAAGATGCTGTGCACCTATTGCTACTTGCCGAGGCTGGCTTCGTTCGACGTTTTGCAGACATGCATTCAAAACGGAGTCAATTCTGAGGATTACTTTGCCTATGCTGACAGCGTTGTGGACGGCAAATACATTGCACTCAAGTATAACCAATATGTAGGTTTTGTGGATCGCTCTGGATTCCTGGTGAAACAGGTGGCTGCGCTCAAGCAAAAAGCAGCAGAAGTACAAACAAGGCAGGATCCAGCAACAAAGCCAGTTCTTCCACCGGATGGACAGGGATCGACGCCCATCGATATACCGCCGGTGCAGCCCACCGTCATGCCACCGCAACAACAGAACAGACACTTTACCATGACAGCTACCCTGGATAATACCCGGGTTGTGAAAAATGTTGGGAGTCTGATGGACGAAGTCATCAATCATCTCATGCAAGTTGATGGTGCAAATGTCGAAATCAAATTGCTTGTCGAGGCGCATATGCCTGATGGAACACCAGTGAATATCGCACGAGCCATCAAAGAAAACTGTGCAACGCTGAAAGTGGATGATTTTGGTTTTGATGAATTCGAGTAAATATACCCGTTTGTGCAGTGAAGATTGCGTAAGTATTTTGCAGGAAAAGGGGGACGACAGCAATGGGAAAAAGTATACCTGCAATCGTTACTCCTGAAGTTTTGAGCTGGGCGCGTGGGCTTGATAAAATTACAGTGGCCGAGATAGCCAAGAAAATAAAGGTCGATACTGCTAAAGTATTAGCCTGGGAGGCTGGTAGCGAATACCCCACTTTGGCGCAAGTCATGCGGCTGGCACCCAGTGGGGCAACAAGAAGTACATGAATATGAAGCACCTTGAGGCTACTCTTGGGGAAGATTCCATTGCTGGCTAACTGCATTCACCCCAAGGGCTGCATACCAAAGTAGGAAAACCGCGCTCATTACCTTGCATTTCTATTTAACCAAATTGTATATCGTTGTTCCAAGTGAGAAAATAAAATCAACTACATCTGATGTATCAGTATGAGTAATAGCTTGACGCTGAAGCAACGCATTTGAATAATCGCCTTCATGAACAATTTGATTTCTGCGAATAGAAATATTCTTTAATTTGATTTTTAAGTAGTTCTCATCTAAACCCATTGATACAGAAATCCTTTTCCACTTATTTGTTTCATCCCAAATAAGAGATAGTCCATCTGAAATCTTAATTGGTTCTTGATAGGATTGAAAAGTCAATTTATGCACTATTTGTGCTTCAAAAATAGTAACTGCTAATAGTGGCATCTGATTCATCTGTGCCAAGCAATCCATATCAATCGTAAATGAGCGATATTTTGCAGTGGGTGTGCGCAAACCTTGATACGTCTGTACCATACCTATCCGTATCAGATCATGAATTAGTTTATCTAATGCAGAAACGGACTGCGCCCATTGCCAACGCAACAAGTCAGAATAGTCGTATGGTGGTTTGACGATGTTATCCAAATAATCATATACAACGTCAGAATTCCGGGTGTCTTGGATAATAGCGCAGAACGCATCGTACGCAGTATTCACTGTACCAACTCCATAACAACCCGCGCAACATTTTCAATAATACCATAAAAACGTACTCTATTAGCTTCCATTTGCTCAAGAACAGGGCCGCGTTCCCCGATTTGCTCTTTCGTTAAAGCAAAAACAGGCACGGCACTATCATTAGCTTTCTGGATCAGCGCACCAAATTCGGAAATTTCTGCCAAACAATGGTCTCGCAATAATCCCGCTTGCTGTAAGGGTGTTATATCATATACCATATTTAACTGTGCTAAAGTAGGGACAAACTCATTTTCGATATATGCTTTTATTTCCTCTATTTTCCCAACATAAGGGCGGGCTGCTTTTTGGTTTCTTAAATTAAAGCGCTGAATGATTTCTCCGATAAATTTAATTTCCGTTTCTGGCAGAGGATAGGAAGCATCTTGGAAAAGCATCCGGGCATTCTGAGCTTGTTTCTTCCATCGGGGTAACACACTTTTTAGCGTCTTAAGCGCCATTGTTGAAAAAGGATCTGGATTAGTAGGCACTATAAATGCATCGGAAATCATCAAAAAAGTTTGATTGATTGCACTTAAACCTGGATTCATGTCAATTAAAACATAATCAATCCCATATTTCTCACAACACAAGCGAATAAGCTCATAAAACGAACCCGGCAAATTCTGTAATGTGACTATGGCATTGTTGCTATTCAGAGCTAAGCTTAGAGACGATTCGTATTCCGCCAAATCCATGTGCCCAGGGATTAAGAATGCGCGATTATTATTATCTGGACTAAAACAGTTAATGGCTTCTATGGGGCGAGGCTTTCCTTCAAATGCAACTGCAAGAGCATCTTTCAGATTATGGCTTTTAGTATCGTCGTTCAAATAGTAATCATCGAATTTATCGTGAAGAAATAATTCCGTCAAATTACATTGAGGGTCACCATCAACGAACAAAACTTTTTTCCCAAATTCAGTAAGCATCCATCCAAGGTTATATGTCGTAGTAGTTTTACTCACACCACCCTTGTGATTAAACAAAACCACAATTTTTGCGTTCATTCAGACACCCCCACATTTCTATGATTGATTAGGCTCAGTTAAAGTGTACATTACCAAAGACACAGTGTCAAACAGGAGTATTAAATACACTCGAAGATCGATGAGCTTTTACCCCAAAGCAGAGTCAAAGCGGAGGCTGGAAACAGTCGTCGCTTGTCGTACTGGAAGGAGGATTGTTTACGGCCACAACCTATTTCAAGAAGTAAAAGATCAGCAAGGGGAAAAAATCATCGCCCAACCTTTGAAAGATCAGTTTGACTATGGGCAGAACCCAGACAAGAAACAGGTCGGCCAATTGATTTCTGCCTACGAGCATGATTACATGACCGCCAATGCCGAGTTCCGGCTCTCCAAGGCTAAGTATAAGGCTGCCTCGGGCCGAGAGCCGCGGCGGGAGGTCGATGTGCCGTGCTGTCAGATCTGCCAATCATTCAAGCTGGTAGACATTACTCCGGGGGAGGCAAACCGGGCGAGCTGCGAAACATCGATGCGCCAGACGAAGGGTTGTTAGAATGCCTTTTTTGTTGCCACCCACACAGACCACCAGCATATATAGAATAGGTAATTCGTTATATACGGCGTATTAACCCAACGATTAAAGACTTTTATGATGGTATTAGAGTAAAAAACATGATTGAGAGTAACTGGAGATTCGATACCCTAATCTGGTAGTAAAACGAGAATAAAAGTTTTAACAGGTCCAAACTAATGCTTCATTAAAACGCCGTACCCAAGGGACAAAAACCCCTTGGGTCGCATCTTTTTTCCCATCCCGCCCGCCCTTTTCCACCCGCTTCTGCC
>JABLTO010059107.1_pt1 | contig 25473 bp, 21 predicted proteins | sample 7160091 | NCBI WGS metagenome assembly JABLTO01 (sample SAMN14651225, study PRJNA627086) | human gut metagenome | isolation source: feces | host: Homo sapiens
AATTAATAGGAATAGTATTGATAATTGTAGGATTTGCTCTAAAATTAGACACAATCGCAGTCGTAGTAGGGGCAGGTATAGCTACAGGATTAGTAGCACATATGAATATAGTAGAAATACTAAATACTTTAGGAGAAGCATTTATAACAAATAGATCAACTTGTTTATTCATGCTTACAGTACCAATAATAGGATTATGTGAAAGATATGGATTAAAAGCAAAAGCAATAATGCTTATTAAAAAGGCAAAAAACGTTTCGACAGGAATATTACTTAGTGGATATACACTTGTAAGAGAGGCAACAATAGCAATGGGTGTTACTCTTGGAGGTCATCCTCAGTTTGTAAGACCTTTAGTAAGTCCAATGGCAGAAGGTGCAGCAATTGCTAAATACAGTGAGTTAGATGAAAAAGATTTAGATAAAATAAAAGCTTATTCAGCAGCGTCAGATAATATAGGTAACTTCTGTGCACAAAATATATTTATGGGAAATGCAGGTATACTTTTAATAGCTTCTACATTAGAAGGATTAGGAATGAATGTTGATACTCTTGAATTAGCTAAAGTTGCTATACCAGTAGCCTTGATAGCTTTAGTAATATGGGTAGTACAATGTTTATTACTAGACAAAAAGTTAACTAAAAAATATAGTGAAAGAAAAAATAATGTAGGAGGTATAGCATAATGGATATAGCAGTACTATCGAATACCTTATTAGAAATATTCTACATGATGGTTGGACTATACATGGGAATAACAATGATATTTACATTAAAAGATACAAATCATAAGACAAGAATAGGGACAGCAACATTTTGGGGAATATTATCATTAGTATTTTTATGTGGTAAATATTTACCAAATACATTAGTAGGAATATTAGTAATTATAATAGCGTTATTATCATTAACTAAACAAATAAATGTAGGAACAATTAAACAATTAGATGAAACATTTACACAATTAAAAGCAGATAAATTAGGACTTAGAATATTTATACCTTCTTTATCGATAGCAACAATAGCTATGCTTATAGCATCATTTACAGATTTATCAGGAACTGTAGCTATAGGTATCTCATCAACATTAACATTAATATTAACGTTTGCAATAACTAAAGCATCACCAAAAGAATTATTAGAAGATACAAATAGAATGTACCAATCAATGGGATCGTTTACTGTATTACCTCAATTACTAGCTTCATTAGGTGCGTTATTTACAGCAGCTGGTGTAGGAGATAAAATATCTTCTATAATATCAGGAGTTATACCAAGTGGAAATATATTAGCTGGTGTAATAGCTTACTGTGTAGGGATGGCATTATTTACAATGATAATGGGAAATGCTTTCGCAGCATTCTCAGTAATAACAGTAGGTGTTGGCGTACCGTTTGTATTTGCTCAAGGTGGAGATCCAATAGTATGTTCAGTTCTAGCTTTAACTGCAGGATACTGTGGAACTTTATTAACACCAATGGCAGCAAACTTCAATGTGTTACCAGCAGCATTACTTGAATTAAAAGATAAAAATGCAGTAATAAAAGTACAAGCTCCAATAGCTATAATTTTATTATTAGCACACATATTATTGATGTATACTTTAGGATTTTAATTAATAGGAGGATATACTTATGAAAGTATTATTAACAGGATTTGATCCTTTCGGAGGAGAAGCAGTAAACCCAGCTCAAGAAGCTGTACAAAGAGTAAGTGACAATATAAATGGAGCTGAGGTAATAAAAATTACAATACCTACAGTTCAAACAAAATCAGTTAAAGCTATAGAAGAAGCTATTGAATTATACAATCCTGATATAGTAATATCAGTAGGTCAAGCTGCAGGAAGATATGATATAACTCCTGAGAGAGTAGCTATAAACATAGATGACTTCAGAATAAAAGATAATGAAGGAAATCAACCAACTGATAAAATAATTCAAGAAGATGGTAAATCAGCTTACTTCTCTAATTTACCAGTAAAAGCTATGGTAAAACATATGAACGACAATCAAATACCAGCAACACTTTCAAATACAGCTGGAACTTTTGTATGTAATCATGTAATGTACGGAATATTATATATGATAGATAAAAAATATCCTAATATAAAAGGTGGATTTATCCATATACCATATATGACAAGCCAAGTAATAGATAAGAAAAATACTCCATTCATGTCATTAGATGAAATAGTAAGGGGATTAGAATTATCAATAGAAGCTTGTACTTTATATAATGAAGATATAAATGCAGTTGGTGGAGAGATTTGCTAATGAAAAATATAAATCTTTTTGTATATGGAAGCTTAAGAGAAAACTTTTTTAACTATGATAAATATTTAAAAGGTAAAGTAGAAAAAAGCTTTCCTGCAAAATTAGAAGATATGAATTTATATCATATGCCTTATAAAGGATATCCGGCAATAACAAAAGGTGAAGATGTTGTTTGTGGTGAAATAATGGTTATAAATGAAAGTAACTATGAAGAAACTGTAAAAGCTATGGATAAAATGGAAGGATTTATAAGTGATAATAATCCTGAAAATGAATACCATAAGGTAATTTTAGAAGTAGAAAATCTTTTAACTAATGAAAAAGAAAAATGCTTTGTTTATTTCTATAATAAAGAAAGAGATATGATTTTTGAAGAAGAATCTGTATATATTCCTCATGGTGACTGGAAGGAATATATGTTAAATAAATAAAAATAATAAATTTAACGACATAGGTAAAACTATCCTTTTGAAAAAGAGGATAGTTTTATTTATTTTTAGGAATAAAATTAATTTTTAATATAAGGATAATGGGTATAATATTTTTAAACAGAAAAATAGGAGAATCAAATGAAATATAATAAAGTAGTTGAAGCAAAATTTATTGAAAGACCCAATAGATTTGTAGCTTATTGTGATATAAATGGGGAAATTGAAAAAATTCATGTTAAAAATACAGGTCGCTGTAAAGAATTATTAGTACCAGGGTGTACAGTTTATTTAGAAGAAAGTGATAATCCAAATAGAAAAACAAAATATTCGTTAATAAGTGTTATAAAAGAAAATAGACTTATTAATATGGATTCACAGGTAACAAATAAAATGGTTTGTGAAGCTCTTAAAGATAAAAGTTTAATTTTACCTGGATTTGATGAAGAAATAACTCTAATAAAGCCAGAAAAAACTTATGGAAATTCTCGGTTTGATGTATATTTAGAAGGAAAGACTAAAAAAGCTTTTATTGAAATAAAAGGTTGTACCTTAGAAGAAGATAATATAGTTAAGTTTCCTGACGCAAAAACTGATAGAGGAGTAAAGCATGTAAAGGAATTAATAAAAGCTAAAGAAGATGGATATTTAGCTTACATAATTATTGTTATTCAAATGAAAGATGTATTGTATTTTACTCCAAATATTGAAAGACATAAAGAATTTAAAGATGTATTAAAAGAAGCAGATGAAAAAGGCGTAAAAATTTTAGCTTATGATTCAATAGTAAATATAGATAATATAAAATTAAATAAACCAGTAAAAGTAGTATTATAATATATTGTTAAAAATAAAAAAACTATAAAATATTGTATAAATCTGTAAGCATTTGAAATTTTAATGGTATAATATAAAGGTAAGATAATTAGGTGAAAGGATGTATAATAATGACTAAAGAACTATCTATGCAAGAATTATTAGACCAACAAGAACAATTACTTAATTCGATTAAAGTTGGTGAAACTATAACAGGAACTATAACAAAAATAAATAATGATGAAGTAACTGTAGGACTTAACATAGGTTTTGATGGAGTAATACCAGTAAGTGAATTAAATATCCCTAAAAATCAATATGTAGAAGATGTTTACAAAGTAGGAGATGAAATATCTGCTGTAATAACTAAAGTATCTGAAAAAGACTGTACTTTAAAATTATCTAAATTAAAATTAGATATGGTAAATGATAAAAAAGAATTAGCTAAGGCTCATGCTGATCATAAAATATTAACAGTAAATGTTGTAAAAACTATACAAAGAGGTGTATTTGCAGCATATAAATCAGTTGAAATATTTATACCAATATCTCAATTAGATACTAAATTTGTAAATGATACAAAAGAATATCAAGATGCTAACTTAGAAGTTTATATAATAGAATTTAATGAGAAAGCTAATAAAATAGTAGGTTCTCATAGAGAAGTATTAAAAGAGAGACAAGATCAAGAAAGAAAAGCTAGAAGAGAAAAAATTCAAGCTGAAAGAGAAGCAGAGAGACAAAGAGTAAGAGAAGAAAGAGCTGCTGAGAAGGCTAGAGTTCAAGCTGAAAAAGAAGCTTTAATAGATTCTTTAGAAGTTGGACAAAAAAGACATGGGAAAGTAACTAATATAGTAAACTACGGTGCTTTCATAGATTTAGGTGGAGTTGAAGGTTTAGCTCATATAAACAACTTATCTTGGAAGAGAGTAGAATCTGTAGAAGATATGTTACAAGAAGGTCAAGAAGTAGATGTTTATGTTTTAGATGTAGATAAAGAAACTGGAAGAATAGGTTTAGCATTAAAAGACATAAACAATGATCCATGGGAATTAATAGCTAAAGAAGTTAAAGTTGACGATATAATAACTGGTAAAGTTGTTAGAATAATAGACAGAGGTGCTTTTGTTGAAATAAAAGAAGGTGTAGAAGCATATCTTCCAATATCTCACTTAAAAGAAGAAAGAGTTGCTAACGTAAGTAGCGTAGTAAACTCAGGAGATGAAGTAACAGTTAGAGTATTAACTTTTGATCCATCTCACAAAAGAATGTCAGTATCAATAAAAGATGTTAATAAAGAACCAGAAGAAGATTACAGTGAATTCTTAAATAAAGAAGAAGACTTAGGATCTACTATAGGAGATTTATTAAAAGGAAAATTAAATAAATAATAGCTTAAAGCCATATAGCACATGCTCTATGGCTTTTACAATACAAAAAACATATGGAAAGGAAAAGTATTATGAAAGCATTAATAGACTTACACACACATGCATTATCTAGTGGACATGCTTATAGCACAGTAAAAGAAAATATAGAATATGCTAAAATAAATAATTTAAAATATTATGGAATATCAGACCATGGAATAAATATGCCAGGAGGACCTCATTTATTTTATTTCCAAAACTTAAAAGTTATACCTTCAGAAGTTAATGGAGTAAGAGTTCTAAGAGGGATGGAAGCAAATATTATAGATTATGATGGAAATACTGATGCAGTATTTGATGAATATACAACAGGTATTGATTATTTAATCGCAAGTCTTCATACAGTATGTTTAGAACCAGGAACAAAAGAAGAGAATACAAGAGCTACAATAAATGCTATGGATAAGCCTCTAGTTAAGATAATAGGTCATCCGGATGATGGTAGATATGAACTAGATTATGAAGCAGTTGTAAAAGCAGCTAAAGAAAAGAATGTTTTATTAGAAGTTAATAATTCATCATTAAATCAAGGTGCATTTAGACCAAATGCTAGAGAAAATTATAAAGAATTACTTGATTTATGTAAAAAATATAAAGTGAAAATAATACTAGGAAGTGATGCTCATATATGTTATCAAGTTGGTATATTTGATAATGCAGAAAAATTACTTGAAGAAGTTGATTTTCCAAAGGAGTTAGTTATAAATTATCATGAAGATGAGATAAAGAAATTCTTTAATTTATAATAAAAATAGAGGATTGTATACTAAATAGTATGACAATCCTCTTATTTATTTAAAAATTAAATTCAAAATCTTCGTCAGTTAAATCTTCAACTTTAGTAGTTTTTATATATCCATTTCCTTTAGTAGAGAAGAAATCATGAGTTTTAGTTTCAGTAGAGTAACCGTTCATAACTACTGAATTCACATCATTTTCTGTAACATTAAACATTGGTTCAAAATCAATGCAAGATAAAGCATAGTTTACATTAAATTCTAAATATGTTTTAACTTCATCTAATAAGCCTAAATTTTTATATAATAATTTAGAATATTCAAGTTCAGCTAAATACACCTCATAAACCATTTTAAGAGCTTTTTCTCTTAATTTTATTTTTACATCTTCAGAAAAATCTTTATAAATATCTTTGGCAAAGAAACCAACACCTACCGTATGAAGTTTTTCATCTCTCAAAATTAAGTTGATAATTTCACCGCTGTTTACCATTTTACCTTGACCAGATAGCCAAAGAGGAAGGAAAAATCCTGAATAAAAACAAATCCCCTCTAAACATAAACTACCAACCATTGACATAAATAAAGATTCTTTATCTTCAATACTTTCATAAGTTTTAATAATCATAGAAACTTTATTTTGAAGTTCTTTTGTATTTTCAATCCAACTAAATAGTTCATCTATTCTATCAGATGTACAAAGAGTTTGAAAAATTGTTGAATATGAGCGGGCATGTATAGTTTCAAAACCAGCAAATAAAGTTAAGATACTTTTTATAAATAAATTATCTGTTTTATCTCCTAACTTAGTAACACCAACAGTTTGTTCTGTATCAAGTAAAGTAAGACCAGCAAGAATTCTCTCATAAGTTTCCTTTATATTGCTATCAAGATTATCCCAAACTGATTTATCATCACTTACAGGAATTTCTTCTGGTAGCCAGAATTGTTCCACTTGTTTTATATAAATATCATCATAAAATTGATGATTAGGTAAATTCCAGTTTATTGCTTTATGAATTTCTTTTTTCATTTAAATTATCACTCCTGTTAGTTAAAATTTCATAATTATATAGAACAAACTAAACATTCTTCAAAAGATAAATTTTTTGTTCTAGTATAATAAAGGGCCTTGAGATTTTTCTTATGAGCATAAATATAATATCTAGCCAATTCTTTAGTAGATGTTTCACTATCCACAAATAAAGTGGTACTAATACCTTGGTCTATATGTTCTTGAATAATAGAAATTAAATCAATTACTTTAAACATATTCATATTAAAAGCAGATTTATAAACTAATATATTGTCTGCACTTAAAAATGGCATAGGATAATAAGTTGTAGAATCTCCATAAGTACGTCTTTCAATTATGTCTGTAATTGGTGAAATACCTGCTGTAGCATTTTGGATGTAACCTATACTTTGAGTTGGAGCAATTGCTAGACGATAAGCATGATATAATCCGTTTTTCTTAACATCCTTAGCTAATTTTGCCCAATCTTCTTTAGTTGGAATATACATATTTCCAAATAAACTTTTCACCTTATCTGATTTAGCAGTGTAATCATTTTTTATATATTTTTCAAAATATTTGCCATTTGCATATTCAGATTTATCAAATCCTTCAAATTTTTTATTTTTCTTAATGGCAATTTCCATACTTCTTTTTAATGAATAATAATTTATTATCATAAAAAATTGATTGGCAAATTCTTTGGCATAATCACTTTCATAAGGGATTATATTTTTTGCAAAATATCCATGTAAATTCATTACACCAAGTCCTACAGCATGAAGTTCTTCATTGGCTTTTCTAACACCAGGAGCATTAGTTATATTACTTAAATCAGTAACTTGTGTAAGGGCATCCATTGCACTATAAACACTTTCTTTAATTGATTGTTTTTCCATAACATTGATAATATTTAAAGAGCCAAGATTGCAACTTACATCTCTTTTTATTTCATCTTGTACACCGTAGTCATTAATCACAGAAGTCTCTTGTAATTGGAATATTTCTGTACATAAATTAGACATTTTTATTTGACCTAAATTTTTTAATGCATGAACATTGTTGGCATTATCCTTGAACATTATATAAGGATATCCACTTTCAAATTGCATTTTAGCTATTTGAATTAATAATTTTCTAGGGTTTAATTCTTTTTTTACTATATTAGGATTGGCAACTAGTTCATCATAATATAAATTCATATCTAAATCGTCTAAATGTTTGTTAGTTTCTTTATAAACTGTATAAGGTGCAAATACATACATATTTTCTCCCTTTGCAGCTAACTCCATAAATTTATCTGGAACAATTAACCCTATTGATAAAGTTTGTAGCCTTGACTTTTCAGAAGCATTTATCTTTTTAGTATCTAAAAATTCTTCTATATCAGCATGGAAAATATTTAAATAAGCAACACCAGCACCAGGCCTTTGACCTAATTGATTGACATAGCTAAAAGTATCTTCTAATAATTTTAAAACTGGTAAGACACCACTTGAGGCATTTTCTATACCTTGAATAGTTTCATTACGAGATCTAATCTTAGATACATTTATTGCTACACCACCGCCAATTTTTGATAGTTGAGAGCAAGTGTTAAGAACATAATTTATTGAATTTAAGCTATCGTCCATTTCAAGTAAAAAACAAGAAACAAGCTCACCACCTCTCGCTTTTCCTGAGTTTAAAAATGTAGGAGTGGCAGGTTGATATCTTTGTTCTATCATACTTACACCTAAATTAATTGCCATATCTATATAACCTTGGCCTAAGAAAAGCGCTACGGCAATAATTCTATCTTCATATGTTTCTAAATAATATTTTCTATCGTTGGTTTTCATTGCATAACTTTGATAAAATTTAGAAATAGCCATATAAGATTTAAATTCAAACTTATGAGAATATATAATATCTGTAATTTTTAAAATTTCTTCGTGAGAATACATTGCAAAAAAATCTATATAGTAATTGTTTTTAATCAACCAATGGATTCTATCTATTGGAGAGTTAAATTTCATTAATTTTTCATCTACTTCTTTTTTAAAAGCTTTAACAGCTTGTATATCTTTTTCTAAATCGAAAAAATTATCTTTTTTTCTCATTAATTCATTATTTAATTCTAAATATTTTTTCAAATGGAACACCTCTATATTTTATTTTTGATAATATAATTATATTTTTTTACTAAATGTAAATTTTAATGTACTAATAAATAATATCTATTATATATACCCCTAAAAAAGATATTTAAATTTAAAATTAATAATTACAACTAAAAAAACTTCACTTGTTTATACAAATGAAGTTTAAATAATTCTAATTTAAATATATATTATCTTGAGAGAGTTTTGGAGAAAAACCACTTTTAAGATATTTTTTATTATTAATTATAAATCTTATGAAAAAAGACAAACCAATTAAAAGTAAGATAGATCCAAACATTATGGAAGATATGGCATCATTATTAGTCATAGGTGATGTATCTGTTGTAGCATTTAAATCTAATTGTGGTAAAAAAGCTAATAAGTTATTGAAAAAATGTACTGTCATAGGAATTAGTATATTTTTATACTTTATATATAAAATACAACAAGCAATACCAAATATAAAAGCACCAATAATAGCCAACTCTATATGTAATAATCCAAAAATTAAAGATGAAATTATCATTCCAATATAAATATTGAATTTTTTACTAATTCTTTTAAATATAATTGCCCTAAACAGTAATTCTTCCATAAGAGGAGCGCCTATTACAGTAATTATCATAGCAATAAATAAACCACCATAACTTGAAGCTTCAGCTACAGATGATTCAGATAGAAGTTTATTTAGTATATCAGGAAATAAAAAATAAACTATACCTATTAACAATAAACTAATACCCATGGAAAGACATATTTGAGTAGCAACAACACCAAATATTTCTTTAATGTTTATTTTCTCAAGATAATCTTTAATCATTAATAATAATTTATCTTTATTAACTCTAAATTTATACAAGAGTATGATAATAAATAAAGTTGTAGATATTAAAGATAATAAATTTTCATTATCTAATAAATCCATATCTCCAGTTAAAATGCCTTTAATAGAAGCTATGACAACAACTATAAATAAGGTAAAAATATACCAAAATACAGCAGGTATTATTTTTACTTCTTTAAATTCTTTAGTAAAGTCTAACATAAAATTCCTCCCAATGAATTGTATATTAATAGTTCATGAAAAATTCATAATAATACTATATAATATTAATTATAAAAAATATTAAAAATACACAAAATCAAATAAATAAATATAAAAATATAGTATCATAAACATTGACAAAATACTGTATTAATTTTACTATTTTATATAAGTCATCTTATAACATTATATTTAATGTTAATAATATATATGATGAGTATATGTAGTAACAAATATAGAATAATTATTTAGGAGATATCTTATGAAAGAAAAAAAACCTCACAAAAAATCATGGTTATATTATTATGGGATAATACTTCTTTTACTAGTAGTGCTTAATTCTTTTATTTTCCCAGCTTTATATAATATGAGTGGCAAAGTACAAGAAGTAGACTACGGAACATTCCTTACAATGGTTGATGAAGGAAAGGTAAACCAAGTAGATATTGAAAATTCAAAACAAATAACTTTTAATACAAAGGGTGATAAAAATAAGGTTTATATAACTGGACAAGTTAATGACCCAGAGTTAGTAAATCGTTTATACAAAGCAGGTGTTGAGTTTAGTCAAGAAATACCTCAAGATGACTCACCGATTACAGACTTTATATTATATTGGATATTACCAACTATTTTAATGATAGCCGTATTTAACTTTATGATGAAGAAAATGGGCAATAGAATAGGTGGCAGAGGAAATATGATGCAGTTTGGTAAAAGTAATGCCAAAGTTTATGTAGAAGCTCAAACAGGTAAAACTTTTGCAGATGTGGCAGGGCAAGATGAAGCTAAAGAATCTTTAACTGAAATTGTTGATTTCCTACATAATCCTAAAAAGTATGAAGAAATAGGTGCATCAATGCCAAAAGGTGCCCTACTTGTAGGACCTCCAGGTACAGGTAAAACTTTACTTGCTAAAGCTGTTGCAGGAGAAGCAAAAGTACCATTTTTCTCAATATCAGGATCTGAGTTTGTGGAAATGTTTGTTGGTATGGGTGCTGCAAAAGTTAGAGATCTATTTAAACAAGCCCAAGAAAAAGCTCCATGTATTGTATTTATAGACGAAATAGATACTATAGGTAAAAAACGTGATGGAGGCGGAATGGGTGGTAATGATGAGAGAGAACAAACTCTTAACCAATTACTAACAGAAATGGATGGATTCGATGGTAAAAAAGGTGTTGTAATACTTGCAGCAACTAATAGACCAGAATCTCTAGATAAAGCCTTACTTAGACCGGGTCGTTTTGATAGAAGAGTTCCAGTAGAACTACCTGATTTAAAAGGTCGTGAAGACATATTAAAAGTTCATGCTAAAAAAGTTAAAATGGATGAAGATGTTGATTTTAACGGAATAGCAAGAGCAACTGCTGGAGCTAGTGGTGCAGAACTTGCCAATATAGTAAATGAAGCAGCTCTAAGAGCAGTTAGACTTGGTAGACATAAGGCTACTCAAGCTGATTTAGAAGAATCTGTAGAAGTAATAATAGCAGGATACCAAAGAAAAGCTGCTGTAATTTCTCCAAGAGAAAAGAAAATAGTAGCTTATCATGAAATAGGACATGCATTAGTTGCAGCTAAGCAAACTGAGTCTGCACCAGTGCATAAGATTACGATTATCCCTCGTACATCTGGAGCACTTGGATATACTATGCAAGTTGAAGAAGGCGAAAGAGTACTTATGTCTAAGGAAGAAGCTTTCAATAAAATAGCAACATTTACAGGAGGTCGTGCTGCGGAAGAAATTATCTTTAATTCTTTCACAACAGGAGCATCAAATGATATAGAACAAGCTACAAGAATAGCTAGAGCTATGGTTACTCGTTATGGTATGAGTGAAGAATTTGATATGATGGCACTAGAAACTGTAACAAATCAATATTTAGGTGGAGACACATCTTTAATGTGCTCACCAGAAGCATCAGCGAAGATTGATAAAGAAGTTTTAAATATAATAAAATCTGCTCATGATAAAGCAAGAAAAATACTTGAAGAAAATATTGATAAATTACACGAGCTTTCTGAATTCTTATTAGAAAAAGAAACTATTACAGGTGAAGAGTTTATGGAAATATTAAACGGCAAATCTGTAGATGAAGTAAAAGAAGAACATGATGCAAAAGAAGAAGCTAAAAAAGAAGCTGAAAGAATTGAAGTACAAAAAGCTCAAGAAGAAGAAAAAAGAGCAATAGAACAACAAAAACGTATAGAAGATGAACTTCAAAAAAATGAAGGAAACATTCTATTAGATAAAACTATTGATAATGAAGAAAAATAAAAATTATCATACAAATGGGTGGTAACAGAAATGTTACCACCTATTTTGTATTAAAAAATATATTTTAATATAAATAAGTTTACAAATTTACCTTAAAGAGAGATACAATTTATATTATAAAAAAATAGATAATAAAACTTAAATTTGTAAAACCTAAATAATAAAGAATAGAAATTCTTCTGGAGGTAGCTATGAATAGATTAAGAGATTTAAAATTAAAAAATCAACTTATAATATCTACATACATAATGGTTTTTCTTTTATTTATATTAAAACCAGCATTAATACCAAGTGTAATAAGTAAGATAATAACAGCATTTAAACCTTTTATAATGGGAGGCGTTATTGCTTTTTTAATAAATTTACCTATGAAATTAATTGAGGAAAAAGTAGTTAAGCCACTGTGTGAAAAGAATGAAAAATTATTAAAAATGTCTAGGATTATATCTCTAGTATACACACTGATAATAGTTGGAATTTTATTGTGGGTATTTATTAGTTATATAGTACCTCATGTGGCTGATAGTCTAGTTTCTTTAACAAATAATATACCAAGTTATATAAGTGCTCTTCAAAATGAAATAATGACGAAATTAAATAATTTTCATCTATTAGATGAGTCTGTTATAGATGTTGAATCAATTATACAAAAATCATTAACTCAAATTCAAAATCTTATAAATATGTTTATTTCAAATTTATTAAACTTCACTATAGGTATTACTAATTTTTTTGTAAACTTGTTTTTAGGAATTGTAATAGCCATGTATATTTTACTTAGCAAAGAAAAATTAATTTTACAATTTAAAAAATTTATATATGCTTTGTTAAGTAATGAAAAATGTGAAAAAATAATATATGTTTTACAACTTACAAATAATAAATTCTCTAGATTTATATTAGGACAATCCATAGATGGCTTAATATTAGGAGTTGTATTTTTTATAGTTTTTTCCTTAGTTGACATACCATTTGCACTATTGATAAGTATAATGATTCCCATATTAAACTTCATACCTATATTTGGTACATATGTTGGAATTGCTATATCAGCTTTTATAATTCTTATGGTAGAGCCCACATCTGTTTTATTATTTTTAGTATTAGTTTTTACTATACAGCAATTGGATGGAAAGTTCGTTTATCCCTTTGTTGTGGGAAATTCCTTGGGACTTTCACCTCTTTGGATATTACTTGCCATAGTTGTTGGCGGAAATTTATTTGGCATTATTGGAATGATACTGGGAATGCCTCTTGTTAGTGTGATTTACGAGTTATTATCTAAATTTATAAATAAAAAAATACAAAAGAAAAATATCAAGCTATAAAATTATATTTTACATAATGATTATTTTATATAGTTATTTTATATTGTTAAAAAATAAAAAATACAAATTTTTGTTGACAAATAATGTTAAATTGCATAGTATAAATATTAATTAAAAAAGTTATAACAAATAAAAAAATAGTATAAATATTTAAATTTGGTTATAATAATAATTAATTCAAATAATCAGAAAGGAGGTAAATTTATGAGTAAAAAATTATTCGTACCAGGACCAATAGATGTAAGTGAAGATGTATTAGAAAAAATGTCTACACAAGTTATTAGTCATAGAGGAGAAGACGCATCAAAATTACAAGAAGATATAACTAAAAAACTTCAAAAACTATTCTATACAAAAAATAATATATTATTATCAACATCCTCCGGTAGCGGCCTAATGGAAGGCTCCATTCGATCCTGTACATTAAAGAGAGCAGCAGTACTATCCTGTGGTTCATTTGGTGATAGATGGTATCAAATGGGTATATCAAACGGTGTTCCAGCGGACTTATTTAAAGTTGAATTAGGAAAAGCTATTGAGCCAGAAATGGTTGATAAGGTATTGTCTACGAATAAATATGATATAATCATGGTAACTCATAATGAGACCTCAACTGGAATTGCTAATCCAATAAAAGAAATTGGAAAAGTGATTAAAAAGTATGATGATATTATATATTGTGTAGATACAGTTAGTTCAGCAGGTGGAATGAAAATAGAGGTAGATAAGTCAAATATAGATATTTGTTTAACCTCAGTTCAAAAAGCTTTAGGATTACCACCAGGAATGTCTCTTTGTACTTTCTCACAAAAAGCTATAGAGAGAGCTAAAAATGTACCTAATCGGGGTTATTATTTTGATTTACTCGCTATATATGAGTATATAAAAAATAAAAATTATCAATACCCTTCAACACCTTCCCTTTCACATATGTTCGCGTTAAATTTCCAACTTGAAAAAATCTTAAAAGAAGGCCTAGAAAACAGATTTAAACGCCATGAAGATATGGCAAATCTAGTTAGAAACTGGGCACAGGAACACTTCCAAATTTTTACCGATGTAAATTATTTGTCTAATACCCTTACCGTTATCAAAAATACACAAGGAATCAGTGTATCTAATCTCAATAAAAAATTACAAGAAAGAGGCTTTTTAATAGCCAATGGATATGGAGACCTTAAGGAGAAAACATTTAGAATTTCTCATATGGGTGATTATACAGTGCAAGATGTAAATGAATTACTAGTTAATATTGATGAAATTTTAGTATTTTAATATTAATAATTTAATTTGTATTATTTGTTGTACAAAATTTTAATATAAAAATATAATTTTGAATATTAAGAAAATTCTTGATATTATTTGGAGGTAGGTAATATGTGTAAGGTATTAGTAACTGATGGAATGAATAAAAATGCTATTGATAGATTGAGAAAATTTAATATAGATGTTGAACATAAATTTTATGATGGGATGGAACTTGGAGAAAAATTAAAAGATAAAGATATTCTAGTTATACGTTCAAAAAATGTTATAACTAAAGAAATTATAGATAAAGCCTGTGAAGGTAATACTTTAAAGTTAATAATTAGAAGTGGAGTTGGACTTGATAATATAGATGTAAAATATGCAAATGAGAAGGGAATAAAAGTATTAAATACACCTAATGCAAGTACAAGATCTGTGGCAGAACTTACAATTGGTCAAATAATAACTTTATCAAGATTTATAAATATTGCAAATGTAACAATGAGGGATGGTCAGTGGAATAAAAAACAATATGTGGGAACTGAAATATTTGGCAAGACTTTAGGAATTATAGGTCTTGGAAGAATAGGAAAAACTGTAGCAAATATGGCTTATAACTTAGGTATGAATGTGATTTACTACGATATACTTGGAAAAATAGATGGTTATGAAAATTATAAGTTTTGTACCTTTGAGGAAGTATTAAAAAATGCTGATTTTATAACTATTCATATACCTTTAGAAAGAGGTCAAGGATATTTAATAGGCACAAAAGAGTTTAATATGATGAAAGATAGAGTTTACTTTATAAATCATGCAAGAGGTGGACTAGTTTGTGAAAAAGCTTTAATAAAAGCACTTGATAGTGGAAAAGTTGAAGCAGCAGCATTAGATGTTTATGAAAAAGAGCCAAATGTAAACTTGGAACTTGTAAATCATCCAATGGTATCACCAACACCTCATTTAGGAGCATCTACAGTTGAAGCTCAAGAAAGAATAGGTAGAGAAATAGTTAAGATAATATATAACTTTTTATTAGAAAATGAAATAATTGATAATGATATGCAAATAGCGCAATAAGTAAAAATATTTAAAATAAAAAAATTAGAGTGATTATAATATTTGGGAGGAAAAAGAAATGGCAATAATAAAACCTTTTAAAGCAGTAAGACCTGCAAATGAATATGTAAAAATGGTGGCAGAACTACCTTATGATGTTATGAATAGAGAGGAAGCTAAAAAAATAGCAAAGGGGAATAAATATTCATATTTACACATAGATAGAGCAGAAATAGACTTAGATGATAAAATAAATGAGCATGATGAACAAGTTTATGTAAAGGCTAAAGAAAATTTAGATAAGTTTAAAAAAGAAAATATATTTGTTAAAGATAAAGAAGATGCAATTTATATTTATAGAGAAATTGTAAATGATAGAGCACAAATTGGTATAGTTGCTTGTGTAGCAGTAGATGATAATTTAAATGGAGTAGTAAAAAAACATGAGTACACTAAACCAGATAAAGAATTAGACAGAACTAATCATATTAAATATTGTAATGCAAATACAGGAACTGTACTTTTAACTTATAAAGATAATGAAGAAATAGATAAGATTATGGACTATTATGTTTATTTTATGAATCCTATATATGATTTCAAAACTGATGATGGTGTAACTCATACAGTTTGGAAAGTTGAAAAAGAAAGAGATATAAATAATTTAATAAATGAATTTAAAAAGGTAGGGAATTTATATATAGCAGATGGACATCATAGATGTGCAGCAGCAGAAAATATAGCGTTAGAAGAAAGAAGAAAAAATCCAAATTACACTGGAGAAGAAGAGTTTAATTATTATATCGCCATGATATCACCAGATACAAATTTAAAAGTTATGGATTATAACAGGGTTGTAAAAGATTTAAACAATTTAACAGAAGAAGAATTTTTAAATAAAATAAAAGAAAAATTTATATTGAGAGAAGTGAAAGAAAACTATAAACCTGATAAAAAAGGTCATATGGGTATGTTTTTAAATGATAAATGGTATGAAATAGAATTTGGGAAAGAGTACTTAGATAAAAAAGATGTTGTAGAAACTTTAGATATTTCAATATTACAACAATATATTTTAGATGAAATACTTGGAATAAAAAATCCAAGAACTGATAAAAGAATTGATTTTATTGGGGGAATTAGAGGTGCGAAAGAAATCGAAAGAAGAGTCAAAGAAGATATGAAAGTTGGATTTTTGATGTATCCAACACACATAAATGAGCTAATTTCAGTTGCAGATGCCAATGAAATTATGCCAGCAAAATCTACTTGGTTTGAACCAAAAGTAAGATGTGGATTATTTTTACATGAATTAAATTAAGGTAATATAAAAGTGGGTAGATATCTACCCACTTTTGTTAAATATCATCATTGCTACATTCATTGGAAGATAAATCTTTATTTCTAAAGGGCTCTAAAAAACTTTCTTTATTAAATAAGAATAATCCAGTTAAGATTGTTATCCCACCTAAAATAGTGCTTTATCAGGTATTTCACCTATTATTATAAATCCTAAGATTGTAGTTAAAAAAGGAGTAACAAACATATAATTACTGACATAAGTAGTTTTTTCGGCTATAGAAATTGCTTTTGCCCAGGCAATATAAGCTATGGAACTTGAAAATATTCCTAAGATTAAAACGTATAATATTTGTATCAAAGGAGCATGTATAGCCTTGCTTATGGAATTAGGCAAGAATATGCATAGCATGATTGTAGCAAAGAAAATACTATAAGTACTTGATTCAAGAGCTGAATATGTTTTAGTTAATTTTCTTTGAATAACATTATAAGCAGCTAAGCTTAAAGCAGCGATAAGTAACCATAGCACACCTTCATTAATAGAAAATGATCCATTCATTAAAGTTAAGACTAAGATTCCAATAAATTCAATTCCTATGGCAAACCATTGATATATTTTAAGTTTTTCCTTATAAAAGAAAGTAGCTAGCAAAGCTGTAAATACAGGTACCATAGCTATTACAATACTACTTGTGGCAGCACTTACAAGAGCAGTTCCTTTATTAAATAAAATTATATAAATAAAAAATCCTAATGCACCAGAAAGAATAAAAGTAGGTAAATCTTTCTTTTTAGGTTTATTTATTTTAATAAAGCAAATGATTATTAATAATGTTATTGATGCAGCCAAATATCTCAGGAAGCTTAAAGTATATACATCAAAATACTGTAAAGCTAATCGTGTAAATACAAAGGCTAAAGCCCAAAATATTATAGTCGTTATGGCATAAAAATGATAATTTTTTTTCATAATATTTTACCTCCTATAATTTCATATAAATTGTATTTATAAGTGAATTATAGCAGTAAATATAAAAATATTTAAAAATAAATAATATATAAATTATTATTTATTTTTTAAACAATAATTTATACAGTTATTTAGCCATTGAATAGTAGCATTTTCCCTAATTATAGCTCCATCTAATACAAGATAATCACCAAAATAGTTACTATTTACATCAGGAATATCATCATAAGCAGCCTTTTGGCTAAGTAAGAAAGAAAGTCTTTTTTGATGTTGAACTAGTTGATTTTCAAGCAGAGTAACTCGTGTTTCAATATCTAGATTATTAGAAAAATACATTCGAAGTCTAAATATATTTTTAGGAGTAGGCTCCATAGGCTGATCTTTTGATAACCATTTTAAAAATTCTTGTTTGCCCTTTTCTGTAATATAGTAAACTTTTTTTTCTAAAACATCGCCACTTATTTCAATTTTAAAAATTATAAGTTCTTCAGAAACTAATTTTTTTAATTCAGGATAAATCTGACTATGTTTAGCAGACCAAAACTCAGCTAGTTGAAAATTAAATTCTTTGCTAATATCATATCCTGTCATTGGTTTTCTATTTAATAAACCTAATATTGCATATTTAAGGGTCCTCATAAATTACCTCCATATTATTTATTATTTAATTATATCATTGTTTATAAAATAACAAAAATTAGAAATTAAACATGTAAATATTTACATGTTTATGTTTACACTGGGAAAAGATTGTGATATTATTAACATAGATAGGGAATTATTGTAAATATATTTGGAGGGAAAAATGAATTTAACAAAAAAAAGATGGATAATCTTAATAGCAAGTTGTTTTATTAATTTATGTATTGGTTCTATATATGCATGGAGTGTATTTGCATCACCAATGGCTGAATATTTAAGTGCACTTACGGGGACAACATTCACTGCTGGGACATTGGCTATTGTGTTTACTGTGACAAACTCTGTAGGACCTATTACCATGATAACAGGTGGACGAATAAATGATAAATTTGGCCCTAAGAAAGTTATATTTGTGGGAGGTCTTATATTTGGAATAGGAATGATATTGGCAGGTTATTCAAAAAGCTTACCAATGTTGATTTTAACTTATGGAGTAATATTAGGTTTAGGTGTTGGAATGGTTTATGGTTGTACAATTAGTAATTCCATAAAATTCTTCCCTGATAAACGTGGATTAGTTGGTGGAGTAACAACAGCAGCTTATGGATTAAGTTCAGTAATAATACCACCAATAGCAAATAGTATAATTAATGCTTTTGATGTTACAATGGCATTTAAATCAATAGGAGTGGCATTTCTTATAATTGTATGTGTTTCATCATTTTTTATAGAAAAGTGTCCAAGCAACTTTGTTCCAGAGGGATGGACTCCTCCGGCAAATTTGGATAATAAGTTAAATAAAAATGATAAAGATTGGAGGGAAATGCTTTCGTCACCTATATTTTATGTCATGATTACATTGTTAACTTGTGGTGCATTTTATGGATTAATGTGTACATCAATGGCATCAGCATTGGCACAAAATATGATAGGAATGACGAGTACATCAGCTGCAATAGCAGTTTCTATCTTAGCATTATTTAATACAGCAGGACGTATAGTAGCAGGATATATTTCAGATAAAATAGGTAGAATAAATACTTTATCAATGGCATTTATAATTTCAATAGTTGGACTATTTTGTTTAGCAATATCATCTCAAGGAGATATAGTTAAGTTTTATATAGGAATCTCTATAGTAGGTGTATGTTTTGGAGCGTTTATGGGAGTATTTCCAGGATTTACAGTAGATCAATTTGGAGCAAAAAATAATAGTGTTAACTATGGAATTATGTTTATAGGATTTGCTTTCGCAGGATATATTGGTCCAACTGTAATGAAAAATGTTTATGCATCTTATGGAGATTATAAAAGAGCCTTTATAATAGGAATTGTTATGGCTTTAGTAGGTTTAGGATTAACATTTGTTTATAGATTTGTAAATAATAAAGATTTAGTAAAAAAAGAATTAAAGAAAATAAGTTAATAATAAGGGAGAAAAGATTATGAAAAGGAAATATCCTAATTTATGTAAACCAATTCAAATAGGAAATGTGATTTTTAAAAATAGAATGTTTTCTGCACCAATGGGGGGGACAGATATAACAGCTGATTGTACAATAGGACCAAAATCTACTGCATTTTATGAATTAAGAGCAAAAGGTGGAGCAGGAGCAATAACTGTAAGTGAGTGTATGGTTCATCCAGAAACTGACGGTTCACATGCTTATCATTTAGATTTAAAAATAGTAGATTCATTGGCTAGTTTTACATACACAGCAGATGCAATAAGACGTCATGGTGCTATACCAAGTGTAGAGTTATCGCATTCAGGACAATATGCAGGAACTTATTTAGTTGATAAAAATAAAAAACAGGGACTATCACAATGGGGAGTGAGTCCGAGTGTTAGACCAGATGGTTTAGAAGTAAAAGAATTAACACAGGAAATAATAGATGATATAGTAAAATCTTATGGAGAAGTTGCCGGCTTAGCCAAAAGAGCTGGATTTGAGATGATAATGGTTCATGGTGGTCATGGATGGTTAATAAATCAATTTTTATCGCCATACTTTAATAAAAGAACTGATAAATATGGTGGTTCTTTAGAAAATAGAGTACGTTTTGCTCAGGAAGTTCTAGAGAGTGTTCGTGAAGCAGTAGGAGAAGGATTCCCTATAGAATTTAGATTAAGTGGATCAGAACTGTTTGAAGGTGGATATGATTTAGCTGAAGGTATTGAAATAGCTAAATTAATAGAATCAAGAGTAGATTTACTTCATGTATCTGCAGGAACATATCAAAGAGGGTTTGGAATAACTCATCCATCAATGTTTGTTCCTCATGGATGTAATGTTTACCTAGCAGCAGAAATTAAAAAACATGTAAGTGTACCAGTGGCAACTCTTGGAGGGCTTAATGATCCAGCTCAAATGGAAGAAATAATAGCTAGTGGAAAAGCTGATGTAGTAGAAATGGCAAGAGCATTACTAGCTGACCATGAACTACCAAGAAAAGTTATGGCAAATAAAGATGAAGATATAGTAAAATGTTTAAGATGTTTTACTTGTATGGCTGAAAGAGCAGCTACTTCTACAAGAAGATGTACAGTAAATCCACTTATTGGTAGAGAAATGGATGGTATGGAGATTACACCTGTATTAAAACCTAAAAAAGTTTTAGTAGCAGGAGGAGGACCAGGAGGGTTACAAGCAGCTATAACTGCTGCAAGACGTGGCCATAAAGTAATTCTTTGTGAAAAATCAGATGCACTAGGTGGAATACTAAAAGGAGAACAAGCTATACCATTTAAATATGAAATGTATGAGCTTGGAAATACTTTAGGAAGATTAGCACAAAAAGAAGGTGTAGAAATACGTTTAAATGCAGAAGTTACTAAAGAATATGTGGAATCAGAAAATGTGGATGCTCTAATTATAGCTGTAGGTTCATCTCCATTAGTTCCATCTATTCCAGGACTTAATGGCGAAAATGTAATAGTAGTTAATAATTACTATTTAGAAAAAGATAAAGTCAAAGATGCTGAAGAGATAGTAGTGCTTGGTGGAGGACTTGCAGGATGTGAGACAGCTATACATTTAGCTCAAGAAGGTAAGAAAGTTCATTTAGTTGAAATGAGAAGTGAACTTGCTCCTGATGCTAATATAAGACATCGTCCAATTCTTTTAGATGAAATCGAAAAACAAGGTATCGAAGTTCATACTGAGTTTAAAGGATTAAAAGTTTCAGCAGATGGTGTTGTCTGCTTAGATAAAGATGGAAAAAAAGTTTCAGTACCAGGAACTCATGTAATATGTGCTCTAGGGCAAAAAGCTAACAGAAATGTTGTAAATGAATTAATAGATTGTGCTCCATATGTATCTCAAATAGGAGATTGTGTTAGACCATCTACAATAACAACAGCAGTATATCAAGGACATCATGCTGCTTTAGATATATAAAAATACTATGAAAATAAGACCTAAACCTTATGTTATATAAATTTTAGGTCTTATTTTTATAGCTAAAATTAAATAAAAATGAAATAGTACTATATAACATTAAAATAATAAAATCGAGTTTAAAAATTTAAAAAATGGGAATTTATAAGTTATAAAATTGAAAGGAGAAGTATTGTAAATACAATACATAACAGAATATGTTTAGCATCATAGGATTAATTTTATCACTTGGACTTATTATGTTTTTAGCATATAAAGGATATTCAACAATAATCACAGCACCAATAGTAGCACTATTAACACTTATAGTAACTACTGGTTTTGACAGCCACCTAATGGCTTCTTATACAGAAGTATACATGTCAGGCTTTTCAAATTTTGTAAAAAATTATTTCCCATTATTTATGACGGGAGCTATATTTGCCATATTGATGGAAAAAGCAAATTATGCAAAATCTATTTCTCACTTTATAACAAAAAAATTAGGTAGCGATAAGGCTATATTATCCATAGTTTTATCAGGAGCATTACTTACATATGGAGGAGTTTCTTTATTTGTAGTTGCTTTTATATCATATCCCATAGCGAGGATTTTATTTAAAGAAGCAGATATTCCAAAAAGACTTATACCTGGATGTATTGCCTTAGGTTCATTTACTTTTACCATGACAGCAGCTCCAGGATCACCAGAAATTCAAAATGTTATTCCCATGAAATACTTTGGAACAGATACTTTTGCAGCACCTTTACTTGGTATAATTGCCAGTTTATTAATGTTAGGATTAGGAATAATTTATTTAAGTAGAGAAGCTAAAAAAGCTAGAAATAATAATGAAGGATATGGAGATTATGTAGAAAATGAAAAATTAACTGAAGAAAAATTACCAAATATATTTGTGGCAATTCTACCTATTTTAATTATATTTGTATCCAATTTATTTTTCTCAAAAATATATTATCCTTCTGTTGATGGAACTTATTTAGAACAGTTTAATACAACATTAGGAAATGTATCTGGAACATGGAGCGTTATAATTTCAATTGTTATAGCAGATTTATTTTTAGTTATTACTAATTTTAAAAAAATTAAAAATATAAAAAGTGTTTTGGATGAGGGGGTGAGTAATTCTTTTAGACCTTTATTAAATTCATCGGCCATAGTTGGATATGGTAGTGTAATTAAATCGTTGGCTATTTTTTCAGTAATTCAAAATTTTGTATTTAATATTTCATCAAATCCTATAATTTCAGAGGCTTTATCTGTAAACTTAATTTGCGGACTTACAGCGTCGGCTTCTGGGGGATTAACAATTACTTTAGATGCCTTAGCACCTACTTATATGCAAATGGCAAGTGCTTTAAATATTTCACCAGAGATTTTACATAGAGTAGCTTCTCTAGCTTGTGGAGGTTTGGATACATTGCCACATAATGGAGCAGTTATTACAACTCTTGCAATTTGTGGTCTTACTCACAAAGAGTCATACAAGGATATATTTGTAACATCTGTATTGATTCCAATAGTTGTAACAACAATAATTGTAATAGGTTTGAGTATGAGTATATATATTTAAAATAAATGATAAATAAGTAAAACAAGTATATAATTTAATTAAAAGATAAATATATTATAATTGGGGGGAAATTATATGGTACAAACTATTATAAGGGTTGCAAGTGTTGCTTTGCTGATTATAATATTAGCTAATCTTTGGATTCAGAAAAAAGAAAAAGAACAACAACAAAATAAAAAAAGAAAATAACAATCATCAATTAAAGCATCTTTGTAAAAGGTGCTTTTTTAATTTTAAGAATAGGTGGGGGTTTTATGAAAGACTTAATAAAAAAATATATAAAAGACTTTGTTAAAGAATATGAAAAGCAAGAGAGTATTTCCACTACTTGGAGAGAACCTTTAGTGGGATTTGCAGATGTTAATAGTGAAGAAATTAAAAATATAAGAGAGTATACTTATGAAAGACATTTAATGCCAAAGGATATTTTAGAAGATGCTACAGTAATCATTGCATATTTTGTTCCTTTTACAAAAGATATAGCAGATTCTAATATAAAAGGAGCATTTGCATCGGAGAAATGGACCTTGGCATACCAAGAAACTAATGAAATGTTTCCAAAAATAAATGAATATATAGTTAAAAAAATAGATGAAATGGGTTATAGGGCAGCTGTATGTAAAGAAGCTGGAAATTTTGATAATAATATATTGAAAAGTAAGTGGTCCCATAGACATATAGCAAAAGTTGCAGGGTTAGGTACTTTTGGCATTAATAATATGTTAATTACAGAGGAAGGTTGTTGTGGCAGATACTTTACTATAGTCACTAATTTACCAGTAGAAGCCGATAAACCTTTAAAAGAAGAAAATTGTTTGTATAAAAGGGGTAAAAGTTGTGGAGTATGTGTAAAGCATTGTCCAAGTGGTGCTTTAAGTTTAGAAAAATTTGATAGATTTAAATGCTATGAGACTTGTCATACTAATTTTAATAGATATGAAAATTTATATGGGAATAAAAAATATGAAAAAGGTAAACCTAGAGGAGGAAGTGAAGTTTGTGGGAAATGTGTTGTAAATCTACCATGTTCATTTAAAAGACCCTAAGTTTATTTTTCAACAAAAAAAGAGCTAAGCCTCCTTAGCTCTTTTTTAGTACATTATTTTTTAGGGGTTTATTATTAGGTATCATCAAATTATAGATAATTTACAAATTAATAAAATTATTTATTTTGACTATTTGCAACTCTATCTTCCCAGAATGTAGCATTCTTTATTCCAAGAGGCGTTGGGTCAAAAGTTATTTCATCTCTAGGAATTCCAAGTTTCATCTGTCTTTCATAATCTTTAAAACATTTTATAACTATATTAGATAAAAGCGCTATAGCTATTAAATTTAGCCATGCCATAAGTCCTACACCAAGGTCCCCCATTGCCCATGCAAGAGCAGCACTTTTTATACATCCATAAGCTGTCATAAATAATATAACAAATCTTAAAATATTTGTTGCAGTTTCACTACTATTTCCTTTATTAAATTTCTTTACTAAATAAGTTAAGTTTACTTCAGCGATATAGTAGTAAGCCATTAAAGTAGTAAAAGCAAAGAAGAAAAGTGCTACAGCTACAAAGGCAGATCCAAATCCAGGAATTAATGTATCAACGGCATGTTGGGTATAAGCAGGGCCTATATCAGGAATGCCTAATTTAGATAGATTTTCTACTATAACTTTTTCACTACCCTCATAATAAGTATTATAAGAACCTGTCATCATAATCATAAAACCAGTTGCTGAACAGACAAATAAAGTATCTACATAAACTGAGAATGCTTGAACAAA
>JABLTO010218961.1_pt1 | contig 25393 bp, 24 predicted proteins | sample 7160091 | NCBI WGS metagenome assembly JABLTO01 (sample SAMN14651225, study PRJNA627086) | human gut metagenome | isolation source: feces | host: Homo sapiens
GGCATCCAGCATGAATTCCGCCAACGGAATTATATCCTCAATGCACTCTGCCAGCAATGGTACATGCAACGGAAATTCGTTCAGACGATGGAACAGGTCCTCCCTGAAACGTCCTTCGGCTATCGCCTTCTCCAGGTCCTCATTGGTAGCGGCTACCAGACGGATGTCCGTCTGAATCTCCTCCTTACCGCCTACGGGGCGGTAACGTTTTTCCTGTAAGGCACGCAACAGTGCCCTTTGTACCTCGGCATTCAGATTGCCCACCTCGTCCAGAAACAGTGTTCCATGGTTGGCGGCGGCAAACATGCCCGTCTTGTTTTCCGTCGCTCCGGTAAAGGCACCCTTCACATGACCGAACAGTTCCGATGCCGCCAGTTCCTTCGGGAGTACGCCACAGTCCACCGCAATGAAAGGTGCGTCAGCTCGTCCGCTCAACGCATGTATCTGCCGGGCCACATACTCCTTGCCTGTCCCTGATGCGCCACGTATCAGCACAGCTAGTGTATCCACCGGAGCCACCAGCCGGATATGCTCCTGCAATCTCAATGCCAAAGGGCTTTTGCTTGTATAGAATCTTTGTCTTGTATTGCCGTCCCCTCTCTTACGTTCCAATGCTTTCCGGATAATATCAAGTACCTTTTCTGTCTGCACAGGTTTGGGCAGATAGTCCACGGCACCTTTTTTAACCGCTTCCACCGCACCGGGTATATCCCCGTAGCCTGTCATGATAAGGAAAGGAATACGATAGCCCTCTGCCTTCATCCATTCCAGCAGTTCCACACCGTTACTATCGTTCAGGCGGAAATCTGACAATACCAAATCCACCTCATGGCTTTCCAGAAAGACCTTCGCAGCATCCACCGATAATACATAACGGGCATTGAGGCCGTTTTTCACCAGCCAGTTTGTGGTAGTGCGTGCATATACACGGTCATCCTCTATTATCAATATGGTTTCCATCCGCTTTCTCTTTCAGTCTTTTTGCTTTCTTTATGGCCTGTTCAACGGCCTCAAGCAGTTTCTCAATTCTTTTATCCAATGTCTGATCCCATTTTTCAAGAGGCATGGAAGCCATTCTCTCCAATTCACCGAGGGGTATGTTTATACGGATTATTGTCCAGAGCGGTGCGGCCTTGTGTATGATATATCCCAGCTTCTCGTAATTTCCCGCAGAAAAAGCGTCCCGCATCCCGGAAAGTTCCTCTGTGGTGTCCTCTATGAATATGTCCAGCATTTCTTTCCTGTTTTCCTCGCCTTCCATGATAGCCGCAAAGTCCGGCCTGTCTATGCGTGAAGTGGCCACCAGCAATTCTTCCGGCGAGAAAGGCTTATATAGACAGCCGGTAAAGCCTTCGTTCTTAAAATGTTCCGGCTTCTCATTCGCTTGTGCGGTTACAGCCAGTACGGGAAGTGTCTTCGTCTGCCCCAAGTTACTGCCCCGTATCAGCGACAGCACACCGTACCCGTCAATTTCCGGCATCCGCATATCCGTCAGCACGAGATCATAGCGATTCCGGCGTAAGGCCGAAACCAATTCTCCCACATTTAGGCAACAGTCACATTCCACCCCGTTGCGCGCGTATATCTTCCTGACGACATCCAGTTGCATTCGGTCATCGTCCATTACCAGTACCCTCATTCCCGAAAGGGAGTCCTGTTCTGGGGATATACTGACATCTCTCGGATTATCGTCCGCCTCACGCATGGGAAGGCATATTTCAAAGGTGCTCCCGTTTCCCGGAACACTCTGTACACGGATAGTTCCGTCCAGCAGCGTGACCAGCTTATAGGTTATTGCCAGCCCCAGCCCGAAGCTTTGTTCCGTGTCCGGAGTATCGCCACGCTCGAAGGCGGTAAACAGCCGTTCCTGCCTTTTCTGATCGATGCCCATTCCCGTGTCTTTGACGAAAAAGCACAAGGCCCCATTCCGGTATCTTGCACCTACATGGACATATCCGGTACGGGTAAATTTTACGGCGTTTGACAGTAGGTTATTCAATATCTGTACCAACCGCCCACGATCCCCTTCCACAAGTACGTCCGAGTCCGTCACTTCCGCTGTTAGGCCCAACCCCTTCTTTGAGGCCATCGGCAGAAACGAATGCACGGTTTCTTCAACCGTCTGCCCCGGATGAAAGATTTCCTTTTCAGGTCGCTCCTTTTCCGCTTCCAATCTGTAATAATACAGCAGGTTGTTCGCTAGTCCGATGACATGGCGGGCGGCACGCTGGATATTCACCGCATACTCCTTGCTCCGTTCCACGTCTTTCTCGTCTTGCAACAGTCCAGCGTATTCACTGATAGTACCGAGCGGCGCCCGCAGGTCATGGCTTACTGTCAATATTAGGTTCTGGCGTGCGGTCAGCAGCTCACGGTTCCGGCGGTCGGATATTTCCAACTTCATTCGGTATGTTTGCCCTTGTCGGATGTCACGATGTATAAAAATGTAGAATACCACTATCAGCAGGATAGCGGTAACAGCTATAAAGAGGATGATGCGGAAAGACTCTTCTCTTAGTGCCCTCATTTGTTTTGCCTCATTATCAGATTGAACAATGGCTGTCCGCTCAAACTCACAGATGAGCTTGTTTATCTGCAAGTTTAATTCCCTGTCCCGTTGTTGTAGGCTGTCTGAATAAGCGGACAGTTTATTCCAAGAGTCTGTATATTGTGCGTGTATCTCTTTTTGCAGGGAATGAAGTTCTCCGGTGGTCCGTTGGGAAGCCGACGGTTGTTTCCGTTTCTCCCTTTGACGTGCATAAGCAGATTTTTCCTCTGTCTTTTTGAACAGTCCGAACAGACCGCCTCGTTTATTTTTTGTTGTTTCGGTCACGTCCGGCTGTTGCGCCGTTTGCGAGATAATGACGGGTATTCTCCGTTGGAGCAGACTGTCAGTACGTGAGAAACCTGAAAGGGTATTCATCACCCCGAGTAACAGTTTTTCCTTTTCCAGCAGCACTGAAGAAACTCTGTCTATTCGTGCATGTTGGACACCATCTGCTTGATAATACTGTTTCAATCCGTTCAAGGCATCGGTTACCACTTCACGCTTCATCCGGTATTCATCAAGTTTGTCATTGTCACTCAGCAGCAGAATATCATCAGAGAAAGAAAATTCGAGCAATTTTTCAAAAGTCTGATTCATTACTTTCCTTCTCTGCTTGATAAGTCGTTCGCTACTGTTCAGTGTCTCTACTTTCCGATGTCCCAGCCATACAGAAAAAACAATAATACCCAATATGGCGAGCAACAAACCATATCCTGCAATAATTTTCATCCGGAGTAACAAAAACGAATCATTTGTTCGTATTAGTTCTATTTTCATCTGTTATAACATGATAACAAAGATAATCTTTGCACTTATACTTTGTGTCTGTAGGCAATCATTTGATTAGTAGCTACTACTCTGTCTATTATCCGTACTATTTTGTTTAAAGATGTTGTTTAATTAACCACTGATTTAGCAATTCCACTAATTCGATATTATTCAAATCCTGCATCAGAAAGTGTGTATTACCATAGATACCAATTTTGGGTAGTTCTACCAATGTTGCATTACCTCCATGCTGATTTATTGACTCTACAAATTTTCGAGCCATCAGAAGACGTACACGCCAATTCTCGTCTCCCAGATTTTTGGAAGGCGTTTCCGGTATATAATCTCCGAAATAAAGAATAATAGGGATTTCCGTGAGCCGTTTGAATTGTTCCATCGAAACAGGTATTCCGGCTACGCCTCCTGTCAGGCCGTCAATACGATCAGGCACTTCTCCTTCTGGGAATACAAACCCGCCCGGTTCATAGGATACTACCCCCTTGACCTCTGAATTTTGCATGGCGGACACCCAGCCGGGAAAGCCGCCTGCCGAATGGGTGACAAGGATATGATTGCCGATACGCTTTGCCAATGCGCCGAGGGCAGGCACATCCTGTTTGTGGTCGCTGATGTCGGGTGTCATTGCACGGAAGAACTGCGAAAGCGATACGGAATCTTTCGGGAATTGTACCCCTTCGTTATAGTTCGGCCAAATGCCGAGCCGCCATATATCGAACCAAAACATTTCATCGGCAACAGGCTTGACCGTTGTGGTTGCGGTTGTTCTTCCTGCACGTCCCCGACCGGGCAAGTCCATTACATAGCTGCTCCATCCACGGCGCAGCATCAATGTGGAGAAGCCGTCCCTGCCATCGGGTGTCATCTGCCAACAAACACCTGAGCCTCCATAACCATGCACATAGACCAGCGGAAGCGGCTTACTGTCGACAGGAATCTGAAAGTCCACGAAAGCATGGTCGGCACGATAGCTTTGTCCGGTTTCTTCCTGCTCTGCCCAGCCAACGAACTTATTGTTATCGTATGCCCCCGGTCGTTGTATGGTTGTACCCCCTACCGAGAAGTGTCCTTGTTTAAGTATCGCAACAGGTTCTTGCGCTCCGGCTATTGCTGTAACCGACAGCAACAATGTCGATAAGATTATCTTCTTCATTGCCTTTCCGTCATTTGGTTCAACACTTTGCGAAGCGGCTCCGAAGAACTCTTGCCGAGATTCATCTCCACGATGTTCAGCAATGCCGAGAGTTGTTCGGGAGTAATACCCAGATGCAGGCATATTGCGGCATGGCTTCCGAACATCGGCTCCACGCCACCCACTCCGGCAAGGATGGACACCGTGGCAAGTTCACGCTCCCGATAGGTCAGCAAATCGCGCTCGAAAAGGTCGGCGAACAGATGCTCTTTGAGGAATCGCTCGATGGTCGGAGCAAATACGGCATATCCGGTTTTCGGAGCATCGGCAGGTACGCCCGATATTTCGGCAAGCACGTCACGACCACGCTCATAACGGCTTCTGTTGTCCGTTACGGAGGAGGCTTCACGACCGACCGTATCGTTCTTTCCGTTCGTCTTGCGCTCGTCCACTACCTGCATGAAAGTCTGGATGGCACGCAGGCTGCGTGGGAATCCACAATAAGCATAGGCGTGAATCAGCACTTCGTTAATCTCATTGATGGTCATGCCTGCTTCCAATGCTCGTGCAAGGGCATGTTTCAGGTGTTCCAAGTCGCCTTTGCCCGTATAGGATGCCACGGCAACGATAGCCTGTTCCCTCCCGGTAAGCATCTTGTTCGCTTCGGCATAGCGGCTCTCGGCTTCGGTAGTGGCTTCATGATACTGCTCATCGTTTACCGGAGAGAGCCATACGGCGGCATTGTTCTGCGGATTGGTGGTGATGGCGATGTGGGCAAACCAACTGTCCGGTGCTGCCCCATGCCAATGTTCCACATCGGGGGCAATCTCCACAATGTCGCCCGGAAACAGACGGCGGGCAGGTTGTCCTTTCTCCTGATAGTAGCCGATACCTGCGGTGGCAATCAGGAGTTGTCCGGCTTTGTGCGAGTGCCAGTTGTTGCGGCATCCCGGCTCGAAGGTGACGTTTGCCATCGGCACATTCAGTTCTTTCTTTTCTGTCAAAGGCGCAAGCCATACTTCACCTGTGAAGTTGGGATTCGGGGAAAGTTTTTCACCCAACGGATAGGGCTGGCGGAAGGTTTCTGCACTTTGTGCATATACTGCAACGGATGATATAGCCAACATAGTGGTAAAAAATAAGTTCTTGATTTTCATATCTGTTTCAGTTTGATTATTCGCCTAAAGTTCTCGTAAAGGCAAGCGTAGAGAGCTGCCATTTGCCGTTTTCCATGACATATACTTCCGTAACGATAAAGGGGAAGCGCACGGCATTGCCTCCGACTACCGAGTTCAGATGAATCCGGCTGTACACCGTTGCCGTTCCTGCGGCAAATTTTACCTGTACATCGTGTATCTCGGCTTTCTTGTACCAGATGCCACCTGTACGGATGGTTTCCAACTCCTGTTGCTTGCCCCAATAACCGCCCATATGGACGAATTGCGAGTTCTCGTGGAACAGTTCTTTCAATTTCTCCACGTTCTTCTCTGCCATCCAGTCCCATTTGTTATTAGATAAATTGACTATCGCCTGTTCTTCGGCAGTAAACACTCTCTGATTCTCCTGTGCATTTGCCCCGACCACCAAAGTCAGGAACATGAATGCTGTAATGACCAATGATTTCATATCGCTCTGATTGTTAATTGTTACTACTGCAAAGGTAGTGGCGTGGCAGAAAAACGGCGATATAAAAAAATCGGTAAAAACTACACTTTTTACCGATTCTAATAGACTGTATAATGACTGGACTGCTATTCCCTATAATCCGATGGCTTCACCCCAAGATTCTGCTGCACATAGCGGCTGAAATAGGCGGGTGACGAGAAGCCGAACATATCCGAAATCTGGACAAAAGTCAGCGACTTGTTGCGCAACTGGCGCGAGATGTCGAGTATAGTATAGCGGTTTATCCAGTAGTTTGCCGCATATCCGCTTGCCTTCTTCGATACTTCGGAGAGATATTTTGAAGTGACGCACAGGCGGTCGGCATAGTAAGTAACCTCCCGATGTTCACGGTATGCGCCTTCTTCCAACATTGCAAGAAAGCGGTTCATGAGGGAAGCGTTTTGCGCGGAAATATCGCTCTCGCCATAGAAACGTGCGTGAAAATCAAAGAAGTCAAGGATAGCTGTTTGCATGGCATTGATAAGCGTTTCACGGTAGAAACGATGCTCAGTATCTTTGATACGCTGTTCTAAAATGTCGAAGTCGCGCTTACAGACTATCTGTTGTTCAGGTGTAAGATGGATAATCGGATTGTTGAAAAGAGAAAGTTGTCCTTTCGTGGCATAGTTGCTTTGTGGCGTACTCAACTCGATAAAGCCCGGCTTGGCATAGATAATCTTGCATTGAAAATCATCCGCCGGACGTATCTTCTCTATCATCGAGCGGCGGCGGACGATGGAAAGGTCGCCCGGATGCAGTTCGAACTCCTTGCCGTTGAACACAAACTTGCACGTTCCGCCCAAACAAAACAGGTGCGCCAGATATTCTTCCTCAATATCCGTTCTTATAACACCGAGTGTATCGGTCACGATTATGTCTTTCCATTCATCCATCAAGCCTCCTTTATTGCAAACAAAAGTACAAATAAATATCGGATTACATTCAAAATCATTCTACATGAAAAGATTTTTTAAAGAATATCTCTATCTTATCAAAAGGTATCATAGCCAAATTATCGTACAAGTCAGTATGGTTCGCATCAGGAATAATCAACAGTTCTTTGTTGTCGCCCTTCAGTTTCTTAAAGACATCTTCGCTGAAATAACGGGAATGTGCCTTTTCTCCGTGTATTAACAATATGGAGTTACGGATTTCGTCTATATATGTAAGGATTGGAAAATTGATGAAAGACAGAGATGCTGTTTTGTTGATTCCATCATTGGAATTAGGTGAACGGTGATGGTAGCCACGCTCTGTTTTGTAGTAATTATGGTACTGACGCACAAAAAGTGGTGCATCTTCCGGTACAGGATTTACTACACCGCCATCAAGTTCATAAGTATCGCTTTGATAATCTTTTGTGCGTTGTCCGTTAAGCTGTATGCGAAGTTGATAACGGTCATCGGCAGACATCGCATCAAAATACCCGTTGGCATGTAGTCGGCTCATGTCATACATGGTAGAAGCGACAGTAGCCTTGATATGCGGGTCGTTAGCTGCTGCGTTCAAGGCAAATCCGCTCCAACCGCAAATACCGAGGATACCGATTGATTCGGGATCAACATCCTCACGGGTAAGCAAATAATCGACCGCCGCACTAAAATCGTCTGTGCTTATTTCAGGCGAAGTAAGATTACGGGGAGTACCGCTTCGCCATAAAACGAGGGGTCGAAAGCGATAGTCAGAAAACCTCGCTCGGCAAGGGATTGTGCATATCGTCCCGACACCTGTTCTTTTACTGCGCCATACGGTCCGCATACGGCTATTGCCGCCAATCGTCCGTTTGCATCCAACGGTTTGTAAAGGTCTGCTGCAAGCGTTATTCCATAGCGGTTATGAAATGTAATTTTAGAATGAGCCACTTTTTCGCTTTTGAGAAATGTCTTATCCCATTCTTGTGTTAATCCTAAAATATCCATGTTTGATGATTTTATATACTGATTTTGTCCTATACCATGCCCCCGTAAGTAACAGGAAGATCATGATGGCTTATATTACTATTGTCCTCTCACTTTATAACGCAACCAAAGAATACCTGTTTCCCATTGCTCCACGCTTTCAAGTTTTAACCGGTAAGGATTACATTCTTTATTGGTGATTCCATCGAACACGGCAGTTTGACCTTTACGCCCGTCAATGCCTGGAGCTAACATGATACTGACCTCGTCAATCAATCCGGCTTCCAAAAAACCTCCACAAATATGCCCGCCGCCAACAATCGCCACTTGCTTGACACCGAACTGTTCATGCAGGATATTCATGGCTTTGGGCAAATCAATTCGGTTTTTACCTACGGCAATCCACGATATACCTAAAAGGCACAGTGTATCTAAATAGGTTTGGGATACTTGTTCACTGACAATGCAAAGTACAGGGTGACCATCTGCTGTATTGGATTGCCAATCTAATTTTCCGTATGTATCAACAACAATCGTATATTCATCGGATGAATGTGCAACGTGTGTTGATTCGTGAAGAATCGGTTGTTCTTCCATTCTTTCACGCTCGTTCTTGACTGCCGGACATTCAAGAGCCGCAGTTACTCTGCCTGAAAGTTTGGAGCAATGGCCTAATTTCTCCAATGCTACATAATATTCATCTGTACATAATTGTCCCACCATAGGACAATCTATGCGACCATCAATAGAGGTCATCATATGGATAATGATATAAGGTTTCATATTCCAACTATTTTCAATCTTATGGTAATTTAGTTTATTGTATGATATGGATAGTTCGCAACCAGTTTTCCACCCCTCCTGTATTCCTTCCGGTCGTACCAAATCCTTGCAGGTGCTTGGAGTCCGGAGTCAGCTCCACGATTTTGGCAAGCGTTTCCTCCCTATAAGTCGAAGCGTAAGTGCAGAACGGTACGATAATCTTGTCCGAAAAGTCATATTCAGAACTTTCGAGAAATGACCATACAGCCATCGGCGCAGTATGCCACCAGACAGGACAGCCCACGAAAATCACATCGTAGTCGTCGAAATTCTCTACCATACCGTTCAATTCGGGACGGACACCATTATCCAGTTCTTCACGAGCCACCTCCGTACACTCGTTGTAATCCATCGGATAGGGATTGACAGTTTCAATGCGGAAAAGGTCTGCACCGGTAGCGTCAGCTATGGCCTGGGCAAGATGTTGGGTATTGCCGCCCCAACTGAAATACGCAACGAGTATCTTGCGGTTTGCGTCATACTCGATGGTATCGTGTTCGTACAAGGGCGTGTCCGAATCTTTCGAGCAAGCTGCCAGCGACAGCACTATTGCCGACAGACAAAACAGAATCAATGATTTGTGTTTCATATACAATCAGTCTTTATTCTGTCATGCCGATTTCCTGCAACCAGTTCAGTATGCCATTTCTCGAAGTCGCTGTATTGTTTCGTGAAATACTGTAACCATCGACCATTGTGGCATCGGGAACCAATCCTCTGATGTCCTCTAATGTCCCGGACCAGCCGCTTCCGCCATGTGTGGAGAACGGGATGAGTGTCTTTCCGTTACAATCGAACTTGTCGAAGAAAGAGTACATAGCCATAGGCATCTGATACCACCAGATCGGATAACCGACAAAGACCACATCGTAATCATCGAAATTGTCTATCTCCGTAGCGAGTGCCGGATGAATATCGTTCTGGCGTTCATTATCCGCCTGATCCGCCAAATCATCGAAGTTGCCGGGATAAGGTTGCGCTGTCTGTATGCGTACCATATCGCCTCCGGTCGCTTCACCAATTACGGTCGCCACATACTGGACACTGCCGTATAAATCTCCGTCCACAATGACACGGCTTGCCGAAGTCACGGCATCTACCCCGTCGGGAAGAGGTTCGGAGAAATAGGCAATGAGAATCTTGTGATTCGTACCCGGTACAACCTCTTCAATGTCCGTATTGCCAACATTATTATCAGGCTCGTCATTTGAACAAGCCGTTATCAGACCGCTGACAAAGAGCAGCGATGCCAATGTATAAAACCATTTTTTCATATCTATTCTTTTTAATTGTTAGCCATTATCTTGCTCATCCAACTGTCGAAGCTGATCATCCATTCCTCATGGGTATAGCCGAAGCCGTGCGGCATACCTTCATACTCGTGTTCTTCCACCTCGATACCTGCTTCACGCACGGCATCGGCGCACGCTTGGAACTGGCGATAGAACGGGTCGCGTGTACCATAGGCGAAGAACGTAGGCGGAATTTTCGATGCACGGAATTTCTCCACATCGGTAGATGCCACACTCAGCCGACCGTAGAAGGCGTAAATCATTCCGATGGTACAGACATTGGCGGACACCCCGTCGAGCGCATCGGGGCGATAGTCGGAAGCGAGAGCCGTGCCGTTCACCAGTTCATCGAAATTAAGGGCTTCATCACCGCAGAGAATACCTCCGGCTGAGAATCCCACGGAAGCGATGTCCTCCGGATTTATTCCGTAGTCGGCTGCGTGCTGACGGACGAAACGGACTGCACGAGCCAAGTCAAGACTGCCTTCCTCCATCGTATAGGGACGCACACGGTAGTTTACCACGAAAGCCTGATAGCCGTGACGGGCAAACCACTGGGCAACCGGAGTACCCTCCATCCGGTCGCTGCGGAACTGGAACGCACCGCCTGTACATACGAGGACTGCACCCTTTATCGGCATACCTTCCGCAACCGGGAAATAATTCATATAAGAGCGGAACGACGGAGGATCTTGGTAAGAGCCTTGACTGCCTGTGTAGTTCGTGACCTTTGCCATATTGCCTTCCGGCCACAGATAGATGGTCGAAGCCAACGGATTCTGTTCGTCATCCCCGCCGACAGGAGGCGTATCATCATCCGAACCGGCAAGCGTTGTAAATTGGCGGGACTGACCGTAAACCGTACCTTCGGATGTCACGGCATATGCCCGGACATAATATGTTGTACTTGCAGAAAGCCCCGTGGCATAACAAGCGAATGAGCTTGCATTTCCGGCTCCGGCGTTATGGTTGTCGGCAACGGTCGGATTGTCGGTCGTAGCCCAACAGATGCCGAAATCAGTCACCGTTTGCGTTTTACCTATAACCTGTCCGCCTGAAATGGCGTTGCCGGAAGTAACAGCCGTGATTTCGGCTGTTTCGACACGGATAGTATTGTCAGGCATCGGATTGTCCGTGCGTTCGTTGCATCCAGTCGCCGTTGTAACGGTAAACAGCGACAATGCCATGTAAAGAAATATGTTCCTTTTCATAATCAAATCCTTATGCCGAGGTTATACGCTTCCTCCTCATACTGGCTGCCCTTGACAGCCCCCTTGCGTCCCATGCCGATGGCTTTTACCATTCCGCGTTCCGTAGGATTGGGCAGGCACATGACAAAACCACGGAAGGCACTGACAGCCCAGTCCGCCGTGCTTTCTTCGGGGTCGGCGCAGGCGATGAGGTAGAAGAACTCCTTGTCCTTCATTTCACGGTATCGCCCGAAAGTGCGGTCGATGAACGTCTTGAGCTGTCCCGTGATGTTCATGTAATAGACCGGACTTGCCAATACAATGACATCGGCACGCACCATCTTGTCAACCAGCATCGGCACATCATCCTCTGCTTCACCGGCACGATCGCCCACACGCTGCTCGTCCGCTTCGGAGAAGTAGTCAATGCGATAGTTTGCAAGGAAGATTTTTTCCACATGTCCGCCGGCTTCCTCCGCACCACGGGCGAAAGCATCGCAAAGCAAATCCGTATTGCCGCCCTTGCGTGGGCTGCCGGAGATAATCAGCACGCTCTTGTTCGCTTTCTCTATATGCGATATCTCCGAAAAATTGATGTGGTATCGCTCCGTACCCTTATCGCCCTGCTTGCCTGTGCAAGCGGTCAAAGCCCCCATGAGGAGGCTTACGACCATATAGATGAGCATCCGTTTCATTACACCGAGTCCGCTTAAAGGTTATTCCCGAAAAATTCCGTCAGTTTCTTCACCGCGCTGTCCACATACTCCGGCACATAGTAAGTCTTGATGTGCGTTGCGCCGGGGATGAGAAACAGTTCCTTCTGCTGCGTACCCGTCGCCTTGCTATAACACTGCTCGGTCATGTAGAACGTGTCGGCAATGCTTCCGGCAATCATCAGGAGAGGCTGGTTTATAAGATACATCCCCTCGCTGGCATCAAAAGCCATCAAATCCACAAGGCTGCTCTTAGTGTAACGGAAGGTAGAGTTGGGGTGTGCGTGGCTTTGGAGATAATAGCCGTAGCCATCGCGGTAGAGGTCGAAAGGTAATTTGGCAGCCTGCTGCGGTGTCACGCTACTCATGTCACCTACGTATTCCGGCTCTGCACCTTCGGCTTCGCGCTGACGGGCGACACAGGCATCGGAGAGGCGTTGCTGCACGTCGTTGATTTGCGAATCGAGGAAACCGTTGCGGCGCACCAGTCCTGTGTTGAACATACTGAGCGTGGCGACTGCTTTGAAACGCTTGTCGGTCTGCGCAGCTTTCAGCGTGTAGCCGCCACCGCCGCAAATGCCGAGGATGCCGATACTCCCTGCATCCACACCCGGATATTGTGCCAAGATGTCGGCGGCACGGTGGATGTCCTCGATGCGGTGGGCGGGCTTGTCTGTATTGCGCGGCTCGCCCTCGCTCGCTCCCTGATAGGCGGCATCGAAAGCGAGGCAGATGTAACCCACCTCCGCCATGCGCTGGCTGTAAAGTCCTGCCACTTGTTCCTTTACTCCGCCATTGGGATGCGCCACGACCAAAGCAGGATAGCTTTTCGCCTCGTCATAGCCCGCAGGCAGATAGACGTTGGCGGCAATCTTCAAGCCGTTCAAATCGTAGGTGATAGGCTGAATGTTTACTGCTCCTTCCTTATTCTCTGTAAGGGCATCGGCATAGACCAAGCCCCACGGATTGCTGTTGTGGCTCTTGAAACTTGACATATCGGCCACGGAAAATGCGCTGTTCTCTTTCATTGTTTCCTGTGCGTTTAGTGTATTGCATACAGCCATCGTCGCACACAATACGGTTGTGATTATCTTCTTCATCTTTAATCTTTAATTATTTTATTATTCTACGAATGACATTGCAAAGGTAGGGCGGAACCAGTTTTTCCCTTTTACACTATTTTCGGTAAGAAGTTCAATTTTTACGGGAAATGTATTTCTCCCAAAACTTGACGGCATCCTTTTCCCAGCCTTCAGCAGTCGTTCCGATTCCCAATCCGAAGCCGTGGCGCAAATCGGGAAGCAGATGAAACTCGGCATCTATTCCCAACGCCTGAAGATTCTCCACTCGTCGGCGCATGGTCGCAGGGCTGGCGATGGCATCGTCCTCACCGATTATCACGTAGGCAGGCGGATCGTTCTGAGTGTATTCAGAATGTCCGGTATATCCCATGATGACGGCAGCCGGACGCTCGTGTGTCGCATTGATGAATCCTTGCGTGGAGTAAGAGCCAAGATAAGCAGCCATTCTTGCTCCGGCAGAGCCGCCCCACAGCGAGTAATCTTCGGTTGATACCTTCAATTCCTCCGCATTACGCATGATGAAGTCGATGGCTTGTGCAAGGTCTTCGCACGCCACTTGTGCGCCTCCTGTCCGGTATTGGATAGAAAAGGCGTTGTAGCCCATTTCGCTCAATGCGATAGCAAGCGGAAATCCCTCGTGGATAGCCCCGACATAGGAGAATCCGCCACCGGGACAGACGATGGCGAATGGTTTGTCCGGCTCTCCACGGAAAAAGAACAGTCCTGTATTGTTCTTGCGTGAATCCGCCTGCTTGTCCGCTTCGGAATAGATGTCGTAAAAGAGGCGGTTGCCTTCATTCACATAATCAATCATCGTATTGATGGTTTCCACGGCTCGCTCGCCCGTCACATAATTGTGGTACGGAAGCAGGCTTGCCACATTCGCAAGCGGCATATCGTCGTCATACCTCCGTTCGACAGGCAAGATGAATTGTCCGAATCTGGCAAACGCTTCATGTTCCACCACATCCTTCACTGTATTTGAAACAGTCAGATGTCCGTAAGTATTCATATTTTCGTCTTGTCCGTTCGGGAAGAAAAACGGCAGCGCATTGTAGAGGTATTCCGCCATCGGTCGGAACTCATGCCGTGCACCGTCCTTTTCGTGGAAAGTGATGTTGGATAGTGGAAACACGTCCGTAAGCTGTACCATCGCCTCGATTTGTACCAATGTTTCCCGATAGGCGGAATCATTTGTTCCGCTTGCTGCCCATATGTAGAAGCCTGTACCTGCGTAAGGGGACTGGCGGATGATGTCTGCAAGATACTCCGCCGTTTCCATCGGGCGGTTCATTCCGGCAAATGCTCCCAAAGACCAGCAGTCGGCACTTACCGGCATGAAGTATTTGAAACTGGCAAGCGTATGTTCCAGAGCGTACCACGTCGTGACGGCTCCCATTGAGAAGCCGCCGATGGCACGATGCTCACGGGAAGCCTCCAATCCTGCGGCATCCGTACTTTCGGCGTATGTGCGGTAACGGCTCTCGACAACAGGGATAAGGTCGTTTACAAGTTCCTGCGGCAGTGCCTCGCAATACGGGTCAGCATCGACATAATTCGGGGTTGGCTCTCCATAGTTATAACTTGTCGATACGACAATGGTCGGAGCCATATCCCCGTTTGCCGTCATGTGGTCGAGCAGTTTGCGAAGCAGGCCGTTCTCGTCTTGGAAGAAGGAGGCTGCTGTGCCGTAATGCCCGTGTACGAAATAGAGCACATTGTAGCGTTGGTTGGTATTCTCTTTGTAACCGTAAGGCAGATAGACGTAAGCCGTGTTTGTGCGTGCCACCCCTGTGCCTTCGGCATAGTCGCGCGTGTCGTAGTCGATACGCACCACTTCACCACGCTGTTCCGCTTCCTGTTCGTAAACAGCAGGAACGGGGTTGGTCTTGCTTATCAGCTCGGTATATTCCTGCGGACGGTCGGGAGTTTCAGGTTCTTCCTGCTCCGTGTCCGGTGGTAGAAGCGGTCTGTTTTCTTCAGTGTCTGTGCAGGAGGTGAGACAAAGACAGCAAAGCAGTATGGTTTGTAACATCATCTTTTTCATTTGCGGTGGTCTTTATAAAATTTATATCGCATCCACATCACGCCGTGCTCACGTTGCGAAGCGAAGAGCAGTTGCAGGCGTTGTCCCTTCGCCGGGTGTTCGGTCATTCCGCCCACATACTCGAAGATGGAAGGGACACCGGAAAGCCCGTCTATGCCGGGATAGACCACCAGACTCAATTCGTCTATCAGCCTTTCGGCAAGCAGCGCACCGTTCAGTATGCCGCCCCCCTGTACTGAGACGGAACGGATGCCGAAGTTGCATCCGACAGTTTCAAGCCCTTCACGCAGACGGGTCGCATCGCTGACTATGACGTATGAGATACGTAATTCACGCAGATGTGCAAGGTATTCTTCCGTTACGTTCCTTCCCACGATGACGAGGATATTATCACCTCTTACGGTTGAAGAGGTAAAGTAGATGTCGCCATCCGGATCAGTAACGATAAACATACGTTCCGAACGGCGTTCTCCGACAAACAGGGTCGGAGTATCGGGGTTTATGCCGTGTCCGATGATGCCGAACTTATAAGGGAACAGGGCGCAGAGGGTGTTCTTTCCGAACATCCACGCATCCGTATGCAGTTCCTTACCAATGGCTGAATAGACCTTTAACAGTTCTCCGTGTTCCGCATGATAGGGGGCAGTCCAGCGGCTGTCTATCAGCCGTCCGTCAACGGAACTCATTATGTGACATATTATTTTCGGTTTCATATCATTAGTTTAAACTATCGTTTACAATAAACGCTACGCTTCGGCATAGCTAGAACAAGTTCGGCTCTGCACTCGGCTTGCAGTTTATTTTTTTATAGGTGAGCCTCCGAACACTTCGCTCATCTGCATCGTATCGAGAGCCGTATCTATTTCCTTTACCTCCTCGTCGGTCAGGTGAATATCCGCTGCACCGATGTTCTCTTTCAGACGGAACAAGTGGCGTGTGCCGGGGATGGGGACGACGGGCGGACGCTTGTTCATCATCCACGCAAGGGAGATCTGCGAGGCGGTGGCTCGGTGTTCCTCTGCCAAACGTTCGAGGAGGGTGAACAGCGCACGGTTCTTCTCAAAGCTCTCCGGGCGGTATTGGGGCATGGAGGCACGGTAGTCGGTGGCGAGGTCAAAGGTACTGTCGGCTGTATAACGGTTGGTCAGCAAGCCGTTGGCAAGTGGCGAGTGTGCCACGAAACCGATGCCGAGTTCTTCGACAATGGGCAGTAGCGGCTCGTGCCAGCGTGCCATCATGGAGAACCGGTTTTGTATCGCCGTCACGGGGCAGATGCGGTGGGCATGGCGCAGGTATTCCTCAGTCGTTTCCGAAATGCCCCAGTGCAGGATTTTACCCTCGTGGATAAGCTCTGCCATCACTTCCGCAACCGTTTCCGGCTCAACAGAAGGGTCGATACGGTGCTGGTAGTAGAGGTCGATGTGGTCTGTATGCAGGCGGCGAAGCGATCCCTCCACGGCGCGGCGGATGGACTCCGGGCGTGCGTCGGGAATCAGTGCGTGGAGACCTGCGGCTTCTGGCGCATCGAATGTCAGTCCGAATTTCGTGGCGAGGACGATGCGGTTGCGGTAAGGGTGCAGGGCTTCGCCGAGGAGTTCCTCGTTGTGATGCGGACGGTCGGCTGTGCCATAGATTTCAGCGGTATCGAAGAAGGTGTAGCCCATCTCCACGGCATCGGCGAGGAGTTCCGTCATTTCACGCTTGTCGGCGGGCGCACCGTAGGCGTGGCTCATGCCCATGCAGCCCAGCCCTACAGCGGAGACGCGCAGGCCGCTTAGTCCTAACGTTCTGTATTCCATGTTTCTTAGCGGCTTAGTCTTTCATTTGTATGTTCATAAAGATACGTTCCGCATCGTTGGACGACATTTTGAAGAAACGCTCTTCCTTGTTGAGCGCACGCATTTGTGCCATTTCTTCGTCGCTCAGTTCAAAGTCGAAAATCTGTATGTTCTCCTTAATGTAATCGGGATTGGATGCGCCGGGAATGACAGAGAATCCCTCTTGAATATGCCAACGCAGGATGATTTGTGCCGGAGTCTTGCCGTGTGCTTCGGCGATGGCGACGATGGTCGGATCTTTGAACAATGCGCCGTTACTCATCGCACCGCCCAGCGGAAACCAGCACTCTACTTGGATGCCGTATGGCTTTACCTTCTCGCGCATAGCCAACCGCTGTGCGTAGGGATGGCACTCTATCTGGAGTACGGCAGGCTTTACGCGCGATTCGCTCATAATCTTGTTGAACACCTCATCGCTCGCATCGAAATTGCTGATACCTAATGTTCGCACTTTGCCCATCGCCACAGCTTTCTCCATATCCCGCCATGCACCCACGAAGTCGCCCACGGGCTGATGCACATAGAGCAGGTCGATGTAATCCAACTGCATACGTTCCAGCATCTTGTCAATAGCCTCCATCGTTTTTCCCTCACCGTATTCGGTCGGCCAAATCTTGCTGGTAATCCATATTTCCTCACGAGGGATGCCACTGTTCTTCACGGCACGTCCTACTCCACGCTCATCGTCGTATGCGTGGGCGGTGTCGATGTGGCGGTATCCGGCTTTCAATGCCGTGAGGCACGATTGCTCGCACACCGAATCGGAAGGCTGGAGGAACGTGCCAAGTCCGAATTGCGGCATCAGGATTCCATTGTTCAGTTGTACCATCGGTACATTGGCGGCAGTCTTGTAAACGTCCTGCGCAAAAGAGGTGCTGCCTATCATCGAAGCCAGCACCATGAGTCCGGTAATGATTTTCTTTTTCATTTCTTTATCTGTTTAATTTAATACGTTGTCTTTATCTGACATTGCAAAGGTAGAGAGAACCTTCCGGTCGGGCTTTACAAGAAATTCGGTTGGAACTACACTTATTTCGGTTTCTGCATAGCATGGCAAAAGACCTTATGCTGTGACACACTCCTTATCCTTGACAGTTGATCCTATCAAGGCATAATAAAGCATGACCAGTTCACATACTATGGCAACCACCCATGTCCATTGCCAACTTCCCCATAAGTCTGCAAGAACTCCTTGCAAGACCGGAAACACAGCACCGCCAAACACGCCCATCATGAACACGCCCGATGCTTTAGAAGTGTATTGCCCCAATCCTTTGACAGCCAATGTGAATATACAACTCCACATGACAGAGTGGCACAATCCCACAGATACCAGTACCCATAAGTTGTCGGTGAGGATGGCTACCAATATGAGTAGGGTGGCTATAACGGTCGTCACAGCAAGCAGAACACGTGGTGAAATCCGATTAAAGAAGCTGAAGACAAGCCGGCCGATCATCAGACCTCCCCAATAAATGGTAGCCAACAAAGCCGGTATGCCCAAGTCCATTCCCCATAGCATCAAATGTTTTTGCCCGAAGAAAGAAAGTCCATGACCGGATTCTATCAGTTCCATTGCATGAAGGTTTACATTGACACCGACGGCTACTTCTGTTCCACAATAGAAGAAGATTGCAATCACTCCCAATGTCAGATGACGGAAAGACCATATACTGCGTTTCAGTTCCTGCCCTTTCTCTACTCTCGTCCCCTTTATGTCAGGCAGATTCAGACGGGAAGTAACCAACGTGGTTGTAATGATGCACGCAGCAATCAGCAGGAACGGTATCATCAGTTGGCTCACCGTTACATTTTCGAGTGCCACCCCGGAAAAGATTACTCCCGTTACAAAAAAAGGAGCGACAGTCGTACCGAACGAATTGACTGCACAAACAATATTCATTCGTTGCACCGATTGCGTGCCCGGCAAATCATAAGCCGCCACATAGGGATTTATGACCACTTGCAGCAATGCCGCCGAAGTCCCCATCAAATAGGAACCAAGCAGGAATATGAAATACCCCATAGGCACGACATCGCCTGAAATCCGCATGGCGATCTCTCCATAATGGACAGCTATCCATGAAGACAAGGCATACATCAGCAGTCCTGCGACCATGACCGAGAGTGCCCGCAACAGCGTCTTCTTGTATCCGACTGTATTGATCCACTTTCCTCCCAATGAGCTGTTGAACAGATAGCCGAGGAAGAAAAAGAATGATATAAGGGTTGTCAGTGTATTTCTCAGAGAGTCAGCATCAGAAAGAAACGCAACTTTCAAAGGGGCTTGGAATTGTCCGTTCACTGTTGTCAGGAAGCCGACAATGAAATAGATGAAAGTCAGAATCACGAACGGCCCAAGACTGTAGTTCTTTTGTGTGTTCATAATGCAAGGATTTATAAGATTCTTTCAAGGACGGCCATCGCACCATTATTCTTAATTGCATCGACCATCATCAGATACAAATCCACGAAAGCATCCGCTGCTTTCAAGTCCGTACTGCGGAAAGCCGAAAGCGACAGAAAATCCGTCGGTTCATTGCTCTCTGTCAATTTCATGTCTTCCTGTGTCATCCAAGGCTCTGCGATTTCAAACGAGTTTCCATTATCGTCTGTCCTGTATTTCAGGTAATGACGATAAGCTGCTATCAGATAGGCCACTCTTGTCAGGTCGGCATCGTCCTGTATCATCTTGATAAGATTCGGCATTATATAAACCGGGAACTTGGATATGCCGTCGAAACAAAGGCGGGCTATCTGGTCGCTCACGGAACGGTTGCCGAAACGCTCTATCAAAGTCTGTTTATACAAGTCCAAGTCCGTATTGTTCGGAGCAGGTACATACGGAGTGATGTCCGTATCCATAAACGTGCGGACAAAGCGGACAATCCGTTCATCGTGCATGGCATCATCCACCTTGCGGTATCCTGCCAAAAATGAGGGATAAGAAAGCAATGTATGGGAAGCATTGAGCAGACTGAGTTTCATATTCTCGTAGGCTGTCACATCATCGGTAAATTCAACCCCGACCCGTTCCCAAGCAGGACGACCGGCGATGAATTTGTCTTCAATGACCCATTGTATGAAATCTTCGCAATATACCGGAGCGTTGTCATTTGTCCCGTTCTTGTCATTCAACCGAGCTACATCATCCGGGTGGGTGGCAGGCGTAATCCTATCGACCATGCTGTTGGGAAATGTGATGTTTTCTTCCATCCATACAGCAAGTTCAGCATCTTGCGCTTTTACAAAGGACATGAATGACTTTCGGGCAGTATCGCCGTTGTGCTGCAAGTTGTCGCAGGAAAGGATGGTTACAGCACCGTTTCCTGCACTTTTTCTTCTCCTCAATCCTTCGGCTACATAACCGAATGTCGTCTTGGGGGTATGAGGGTTTTGCAGGTCGTGTCGGACACTTTCATCATTCAAGATAAATTCACCGGTTGCTTTTTCAATGTTGTAGCCGCCTTCAGTTATAGTCAGCGTAATAATACGGATGTCTTTGTCCGCAATGGCAGAGAGGACAGCTTCCGGATTTTCAATGCTCCAGTCCAAAGCCACCAGAGAGCCGATACGGTATGCCTCGTCTTGTCCGTTACGTCCGCAGACGGTCAGCGTGTACTCATTGTCTTGCTTGCTAAGGGATTTATACAAGTGTTCGTCGGTTGGCAACAGCATAGCTCCGTGAATACCCCAATGTTGTTGGTCAGGATATTCAAGCAACTTATTCGTGAAAAACTCTTCATGTGCGCGGTGGAAATTACCTACTCCGATGTGCAGGATGCCCGATTTAATCAGCTTCCGGTCATAATTATAAGAGAATACGTCCATAATGTTTTTTTTTATAAAGTTTATATTGTTAGTTAGTCAATCCCTTTGTTTATAGTCTGTTTAATAGTTCTGTGGAAATTTCCGGCATAGCTCCCGCCTTTGTACAAACGTATGCGGAAACATCTACCGCTAACCTGTGTGCCTCGTTTATGCTTTTCCCTTTTAGGATTGCCGCAATGAAAGTTGCAGTAAAGGAATCGCCCGCACCTACCGTATCGGCTATTTCCACTTTGGGAGTCTCAACAAAAGAGATATTTCCCGGAGTGAAGACATAACTGCCATTGACGCCACAGGTGAGAATCAGCATTTTCAGTTTGTATTTGGCAAGCAGAATCCAACATTTATCTTGCAAATCAATTCCCGGATACCCGAACAGACGGCTTACTGCCACAAGTTCCTCATCGTTTATTTTCAATACATTGCACCGCTCCAATGAATTACATAATATCTCTTTGGTATAAAATCCCTGTCTCAGATTGACATCGAAAATCTTATATTGGCAATCACCGTCAGGCATTATATCAAGAAAGGTATTGATTGTTGTACGCGATACGACATTGCGTTGTGCCAATGAGCCGAAACATACGGCGCATGTAGATTTTGCAAGTTGCCGTAACCGGTCAGTGAAAGGAAGATTATCCCATGCGACATTTTCCTTGATGTCATAACAGGGAACCCCGTTTGCATCCACCTGAACCTGCACGGTTCCTGTCGGATACTCCACCTGCTCTATCAGTGTTTCCAGTCCCTTGTTCTCGAAATTGTCCATAATCTCGTCCCCCAGTTTGTCTTTACCGATGGCACTTACCACTTGGGAACGCAACCCGAATTGTGAAACATGATAGGCAAAATTTGCCGGAGCACCTCCGAGCTTCTTTCCATCAGGAAGTATATCCCATAATACTTCTCCGATTCCTACTACATAATTTTGTTTTCCCATATATTGAATTGTTGATTGATACTACTCTTAATTTGTTCTACGATGCAAAGTTAGAGGTAACTTTTCGGGCAGGCATTACAAGAAATTCGGTTGGAACTACACTTATTTCGGTTTTTGCATCTATCAGATAACGAAGCAACTAAGGCTCAAAATCATTTTCCGAAAAAATGGTAATTCGAGCCGTATTTTTTGTTCCAATGGAATGAAATGACGTATCTAACTTTGCACCCGGATTAAGACATAAACGATCAACAATCAACAATTAAATAATGTAAATATGAAAAAGTATTTGATTTATCTGATGATGGCTGCGGCTGTCGTAACGTTCGGAGCTTGTTCTCCCGATGAAGACTATGAACCCGAAACGCCGGGGATTGAAACTCCCGAAACGCCCGATGACGGAGAAGACGGCACTCCTGAAAATCCCGACGAGCCTGAAAACCCGGAAGAACCGGGCGATAATCCCGACACCCCAAATGGCGACAGCAAAATACTGGTTGCCTATTTCAGTTGGGGCGGAACGACACAGCGTATGGCAGAGGAAATCGTCCGTCAGACAGGAGCAGACATTTTCCGCATCGAACCGGTAGTACCTTATCCTACCGACTACACCGAATGCACGGAAGTGGCGCAAGAAGAGAAGAACAACAATGCCCGTCCTGCCATCGCCGACGAAGTGGAAAACTGGGATGACTACGATACGGTATTCATCGGCTGCCCCGTATGGTGGTGGACGACCCCGATGATTATTTGTACCTTTGCTGAAAGTTATGATTTCAACGGTAAGACTGTTGTCCCGTTCTGCACCTACGCTTCTACCTATCGTGACGAGACGCTGGCACGTATCGTTGAACTCACTCCCGATGCCGACCACCTGACAGGGGAAGGATTGACAAGCGGAAGAATCAATGAACAGAACATATCATCATGGCTTAATGAAATTGGAATAATTAAATAATCTATAAATCTTACAGTTATGCGCATACTTAAATATATCTTTGCAATGGCAGCAGTTATAACTATGTCATGCAGCAGTATGTTACAAGCTCAAACAAAAACTGATAGTAACATGAAATCGGTAATCATATATTTCACACATTCCGGCAACACCGAACTTGCAGCCAAACAGGTTGCAGAAGTGACCGGAGCCAGAATGATAAGGCTTCTGCCGGAGCAGCCCTATTCGTCTGAAGATGTAAATTGGACAAACAAACAATCCCGTTGTACGCAGGAACACCTCAATCAGTCGCTTCGTCCGGCTATCAAGCCGATTGACATAGACTTTACAAAGGTTGATACGGTGTTTGTCGGCTTCCCAATCTGGTGGCACGAAGAACCTGCGGTAATCCGTACATTCCTCGACAATTACGGTGAACAGTTGAAAGGCAAGGTGATATTCCCTTTCTGCACATCTTATGAAAGCCCTATGTCGGAAGCCGATGCCACACTGAAGAAAGGTTATCCCTCACTGAAAATCAGAAAAGGACTTCGCCTGCCTGCAAAATCGGAAGAAATCAAAAAATGGATAGAACAATGAATAAAGTAACATTAAACAACGGCGTTGAAATGCCCCAGATGGGCTATGGCGTCTATCAGGTTTCGCCCGCCGAGTGCGAGCGTTGTGTAAGCGATGCCCTCAGCGTGGGCTATCGCATGATTGACACGGCACAAGCCTACCACAACGAGGAAGGCGTGGGCAATGCTGTCTGTAAAAGCGGAATCGACCGCCAAGACATTTTCCTTGTATCGAAAGTTTGGATCTCCAACTACGGCTACGAGAAAGCGAAAGCCTCTATCGACGAGAGTCTGCGCAAGTTGCAGACGGACTACATTGACCTGATGCTCCTGCACCAGCCTTTCTGCGACCGTTACGGCGCATACCGGGCATTAGAGGAAGCGTACAAGGAAGGCAAGCTTCGTGCCATCGGTGTGAGCAACTTCTATCCCGACCACTTCATCGACATTGCCAGCAACATGGAGATCGTTCCGGCTGTCAATCAGGTGGAAACCCATGTCTTCGACCAGCAGATTGAAGCGCAGAAAATCATGGAGGAATTCGGTACGTACATCATGTCGTGGGGCCCGTTCGCAGAGGGACGCAACGGGCTTTTCACCAATATGCAGTTGGCTGAAATCGGCATGAAATACGGTAAGAGCGTGGCACAGGTAGCCCTGCGCTGGCTCATCCAGCGTGGCGTGATTATCATCCCTAAATCGACCCACACCGAACGGATGCGTCAGAACATCGAAATTTTCGACTTCTCGCTCTCTGATGAGGATATGGCGGCTATCGCCACGCTTGACACTGGCAAGAGTCTTTTCTTTGACCACCACGATGCGGAAACGGCACGTATGTTTATGGGATGGAGGTAAGCCATGAAGAAGAACTTAGGAAATAGTCCTGTAGTAGCTCCGCTGCCCGTGCTGATAGTGGCGACTTACGATGAACACGGAACACCCAATGCCATGAATGTGGCTTGGGGAGGTCAGTGCGGCTATCACCATGTCGCATTGAATCTCTCGCTGAACCACAAGACCACCGAGAACCTGAAGCATACCGAAGCGTTCACATTAAGCATTGCTACCGTTGATACACTGGTATTGTCCGACTATTTCGGACTTGTGTCGGGACGAAAGGAGAACAAAATCGAAAATGCCGGAATACACGTTACCCGTAGCGAATTTATCAATGCTCCGGTCATTGACGAATATCCGCTGACGCTCGAATGCAAGGTTATTGAGATGCAGGAAGCATTGGGCGAGATGCATGTTGTCGGCGAAGTCGTCAACGTACAAGCTGACGATTCCATATTGGATACACAAGGTAAGGTGGATTTTGGGAAATTGCAACCTATTTCATTCGATTCAGTATCGCGTTCATATCGTGTACTTGGAGAGATTGTCGGTAAAGCATTCAAAGACGGATTAAATTTTTATCAACAGTTTGAATAAATCTATAGATCAATGAATATATCAAAATTAAGGCACCAATTCTAAAGAATTATAAGTTGCAACTAATTAATAAAAAGAGCCATATCAAACTTTGTAATTGAAGAATGATATGACTCTTTTTTTTATCCAAATATAACAGTATAATTCCTTATTTAAAATAATTCTTTTCTTCTTTTTCTCAAAAATGCTTTTGTATTTAGTGATAAAGCTGTAGTTTTTTAATATTATATTCTATATAAATTAATTACAAGTCATTGCCAATAAAACTATTCAAAAAACGTGCTTTTGAAAATATTGTAAGCCAAAAGACGATATAATAAATTCAGTATCCAATATGTATTCCTGCAAAAATCCTAACAGCTTTTGATTTTATATAGATGTAACATGATAATCTAAATGCCAACAAGCAATACCTCTTGAATCCTGCCGTATTTCAATTCTCTTTTTCCCATATAACGATTTTCCCATTTTTATTTATCCCGTCAGTAGCTCCACCTTGCCGGGTTCAGGGTGCGAAGCTACGGACGGGTCCCCTAAAAATCTGCAAGGCCGCTTCGCGCCCTACGGGTTTTGGCGAAAATTTTTCAACCCGTCCAGCCGGGCGGTTGAAAATTTTGAATAAAAATAATATGATGAGTATCAAAAAAATTCCAAGCA
>JABLTO010051363.1_pt1 | contig 25332 bp, 17 predicted proteins | sample 7160091 | NCBI WGS metagenome assembly JABLTO01 (sample SAMN14651225, study PRJNA627086) | human gut metagenome | isolation source: feces | host: Homo sapiens
ACATTCTACAAGGAGAAGGGTCATCTCCGTCTGCAGCCGGAATCGCCGCCGGAAGTGCCGCCGCTGCCGCCGGAATCTTCGCCGCCGTCGCCGCCGGAGGGCTCCTCCTTACCGGAGGGGGAGACCGGGGCGGCATACAGCTTGCGCACGGCGGTGAAGGCCGTGTCGGCATACAGCGGCTGGGTGATGTCCGGGGTCCAGCTGATACCGGCCTCGGGGATGTTGTGGTCCGCCAGCAGCTGGGACAGGGCTTCTGCCGCCGGTGCTGTGCCGTAGGGGACAGACAGGGTGAGCGCCTGCCCATCCACTTGGAGGGTGGCGGTCACCTGGGTGTCCTCCTCCGTCAGGGTGTAGGGAATGGACAGGATGAAGGCGTGGTTTTCGGCGTCCGTCAATGTGACGGTGAGGGTGATCTGGCCTTGGCTGCGCCCCTTGACCGTCAGGGGACGGTAGGTGAAGGCGCTGGTGGTGTCCTCTGCCGGTGTGCCCACGGTGACGCGGAAGTCGTCGTTCTCGGCGCGGAACACGTCGGGATGGAGGACGGAGGTGTCCTCGTCGTTGGAGAGGGGTATGGGCTGAAGGACGTACTTCTTGGTATCAGTGTCGCTGCCGGAGGTGACGGTGACGCCGGAGACGGAGAGACCGTCAAAGGCGGCGGCGCTGCCCCGGCTGTACAGGTACAGCTTGGCACCGGCGTAGGCGGGGCGGTCGGAGTACGGCGCGCCGGAGGGCACGTTGTCCGTGAAGGCCGTGCCGTCCTTATTCATGACGCCCTGCCGGTAGTCGGGCGCTTCGCCGGAGGTGTTGGCGATGCCCAGCACGCCCTGCATGCGGACGGGAAGCACAAGGGGCAGCTGGCTGGTGAAGATCTTGCCATCGGGGGCGGTGTAAGTGGCGGTGACCAGGGTGCGGTCCTCGCCCTCACCGGTGGCGGTGAGGGTGACAGAGGCCGTATGGTCGGCCTTGGTAACGGGAACAGAGGCCGTGAGGACCCTGTCGCCGTGCTGGGGCGTGACTGCCCATTTGACATCCAGTGCGCTGCCGCGGCTGTCGCGGGCGGTGAGCGTTAAATTACAGGTGTCACCGACAAAGAAGTCGTCGCCGGGCAGGCCGTCCACGGAGATGTCCAGCGTGGAGGTGACGCTCACCAGCAGTCGGGCGGTATAGTCACCCAGCGTGGCGAAGACCTCGGTAGAGCCGACGGCCTTGCCGGTGAATTCCACGGTGTAGGTGGTGGGGTTCTTGCCGGGGGCGGAGGTGCGCACCGGCTCGGAGACGGTCACCACATCGTCCCGGGCGCAGGTGATGACGGGGAGCTCGTCCCCGGCGTCGCCGGAGAAGGTCAGCGTCAGCTTGGCGGTGGGGGTGGTGATACGGTCCAGAGACAGCAGACCGTTGCTCCAGTAGAGACCGGAGGTGGGCCATGCGCCGTAGTGCAGATGAGCGGTGCCGTACTGGGTCTCCTGGGTCAGCACGGTGGGGAAGGGGTAGTTCTGGCCCTGCAGGGCTGCGGCGCTGCCGGGGAAGCTGTATTTGCCGTGGGCCGCCTGGCCGTTTTCCTCCGTGGTGACCCAGTGGAAGCTGCTGCCGCCATTGCCGTTGAGCAGCTCCACGAAGGTCTTGCCGCCGGCGGAGGTTTGCGCGGACATCTGGTCGTAGGTCAGGGCGGTAAGGCCGTTGATGGTGTAGGTGCTGCTGCCGGTGTTCCAGGTGTACTTGGACAGATAGCTCAGATCGCCACGGAGCATATCCATCCGCGCGGTATCGGTGTTCAGCAGGGTGGACAGGGAGTAGTAAGTGTAGATGTATTGCCACTGGGATGGGGACCAGGTCCTGTTGGACTTGCTGTAGAAGGTGGGGAGGTTGCCGAAGGAGATCGCGGCGCTGCTGTCCAGGTAGTAGCAGTTGTTGATGGTCAGCTGGGCGGTGCCGCCGTTCACGCCGGCACGGTCGGCGATGCTGCCGATGAGGGAGATGCCGGTGATGGTGCCCTCCATGGCAGGGAAGGTCATGTAGGTGTAGCAGTTGTTGTAGGTGGGTTGGCCGTCCTTGCTGCCGGAGAAGTTGGAGAAGGTGGCGGAGAAGCCGCTGCCGCCGATGCCGCCGATGTACACGTAGGTGTCCGGGCCGGCCTCCGCGCCGCCCTGGGTCATCTTGACGGCCTTAGGCGTCGACTCATAGCGATCCACGAAGGAGGTGTTGGTGCTGTCGTCGGTAGGGATGCGCTCGTTCAGCAGATCGCTGGCGACGGTGATGCTGCCGCCGGTGTAGCAGTCCGACACATCATAGCGGACGCCGCCCACCAGGCCGCCCACGCGGACATAGTTGCCCCACTGGGCCTTGTTCATGGCGCCTTCACTGGCGTAGCGGTGGGTACAGTTGATATTCAGCTTGACCACGGCGGAGCACCTGTTCAGATTGGCGCTGGATACGCCCACCAGCCCGCCGATGGCGGCTTCGCCCAAGAACTGCCGGTTTTTGCTGTTGTCGGTCACGGTGTAGCCGGCGATAGCGCAGTTGCTGATGGTGCTGACCTTCGTCTTGTCCTTCAGGTTTTCATCATAGTCGTAGGCAATGCCTACCAGACCGCCCAGGGCGTAGGAGGTGGCGTAATTCTCCGGCCCGGTGGCACCGGAGGCGGGGGTGGCGTCGGTCTTGCGCTGGATAACGGCGTCGTTGTCGCTGTAGAGCACGATGTTTTTGATCTCCGCGCCGGCGGTGGTACCGAACAGACCCACGTTGTAGCAATGGGAGGTGATGTTCACATTCTTGATGTAGTAGTTGCCGCCGTCGTAGATACCGCCGAACCAGTTGTACAGCGTCAGATCATAGGTTTCATTGCCCCTGTTCAACTGGCCGTTGTTTACCGCGCCGGCAATGGGGTGGAAGTCGTAGTTTGCGGCCGCGCCGTCGGCGGCGGTGCCGTGTCCTGCGCCGTTGAGGTCGTGGGTCTGCTGCCAGGTGAGGATAGGACGGGGGCCGCCGGTGCTGTCGCCGGCCAGCGCCATCGCCTTTGTCTGCAGCGCATTGCCGCGGCGGTTGGTGTATTGCAGATAGGGATAATACTTGTAGTCACTATTACTGCCTGTGACATCGCGCATCGTGCTGCCCTGACCGTCGATATAGCTCCAGTTAATGTATTGCAGCTGCTCTATGGAGCGTACCTGGTAGGGCTTGGAGGCCGTTCCCGGCGCATTGTTGGAGGACAGGGCGAAGGCATCGGCAAAGAAGGGGCTGACGGTGTAGGTCAGCGCGGCGTCCTCGTGGGTCAGCGTCCAGGCATCGTTGGCCTGGGTGCCGCTGGTCAGGTGCAGACCGTTATCGGAGGTCTTGTAGGTGACGAAATTGAATTCCGGCATCTGCCGGTGCAGGTCATCGGCCGCCGCGGTATAGCGAGTGCCGTTCACGGTGATGCCGGTGGAGAGCACAGGCTCGGTGGTGCTGCCGGCGGACCAATAGTAACCGTAGCCGTAAGCGGTAACGGTGCCGCCGTCGTCATGGGAGACACAGAGACTGCTGTTGGCCTTGTATTCGCCGTCCTCGACACCGATCGAGGAGAAATAGTAGCCGCTGCCGGTGGGCTTGGACTCATATTCCCAGTACAGCAGGCCCAGAACGCCCATATCGGCAGGTGTCACCCAGTCGCCGTAATGGACGCGGCTGCCGTCGTGGCCGGCGACGATGCCGGGATAGGGGTAGGCCTTGCCGGCGGAGTCCAGGGTCTTATCGTGCTGGAAGGTATTGGCGGCGGAGACGGCGCCAAAGCCGCCCAGCCGGGTGGCCATGCCGCGCAGGGCCGGCTCGTTCACCGGAGCCGCGCCGGATCTGTCCGTGTACTGGTATAGGTGAACGCTGTCTACAAAGCGGTATGTGCCGCCGTTGAGGTAGCAGCAGCCGGATACGCCGCCGGCAGTGGGGGCAAAGCCGTGAATATCCGCATTGGGTGAAGTCATGGCTGTGGCGCAGTAGCTGGCGCGGAGGGAACCGGTGTTGCTGCCGGCAAAGCCGCCCAGCGTCACGCCGCCGCCGTTGATCGTGCCGATCTCAATGTCGGCCATGGCGTAGCACTGCTGGACGACGCCGCTGTTGCCGCCAGCGAAGCCGCCGGCGCAGAGCGTGGCGTACAGGCTATTGGCGAAAAGGCGCGGTGCGCTGACGCCGGAGGCGCGGACTGTACCGCTGTTGCGTCCCACCAGGCCGCCCAGATACAGGATACTGCCGTGACGGGCGTCGCCGTTCACGGAGAAGCCCGCGGCGGCGCAGTTGTAGACCGTGCCCTCGTTGCAGCCGGTCAGGGCGCCGATGCAGGCGGTTTGCAGAGAGAGCTGACCTTCCAGAGAAACGGTACGATCCTTATTGGCGGTGAGCAGTATGATATTGCGCAGGGTGCCCCGGTTCAGACCGAACATACCGGCATAGCTGGTGCCGTCGGTGTTGACGGCGCTGGTAAAGGAGGGCGCTGCGATGGTATAGCCGCCGCCGTCGTAGGTGTGGATGAAAGGCTTGCCGTCTGCGGCACCGATAGGCGGCTGCGTGTGCACCGTGAGACGGGCGTAGCTGTTGTAGTCGATGGGGCGCTCCTGCAGGAAGACGGCTGTCTTGTCCAGCAGGGTACGGTAGGTATCGTAATACAGGCTCAGGTCGTGCAGATGACGGGCCGTGCGGATGCCAACCTCCGCCGGGGCGCTGGGCAGGGCGGCGCTCTGGATCACGCGGCAGACGAAGTGGGGATTGAAGAAGTAGGAGATGTCATCCACCGTCACCTGACGGTAGAAGGCGGGGGACACCTCACTGGTATAGACCAGCGCATCGGGCAGGCGTACCAGCCAGTAGCCGCCGCCGATATCCTCAGTGTGCCGAAGCATGTCAGTATTTTCTATACCGCCCAGGGTATAGGCGACGGTGATGGCGTCCGTAGGCTGGGTGCGGTAGACCATGCCGTAGCCGTCGTCCACAACGGTGCCGCCGGAACGGAGGGTGGAGCGGTTGGCACCCAGGAAGCCGTAGGTGCCGTCGCTGTATTTTTCATAGTAGGCCAGCGCGCCGGACTCGAAATCCGCCTGCCAGTCGCCGTAGTGGGGCAGACCGGTGAGCCGGGGGTAGGAGTAGGTGCTCAGGCCCATGTTGTCCATGAGGTTGTAGGCCACGGTGTCGCTTGTCTCCGCGGTAAAGGCGGTACCCAGGACCTTTACGCCCTCTGCGCGGTTCTGGCCGCTCCATTCGGCGTAATTGACGAAGCTGGTGCCGGACAGATCGTTCCGGCTGGGGAACAGGTAATAGACAGCGTCTATGTCGGCGGGAGCCGTGCCGGCAGCGGGGGGCTTGACAGTGGAGTAGGTCAGCTTCATGTCGGTGCCCAGGCGGACGCAGGCACTGTAACAGGCCTTGAGGCTGTCGCTGCCGGAGAGCTCGCCGCCGGAGAGACCGGCGGTGGTGCCGGCGCTCTGGAAGCCGGCGGCGTAGCAGTTGGACAGGGCGATATTGGCGGTGCTGTTGCAGGCGCCTATCAGGCCGCCGGCGACGCCGTTATTGGCGGCGGCGTACAGGTAGCAGTCCGCGTAGGAATGGTCCACAGTCAGAGCAGCACTGTCCGTATTGCCCACCAGGCCGCCGGCATAGCGGACACCCTGAATCACGGTAGCCGCGAAGCTGCGGCGGATGGTCAGCGTGCCGTCGCAGCGGCCTGCCAGACCGCCCGCCGTGCTGCCGCGGAGCCAGATGTCCTGTTCGGTCTTGGTGCTGAGTTTGTCGCGGGTGGGACTGAGATACACCTGACAGTCGAGGATCTCGGTCTTGCCGCTGAGACGGCCGGCCAGGCCGCCGGCATTGCCGGAGGCGGTGATGTCGGCACCGCAGAGGCGCAGGTTTTTCAGCGTGCCGGAGAAGGCGGCAAAAAGACCGCCGTCGCCGGTGGTGTTCACGGTCAGACCGTAGATGACCGGGTGGTAGACCTGGCCGTTTACGGTGGCCTTGCTCTCGCAGTAGGTCAGGTGGCTGTTGGTGATGGGCGTGAACGTGCGGGAGCCGTACAGGCGGTCCCAGCCGTCGTCGGTGTTTTCGTTGACAAATTGGATATCCTGCTCCTGCACGGCGCGGGTGATGCTGTCGGGCAAGCGGGAGGCCGTGTCCAGATTTTGCAGGTGGCGGGCGTAGGTAACAACGGCGGTGTCGCCGCCGCGAACCTCGGCAAACAGACTGTTGGCGGTCAGCGTGCCGGAGGCGGAGTCCACCAGACGGTTCTCACACGTCACCTCCACGGTGATGGTCAGGTCCGCGCCGGGGGTCAGGTTTTTGTTTTTGAAGCGGGCCTGCTGGCCGAAGCGCATACCGTCCGTCAGAGAGTCCAGGACCATGGTGGCGGTGTAGGTGAGATAGTCGGTCTTGACCTCGCTGCCGGTCAGCTCGATGCGGGAGGTGCTGTGGACGCCGTCGGAGACGGTCACATAGAAGTGCAGCGGCTCCATAGGCGTGTCACAGGTGACGCGCAGAAGAAGCTGCTCTTTGTTGATGATCTCCATATGGGGCGTCAGCTTGCCGGTAATCTCGGACTGCACACTGTCGCCGCCGTAATAGCCCACGGTGGCGCCGGCGCTCAGCCGGCCATCACGGAACCGCAGGGGATTGAAGCTGTCAAAGTCGTAGGTCAGGGGTTTTTCACTGTAAAACACGGCGTAGACGCTGCCGCTGGTGGGGTCGAGCTCGATCACCCAATGGTTGTCCCACAGCTGGCGGTCCACCTGATCCTTCGGCAGGATGGCCGCGGCGGCGGAGCCTTCGCCGGTCTTGGCGGCGGAGGTCACATAGTGCAGGGAGGTTTTTCTCTCGGCGGCGTCCAGCGGTGTGTTGTTCAGGGGCTGCAGATCCTCCGCATAACAGTCGGAAATGCGGCCATTGGCCAGCAGCTCGGACAGCTTGTTCTGGGCGGCGTGGTAGACGATCTCCGCCTTGGCGTCCAGCTCCGTCTGGCGCAGGTCGCGCTGATGGCGGGTGATGGGGATCATGGCCAGGCCCATCAGCACGATCAGGATGGCGACCGCGATGAGGACTTCGGACAGCGTAAAGCCGGAATTATTCTGTTTTGAGAGCTTTTTTTGCATAACACAATCGATACGCTGCCCCGCAAAGGGACGCGGGCGGAAAAATGGTTGGGACGCAGTCAGGGCATCAGCTCGAAAAAGATGAGGTGAAGCACGGTTTTGTACTGTGCTTTATTGGCATCATACTGCACGTCCACGTTGGAGAGGAAGTTGACATTGGCGCTGGCGCTCAGCGCGTCGATGATCTGGCGGGACTGGGCGTAGGAAGCGGTCTGGTAGGTCAGCGTCACGGGGCGCAGCACGAGATAGCCCTCCTGGGTGGTGCCCTCGGTGCAGTCCACCTCGTATTGCAGGGTGGCGGCCATGAGCTTGTCCAGCTCGGTCATCAGGGCCTGGTCGTTGTCGTACTGGGGCAGGGCACGCTCCTGGCCGGAGGCCTTGATGGCGGCAATGGCCTGCTGCATCTGCTCCAGCTGGGCCAGACGGACACGGTCGGTGTCCAGCTCGGCCTGCTCGATGTCGGTGTTGGTGCGGAAGGAGGTTATCTGGCGGTCGATGGGCTCCAGAAACAGCTTGCAGTAGCCCAGGACCAGCACCAGCACCACCAGGATCAGCAGCAGGGTCTTTTCCCGCTTGGTAAGCTCGCGGTTCATTGAGACACCTCCTCCGGCTGGCGCAGTTCGATGCGGACGGTGAAATCCATGATGGTGGCAGCCTTGCCCTCCTCCGTGGAGGCGACGCTGAGGGAGACGCTGTCCACGATGGGGGAGAGGCGCAGGCGGGCGAACATGGCGGAGATCTGGTCCAGGGTCATGCCGGACATATCCACGTTCATGGTGTTTTGGGTGATCTGGAGCGCCGTGAGGGAGCCATGGCTGAGCATCTCCTGCTCCAGCAGGTCCAGGGCCGCCTGACGGTCCACGGCGGCGGGGATGTCCTCGCTGCCGGCGGCGGTCATCCAGTCCATGGAGTAGGTGCGGTATTCCAGCAGGACGCGGTCGTAGTCGGACAGGGCCTCCTGGGCGCTCACATACTGGGTGTGGACGCGGTCATAGGCGGCCTGGGCCTTGTCCAGACGGCGGTACTGCTGGAGCACGCCGAAGTTGACCACAACGGTTACCAGCGCCGCAATGGCCAGAATACCGATGAGCAGGGTACGGCGGTCACGCTGGCGGTCCTCCTGCAGGTTCAGGTTGATGCCGGTCTTCTGGGGGCACTTTATCATTTTCCGCGCGGGCGCGGCAGTGCGCGTATCCACGGTGATACCGTTCTTTTCCGCGATCATTGCAGACCTCCTCTCAGTCCCTCGTCCACGCCGCCGATGGCGCGGAGATACATCCACGGCTCATCCAGGGTCACATCGTCGCCCAGCAGCTCCTGGGCGGTGTGCAGGTGCAGGTGCGTGGTCTCGGCCAGCGCCTGACGCAGGGGGACAATATTGCAGCCGCCGCTGCACAGGCACAGGTCAGTGAGCTCCTGCTGCCGGTTGTTGTAGTTGAAGAAGTTGACGGCCTTCATCACCTCCACGGCGATGCGGGCGTAAAACGATTGGGCATAGTCGGAGGAGAGCACGTCGTTGTAGTTTTGCAGCACATAGCTGTGGGCTACATGGATATCCACGCCGCAGTGCTCCGCTACCAGCTGCTCCAGACGGTTCAGGCCCAGGTCGATCTCCCGGCGGCTTTCGAAGAAGGCGCCGCGGTAGATGTAGAGATAGGCGGCGGTGTGGCCCAGGTTGACGATGCACATATCCCGCTGGGGCAGGCCGGTGCGGCGGTAGTAGGCCGCAAGCACGCCGGCGTAGGCGCACTCACTGGGGGTGAGGACCTGCAGCCTGAAGCCGGCGCGGCGCATCATGGCGCGGTAGCGCTCCGCCGTCTCCTTGAGCATGGCACAGGCCAGCAGCGTCATTTCGGTGGGATAGCCGTCCTGGTCGCGGAGAATGTCGCGCATGGAGTAGTCAAAGTAGTACTTGCTCTTCTCGTCCGTAAGGAAGTCGCGGAACTCGTAGGGCAGGTTGTAGCGCAGCTGCTGCTCCGTCATGGCGGGCATGGTCAGCTCGCGGGTAAAGACCTCGGTGGAGGGCAGGACCACGGCGGCGTTGGTCAGGGGAATGCCGTTGTCCCGGGCGGCCTGGCGGAGGAAGTCCGCCATGGCGTCCATGGACAAGATCCTGCCGTCAGCCACCATGTTGTCCGGCAGGGGGGCCATGGCGGCCTTTTTCAGCGTACTGCCGGCGAAGTAGGCCAGCTTAACGCTGCTGCCGCCGATATCAATGCCAACGATCTTCTTCAAAACAGAATACCTCGCTTTCTTGGAGATGGGGGCTCACAGCAGGGAAAGATACCAGTCGATAAGGTTCTGGCCGAACAGGGCGGCGCACCAGGTGGCCAGCGCGATGCCGGGGCCCCAGGGAAGGCCCTGCTGTCCGCGCTTGGCGCGGACAAGGCCCCATAGGAGGCCGACGACGCAGGCCAGCAGCAGGCACAGCAGGTTTTTCTGCCAGCCCAGAAACAGCCCTGTGAGAAACAGCAGCTTGATATCGCCGCCGCCCATGGCGTCGCGGCGGAGCAGCTTCTCCATCAGCAGCGCCAGCAGCAGGACGCCGCCGCCCACGGCGACGCCGCCGATGAGGCCGTCCAGCGCCCGTTTGCCCGGGTCCGGGACAAAAAACAGGGTGACGATAAAAAGCACAACGCCGACCGCGATAAAGCGGTCGGGGATGATGTACCCCTCCAGGTCCGCGAAGGCGCAGGCCAGCAGCAGGCAGGCCACGGCCCAGGCTTCGAGGGTCCGGAGGGAGATATCATAGCGCAGCAGCAGCGACACGAACACCAGCGCAGCCACCGCTTCACCCACCGCGTGGCGGGGGGAGAGCTTCGCGCCGCAGTAACGGCAGCGGCCATGGCTGAACACATAGCTGAACACCGGCACCAGGTCGCGGGGCGACAGCACATGGCCGCAGACGTCGCAGTGGGAACGGCCGCGGAGGACGCTCTCGCCATGGACGATGCGCCAGGCGGCGCAGTTGAGAAAGCTGCCCATGCAGGCGCCCAGCAGGGCGGCGATGAAGCAGCTGTATACGGTGATGGCGGGGGCGGCGTACAGCATGGGAACAGGCTCCTTTGTGTCGTTGCGGGTGTCCCCGCCCCGGCACAGCCGGGGCGGGGGAGGGAGAAGAGCAGGAATCAGCCATTGAACGTGGCGGAAGCCAGCGTCCAGGTATAGGTCTTGCCATTAGCGTCATTGCCGTCAGTCAGCTTATCGGCCTTATACTGGAAGGTGTTGTCCTTGCCATCAACCTTGGTGAACTTGGTTTCGTAATTCAAGGTGGTTTTATCGCCGTTGTCAGGACCTTTAAGGAACGCATCCTTGTCGGTGGGGATGTCCTTGTTCTCGGTCAGGATACCGACCTGCCACTCGGCGTACAGAGCGCGGACATTGGCGACGTCAGCGGCCTCCTTGGACTTGGTCAGAGCGCCGTTGAACACGGGGATGGCGATAGCCACCAGAACAGCGATGATGGCGACAACGATCAGCATCTCCATCAGGGTGAAGCCCTTTTTGTTGTTGAGTTTTTTCAGCATGGGTAGTTTCTCCTTTTCTGTTTGTAGTTCTATATCGTCCCGCAGCGTTGCGCGCGGAAATGATACCTTGGTTATATGCCGCCGTACAGGGTAAACATGGGCAGGTAGACCGCCAGCAGCAGCAGGACCACCAGCACGGCCAGGGCAATGGTGATGGCCGGCTCCAGCACGGCCAGCAGCCGGGCGGTGGTGACGGACACCTCGTTGTCGTAGTAGCCGCCGATGACGTCCAGCGTCTCCTCCAGTGCGCCGGAGCGCTCGCCTACGCCCACCATCTCGGTGAGCATGGCGGGGAAGCACTCGATGCCGGCCATGCTCTCAGCCATGGGACGGCCGCGCTCCACGTCCTGCCGGACCTGACGGACCGCCAGGGAGAAGGTGTAGTTGCTCACGACGTTGGCGGTGACCTCCAGTGCCCGGGGCAGCGGCAGACCTGCCGCCAGCAGGGTGGCCATGCTGTGGGCGAACTGGGCGGCGGCGTTCATGGAGTGTATGCGGCGCAGCGGGGCGCGCGTCAGGCTCCAGGCGGCCAGCGCGGCGCGGCCGCGCTCCGTGCGGCGGAAGGTCAGGTAGGCGATGACCAGCAGGGCCAGAACGCCCAGCACCAGCCACCACCACTTGGTGAAGAAGGCGCTGACGGCCATCAGGGCTCTGGTGACGCCGGGAAGGCTGCCGGAGCCCAGGTCCGTGAAGGCGTCCGTGAACGCGGGGACCGCCACGGCGATGATGATGACAAAGACGACGATGGCCACGATGATGACCATCACGGGGTACGTCAGGGTGCTGACGATCTTGGCCCTGGTCTTGGCGGAACGGTCGTAGTAGGCATGCAGACGCTGGAAGCAGCTCTCCAGCGTGCCGGACTGCTCGCCGGCGCGCAGCGTCTCGGTAAAGGTCTTGGGCAGGTAGGGGGCGTTGTTCTCGAAGCTCTGGGCAAGGGAGTAGCCCGCGCCCACCTCCTCGGAGACCTTATCCAGCATCCGGCGGAGGTATTTGTTCTTCGTCTGGGCGGCTACCATGGACACGCAGCGCTCCACCGACAGCCCGGAGGCCAGAATGATGGCAAACTGGGAGCACAGGAGCGCCAGCTCCTTCTCCTTGACCCGGAAGGCCACGGGGCGGGAGAGCACGCTCTCCTTCTTCTCGGGAACGGCCTCCAGCTTCGTGATGATGGCAACGCTCTCGCGGAGCTTGTCCGCCGCCTCAAATTCATCGTAGGCGCGGAGCACACCGGAGACTTTCGCGCCGCCGGCGGTCTGGCCTTTATAACGGAATGTGGTCATGGGCGCGGGGCGCTCCTTTCTGTGAAATCAGGTCTCGGCGGCGGTGTTGATGACGCGGGCGGCCTCCGCCGCGGAGGTGACGCCGGCAAGCACCAGCTCGCGGCAGCTTTCCCGCAGGGTGGTGAAGCCGTCCTGCCGGGCGGCGGAGAGCAGCTCGTCGCCGTCGGCGCCGTGGCTGATGCGCCGGCGGAGGCGGCTGTTGAGCAGCAGTATCTCAAACACGGCGCGGCGGCCGATGTAGCCGGAATGGCGGCACTCGGGGCAGCCGACGCCCTTGTAGAAGGTGACGTCGCTGTCCTCGGGCAGGCCGAGAAGAAGCAGCTCCTCGGCAGAGGGACGGTAAGCCGTTTTGCAGTGGGGACAGAGCTTGCGGACCAGACGCTGGCTGACCACGCCCCGCAGGGCGCTGGACACCAACCAGGGCTCCACGCCGATGTCCTCCAGACGGTGGACGGCGGAGACGGCGTCGTTGGTGTGCAGGGTAGAGAAGACCAGGTGGCCGGTGATGGCTGCCCGCATGGCGATGGAGGCCGTCTCACCGTCGCGTATCTCGCCCACGGCGATGATGTCCGGGTCCTGACGCAGGATCGCGCGCAGGCCGCTGGCAAAGGTCATGCCGGTCTTTTCGTTGATCTGACACTGGTTCACGCCGGGAAGGTGGTACTCCACCGGATCCTCCAGCGTGACGATGTTCAGCGCGTCGCTGGACAGGTCGCGGAGCATATTGGACATGGTGGTGGACTTGCCGGAGCCGGTGGGGCCCACCAGCAGCACCACGCCGCTGGTGTTTTTCAGCAGGGCGTTGTAGTTGTCCAGGTCGCGGCCCTCCAGCCCGAGGACGGACTTGTCCAGCACCTGGGCGGACTTGTCCAGCAGGCGAAGGACGATCTTCTCACCGTAAACGGTGGGCATGGAGGCGATACGCAGGTCAAGGCTGTGGCCCCGGACGGAGAACATGGCGTGGCCGTCCTGGGGCACCTTGTGCTCGGCAATATTCATGCCGCCCATGATCTTCAGGCGGGAGATGACGGTGTTCTGCAGATCGGCGGGCACAGTGAGCACACGCTGCAGCAGGCCGTCAATACGCATACGCACCAGCATTTCACCCTCCTGGGGCTCCAGATGGATGTCGCTGGCGCGCTCGGTGAAGGCGCGCTCGATCAGGGAGTTGACAAAGCGGATGGTGGGGGCGGAGGCCTCCGGGTCGGCGGTGTCCCGGGCCATCTGGGCGGGGATGATGTCCTCGCCGGCACCGGCCTCGCGCTTCATCTCCTCGATGACGCGGGCGGTGCCCTCGCTGCCATACAGGCGCTCGATGGCCTGCTCCACCGCCTTGCGGGTGGCGATCATGGGGATGATGCGTTTGCGGGAGGCGGTCTTGACCTCGTCCTGGGCCACAAAGTCCAGGGGGTCGTGCATGGCCAGATACAGGCGGTCCTGCACCAGCTTTACCGGGACCACGAGAAACTTTTTGGCCAGGTTCCGGGGGACGTATTTGGCCAGCTCCACGGGAATGGACACGGCGGTCAGGTCCACGAAGTCCACGCCCAGCTGCACACGCAGCGCGTCAATGAGCTGCGCTTCGGAGATAACCCCCTGCCGGATGAGAACATCGCCCAGACGCTGGCCATCCTCGCGGGGCAGGGCCAGGGCCTGCTCCAGCTGCTCGCCGGTGATGATACCGGAGGAGACCAAAAGATCGCCCAGCCGCATGTATGCCACGGAATACACCTCCAAACGGTAAAAAACACAAAAAAATAAGTAGGAGCGAAAACGCGGGACGCAGTCTGCGCCTCGCGGTAGTGTTTTCAACCCCTACAATATCCTACTGTATGTAGTGAAAATTACTATACTATACTGCATTTTCTCCGTAAAGTCAATTCCTTTTTTGACATTCTTCCACATAAAATCGGCAAAAATGGAGGGTTGATTCGTGAAAATCATGCGCTCATATGACAAATTTCAGAAGAACCTGCAACAAATCCGATCGTGTGATAAGAAGCGGTTAACAAGCATGGTTCAGAAAAGCCAACCCTTTTTACGGCGGGGCGGTGGCGGCGGGTCCCGGCGGAAGGGTTTATCCACCAGAATGATGTCATCACCGAACTTCTGGACGCACTCCCAGGGGATGTAGTAATCCTCGCCCCGGCCGAACAGCCCGAAGAACCGGCAGGGACCGAAGACGATCAGCGCCTTGACGGAGCCCTCCGGCACCGTGACCTCCACGTCGCCCACACAGCCAAGGCGGCAGCCGTCGCACAGATTGATGACCTCTTTGCGCCGCAGCAGCGAAAATTTGCACAGCATCGGCGTCACCTCCTGCCGTCAGGATATGCGCGGCGGAGGCTGTCCCATACCGTCGGATCTTAGGGCTTTTCGCCGGGGAGAATAACCGCCGCACCGGCGGGAAATACTGCCACTATCACGAAAGAGGCAGGTGGCGTCATGCGGGGCAGAGTGGAGATCAGCGGCATCAACACAGCGAAGCTGCCTGTGCTGAAAAACGATGAGATGACGGCGCTGCTGCGCCGCGCCCACGCAGGTGATACAGCGGCGCGGGAGCAGCTGATCTGCGGCAATCTGCGGCTGGTGCTGTCGGTGCTGCAGCGGTTCGCGGGGCGGGGCGAGAGCGCCGACGACCTGTTCCAGGTGGGGTGCATCGGTTTGATGAAGGCCATCGACAACTTTGATGTGGAGCAGCCGGTGCGGTTCTCGACTTACGGCGTGCCCATGATCGTGGGGGAGATACGCCGCTATCTGCGGGACAACAGCGCCCTGCGGATCAGCCGCAGTATGCGGGACACGGCCTACAAGATCCTGCGGGCCCGTGAGGCGCTGCTGGTGGAGACGCAGCGGGAGCCCACGGTGGAGCAGCTGGCGCGGTATCTGGACATTCCGCGGGAGGACGTGGTGTTCGCCATGGACGCGTTCAGCGATCCGGTGAGTTTGTACGAGCCGCTGTATGCCGACAGCGGGGACACGGTGTGCGTCATGGACCAGGTGCGGGACGAGAAGAACACCGACGAGGGCTGGCTGGACCGCATCGCGCTGAAGGACGCCATAGCCCGGTTGGACCCGCGGCAGCGGAGCATACTGGCGCTGCGGTTCTGCCAGGGGAAGACGCAGATGGAGGTCAGCAGCGAGATCGGTATCTCACAGGCGCAGGTGTCACGACTGGAAAAGACAGCACTGAGCAGCATCAGGAAGAATATGTGAGTATCCCCCGGCTTCGCCGGGGGATACTTGTGTCTTTTGCGTCTTTTGAAAAACGCCCTCTTTTCTTTTGGAAAAGTTTGGTGTATACTATATGCTGAATGAGTATTTGCACCGGAGGTACTGACTATGTTTGATAATCGACGGGAGATCATGCAGGATGTATTTCTGACGTATCTGCCCGCACAACGTTTCAAAACCAGCCGCATGACCGTGCAGCTGATCGCGCCTTTGCAGAGAGAGACAGCGGCGGCCAACGCGCTGCTGCCCGCCGTGCTGCGGCGGGGCACCGTCCGCTGCCCGGATATGGAGAGCCTGTCCGCCGCGCTGGATACGCTGTACGGCGCCAATATCGACTATACCGTCCGCAAAAAGGGTGAGCGCCAGTGTGTGGGTTTTGCTGCCGGCTTTATCGACGACGCCTTCACGCCCCACGGCGAGAAGCTGCTGGAGCCTGTGTCGGCGATGCTTGGCGAGCTGCTGCTGGACCCTGTGACCCACGGGGGACGTTTTCTGAGCAGCTATGTGGAGAGCGAAAAGGCCAACCTGATCGACGCCATTCGTGGCCTGAAGAACGACAAGCGTGACTGGGCGGATATCCGGCTCATGCAGGAGATGTGCGCCGGCGAGCCGTACAGCGTGCTGCGCCTGGGAGACGAGGAGACGGCCGGGCGTATCACCAACCAGTCACTGTATGTCCACGGGCAGGCGCTGATGGCGTCCAGCCGGGTGGAGGTCATCTACTGCGGCAGCGCGGAGGCGCAGCGTGTGGAGGACGCAGTGCTCACGGCGCTGGCGGCGCTGCCCCGCGGCGCCCAGACGGCGCTGCCAGAGGTGCAGCGCATACAGGCACCGGATACGCCCCGGCGGATCGTGGAGACGATGGACGTGACCCAGGGCAAGCTGGCCATGGGCTACCGCTGCAGCAGCGACGACTATCCGGCCATGGTGCTGGCAAATCTGATTTTCGGCGGCACCAGCAACTCCAAGCTGTTTTTGAACGTGCGGGAGAGGCTGAGCCTGTGCTACTACGCCTCCAGCAGCTATGCCCGCAGCAAGAACATTCTGACCGTGTCCAGCGGCGTGGAGACCGCGGACTTTGAACGGGCGGAGGCGGAGATCGGCCGCCAGCTGCAGGCGGTGCAGCAGGGCGATTGGGAGGACTGGGAGCAGGAGGGTGCTCTGCAGGCCATCCGTGCGTCGCTGCTGTCACTGTCGGACTCTCAGGGTGCGCTGGAGAATTTCTATCTGGGCCAGATCGCGGCTGGGGTCGAGGAGACACCGGAGGAGCTGGCCGCGGCGCTGGAGCAGGTGACAAAGGAGCGCATCGTGGCGGCGGCACAGACGGTGAAGCCGGATATGGTGTACTTCCTGCGGGGAAAGGAGGAGGCGTAACATGGACAAGAAGCTGTATCCCCGCATCGGCGAGGAAGTGATATGGGAGACGCTGGACAACGGACTGCCGGTGTGCATCGTGCCGAAGCAGGGCTTTTCCCGAAAGTACGCGCTGTTTGCCACCCGTTACGGCGGCATGGATATGCGCTTTGAGCTGAACGGACAGTGGCTGGACACTCCGGCGGGCATCGCCCACTATCTGGAGCACAAGATGTTCGACACGAAGGACGGCAACGCCCTGCAGGAGTTGGCGAAAAACGGCGCGGAGCCCAACGCTTTCACCTCCAACGCCATTACGTGCTACTATTTTGACTCTACGGAGAAGTTTTACGAAAATCTGGAGATACTGCTGTCCTTCGTGTCTGTGCCCTATTTCACCGATGAGAGCGTGGAGAAGGAACAGGGCATCATCGGCCAGGAGATCGGCATGATCGAGGACAACCCCGAGTGGCAGGTGTACAAGCAGATGATGCAGGCGCTGTACCGCAGCAGTCCCGCGCGGACGCCGGTGGCCGGCAGCGTGGAGAGCATCAGCCATATCACGGCGCAGACGCTGTATGACTGCCACAAGGCGTTCTACACCCCGGCAAATATGTGCCTGGTGGTGGTAGGCGATGTGGACCCCGAGACGGTGCTGGCCACGGCAAAGCGGGTGCTGCCGGCGGAGAGCGGGGCGATCATCCGGCGCGACTATGGCGCGGAGGAGAGCACCGACGCCGCCTGCGGCTATGCCGAGGCACAGATGGAGGTGGCCATGCCCACGTTCCTGGTAGGCTTCAAGTGCCCGCCCCAGCACGGAGGGGAGGCGCAGCACCGGTTCGCCGCCATCGGCGAGCTGGCTTGTGATGTGCTCATGGGCGAGTCCAGCCCGCTGTATGCGCGGCTGTACAGCCAGGGACTGATCAACGGCTCCTTCGGCGCGGCGTTCGACCTGCTGCCCGGCGCGGCCTATGCCTATGCCGGCGGCGACAGCAAGGACCCGAAGGCCGTGGCGGAGGCCATTCTGGACGAGGCGCAACGGCTGGCGGCGGAGGGTGTGGACGGCGACTATTACAAGCGGATCGTCAACGCCAACTTCGGCGCGGCGCTGCGGGAGCTGAACGCCTTTGAGTCCATCGCCGTGTCCATGGCGGAGGGGCGGTTCCAGGGGTATGACCCGTACCGCTTCCCGGAGATATACGATGACATCACCGCGGAGGATGTGCGCGCGTTCCTGCGGGAGAACTTCACGCGGGCGCACATGGCGCTGTCGGTGATCGCGCCCAAGGAGGGATAACATGAACGTGAGGATCATGGCGGACAGCCCCATCCGGTTTCCGGGGCTTTTCGGGGACTGGGCCTTTACCGGCTCGTCCGTAGCCTTCCATATCGGAGGAAAGGCCATTTATTGGTACGGAATCATCATCGCGCTGGGCGTGCTGCTGGCGCTGTGGTTCTGCATGAAGCAGAAGGAGAAGTACGGAATCACCGAGGATAACTTGATGGACGGCGTGCTGTGGGGCATTCCCCTGGCTATCGTGGGGGCGCGGCTGTACTATGTGCTGTTTTATCTGGACCGGTTCAAAAAAGCGGATGGTTCCTTTGACTGGGCGGAGTCCGTGGCTATATGGGACGGCGGGCTGGCTATCTACGGCGGCGTGATCGCGGCGGTGCTGGTGTGCTTCGTGCTCAGCAAAAAGCGGGGCTTCAAGCTGGGGGCGCTGACCGACCTGATCGTGATGGGTTTCTTGATCGGGCAGGCGGTGGGCCGCTGGGGCAACTTCATGAACCGGGAGGCCTTCGGCGCGGAGACGACGCTGCCGTGGCGGATGCAGCTGACCACCACCGCGGGGACGCTGGTGGAGGTGCATCCTACGTTCCTGTACGAGAGCCTGTGGAACGTAGTGGGGCTGCTGCTGATCGTCTTTATCGTGGCGAAGGGACGCCGCTTTGACGGTGAGAACACCTGGTTCTACTTCCTGTGGTACGGTATCGGACGGTTCTGGGTCGAGGGGCTGCGGACCGACAGCCTGTACCTGTTCAACTGGACCATCGGCGGCGAGCCCATCCGCGTCAGCCAGGCGCTGAGCCTGGTGATGGTGCTGGTGTCGGCGTTTATGCTGCTGTACAACATCAAGCTGCATCCCCACAAGCCGGAGGAGCTGTATGTGAATATCGCCGCGGCGCAGAAGGCGGCAGAGGGCGAAAGCGCGGACGGCAGCGCGGAGTGACGCGATGCGGCTTCGGCGCGGTGTACAGGTCCATTGCAGAACACCATATGCAGCCTGCTTTCGGAACGGGCGGCGCTGTAAAAAAGAACACCCACGGCTGAAGCCGTGGGTGTTTTGTCTGCATCAGTGCCGCCGCGCGGTGAGGTAGTGGTTGTTGTAGTACGTCTCGGACAGGGAGGTGATCACCACGCAGTGCCCGTTGTAGTAGGAGGACGAGGCGTGGATGAACTGGTCGCCGCCGATATAGATGCCCACATGGGAGGCGGTATAGCCGTAGTCCTGGAAGAATACCAGATCGCCGGGCTGCAGATCGCTGCGGGAGACCTCGGTGCCGTAGCTGAGCTGGCTGGTGGCGCCGTGGGGCAGCTTGATGCCCACCTGGGCGAAGACATACATGGTGAAGCCGGAGCAGTCGAAGCCGCTGGCAGAGGAACCGCCGTAGACGTAGGGCACGCCCAGATACTGCTGGGCGATGGAGACGATGCTGCTGCCGGAGGCGGAGGCGGCCGGCGTTGTCGGGGTCTCGGCAGGTGCTTCGGCGGGAGACCCTTCGGTCGTTGTATTCTCGGCGGGCTTGTCCGCCGTGCCGGTCAGGGCGGAGGTGGGGCAGATCAGCACATACTGAGAGGCCACATAGCCGCTGATGCCGTTGTAGGTAACGGCGAACCAGCCGCCGGACTCAATGCCAGTGACGGCAATGACCGTGCCCTGGGACACGGTGCCCAGAGAGGTGCTGCCGCTTTTGGCGGCGGTACGGATGTTCAGCACGTCCGCGGTGACACGTCCGGCGCCGTTAAGGCCGGAGGCGGTGTCGTAGCGGGTGACATACTGGGCAGCCACATAGCCGCGCTTGCCGTCGAAGGAGATACGGTACCAGTCACCCTCCTGGGCGGTGAGCTCGATAACGGCGCCCTTGTCCAGGGTCTTGAGGATGTCATAGCCGGTGCCTGCGCCGCTGCGCATACGGACGCCGGTGCCGGAGATCACGCCCAGTGCCTGAACGGCGGTGGAGACGGGCGCCTCGTCGGCCTCGGGCGTCTCCTGGGGCGGTTCTTCCTCGGCGGCCTGTGCGGCAGCAGCCTTGGCGGAGTCCTCGTTGTTGAGCAGGGCATCCTCGGCGGTCTCGCCGCCGGGATGGGCCGTCAGCGCCGCTGCGCCCAGCAGGCCGGAGAACAGTGCTGTCTCGGGAGAGGGCTCAGTGGTGTCGGTGGGCAGGGCGGAGACGGAGGCAACGGTCAGGGGCACGGCGGGGGCGGCGTCGGTCATGCTGGCGGCGGCACCGCCGAAGTTGACCACCGCGTCACCGCCGATGACCAACAGCGTGGCCAGAGCCACTGCCAGTGCGGAAAAAATACGCTTCATGGCTTACAGCTTGCCGGCGAGGGCACGCTCCAGCCAGATGCAGCCCACATCCATGGCGGCATAGAGGCTGTCCTTCTCGGATTTCTTGACCACGCGGTCCCGGGACTTGAGGTCCGGGTCGGTCAGCTGAAGCTGGACGGATACACGCTTGGCCATGTCCATGTCCTGCTCCTTGACGGTGTCGAGAATCTGCAGGAGGACGATGTACTTGTCTGCCATGCTGCCGTAGTAGATGAAATTGTCTACGCGGCGCAGGGGGTGGTTCTTATAGATAAGCCCTTCGGGCTTTTTGTTTTCAGCCATGATGATACCTCCGAAAATTTTTGTAACCAAATTGTAACACATTTGGTCGGGGCTGTCAACGCAGGCGCGGCAGGAAAAATATGGGACTTTGTGCCGCAAAGGAAAAAGGGGCTGCCGCGCTTCTGCACGGCAGCCCCTTACAGCGGTACGCTTACAGCTCCAGATAGCTCTTCACCAGAACCTGCAGCAGCTCGTCCCGGTCGATCTTGCAGATCAGGGACCGGGCGGAGTTGTGGTTGGTGATGTAGGTAGGATCCTCGGAGAGAATGTAGCCCACGATCTGATTGATGGGATCATAGCCCTTCTCCTTGAGTGATTCGTAGACGGAGGTGAGGATGTGGTGTACCTGCTGCTCCTTATCCTCTGCCGCGTTGAACTTACGGGTAAATTCGTCCATGTGGGCACCGCCTTTCTCATTTTCTCAACATCGCTTTTAGTATACGCTCTTTTCCCGGAACTGTAAAGGGGAAAAAGTGCGCGGTACAGGGGGAAATCTGCGCGGGATCAGCGGCGCAGCTCCGCACCGAAGCGCTTGGCGATCTTGTTGAGCACGCCGGAGGCGACCTCCTCGATCTCGGCGGAGGTCAGGGTCTTATCCTTGGAGCCAATGGCCAGGCGCAGCGTCAGGGACTTCTTGCCTGCCGGGACCTGCTTGCCGCGGTACTCATCTACGAAGGCCGCGCCGTGGAGCAGCTCACTCTTGATGCCACGGACGGTCTGGGCCACGTCCTTCCACTGGACGGAACCATCCACCAGCAGGGAGATGTCGTAGTCGGTCATGGGATACTCGGCCAGGTGGGTGAAGGTGTTGGTGCGGGACTTCAGGGGGACCAAAGAGTCCTGATCCAGCTGGAAGAGCATTACGTTCATGTTCTTGATGCCGCAGGCCATGGAGACCTTCTTGGCCAGCAGGGCCAGGTCGCCTACCTTCTCGTCACCGCGGTAGATGTTCAGCCAGACCACGTTGTCGGCCCACACGGGCTTCTCCGTCTGGCGGAAGGTCAGCGTCTCCATGTGGACGTAGCGCGCCATCATCTCCACCACGCCCTTGGCCTTGCGGAACAGGGCGGTGATATCCTTGTCGGTGGTGGCGAAGGCGCCCGCCACGTTCTTGCGCTGGGAGGGCAGCTTCTCGCGGGGATCGTAGGGGGAGGTGTAGTTCTCGTCGCGGAACACCTGCGCCGTCTCGAAAATGGAGAACTCGTTGAAGTAGCGCTCGTTCTTCACCACGGCCTTGCACAGGTTGGGCAGCAGGGAGGAGCGCACGAACCGCTCGGCGGGAGACGGCGGCGTGGACAGGGACAGAATGCCCTCCGTGCTCTGCAGCACCGCGTTGACGTAGGATTCCTCCATCCACGGATAGGTGAAGATCTCCTGCATGCCGCAGCGGATGGCCAGATACTCCTTGATGCGCCGTTCCAGATCCTTGTCCAGCTGGTTGATGGCACCGTCGAAGGTGGTGGTGATGGGCTCGGCCTCGAAGTTCTCGTAGCCGTACATCCGGGCGACCTCCTCCATGATATCCGCCTGGATGGACACATCGCCGGTGGAACGCCAGGTGGGGACCACCACATGCATATTGTCGCCGTTGAAGGTGATGCCATAGCCCAGCAGCTCCATTTTGTGCTTGATCTCATCCGGGGACAGGCGCTTACCCAGCCGGCGCTCCAGCCAGCTGAGCGGCACGTCGATCTCCGCCTGCTTCAGGTGCCGGGGATATTCGTCCACCAGACCGGTGACCTTCATCTCCGGGTACAGGTCGGAGAACAGCTGCATGGACAGATCCAGAGCCTGATCGCAGCGCTCCGGGTCGATGGCCTTTTCGTAGCGGGCGGAGGCCTCGGTGCGGTTGTCGTACCGCAGGGCGGTGCGGCGGATGCCGGCGGCCTGGAAGTTGGCGATCTCCAGAATGACCTTGCTGGTGGTGGGGAGGATGGAGTCCTTGGCGCCGCCCATGACGCCCGCCAGACCCACGATGCCCGCATCGTCGGCGATGGTCAGATCGTCGGTGCTGAGGGGCAGCTCCTTGCCGTTGAGCAGCGTCAGCGTTTCGCCCGCTTTGGCGAGGCGAACGATGATGTGCCCGGCGATGTGGTCGGAATCATAGGCGTGGGAGGGCTGACCGGTGGCCAGCATCACATAGTTGGTGATATCCACCAGCGCGTTGATGGGGCGCATGCCGGTTTTCCAGATCCGCACCTGCATCCAGTAGGGAGCGGGCTTGACGCAGACATTTTCGATCTGCGTGCCGGTCATGCGCGGGCAGCGCTCCGCGTCCTCCACGGTGACGTGGAACCCGGAGGTGTTCTCCACGTTCCGGTCGAAGTGGGGGAACTGCGTCATGGGCAGGTCGTACAGCGCTGCGATCTCCCGTGCGATACCGTAGTGGCCCCACAGATCGGGGCGGTTGGTCATGGACTTGTTGTCGATCTCCAGAATGATATCGTTCAGGTCCAGAGCGTCGGCCAAAGGGGTGCCGGCGGGGGCGTCAAAGTCACTGAGGTCCAGAATGTGGGCTTCCTCCTTGGTGGGGAACAGGTCGGCCAGGCCGATCTCCACCGCGCCGCAGATCATGCCGTAGCTGTCCACGCCGCGGAGCTTGCTCTTCTTGATCTCCACCAGGTCGCCCTCGCCGTGCCACTTGCACATGGCGCCGGGCAGGGCCACAGCTACTTTCATGCCCTCGCGGAGATTGCTGCCGCCGCAGACAATGTCCTCCACACGGCCGCCGATATCGGTCTTGCACACCTTCAGCTTGTCGGCGTTGGGGTGCTGCTCGATGGTGTTGATAACGCCCACCACCATGTCGTGGAAGGACGCGCCCAGATCGGTGGCGTCCTCCACCTCCACGGTGGACATGGTCAGGTCGTAGGCCAGCTTTTTCAGGTCGGCGTCAGCCGGCAGCTGGACGTAATCGCGGATCCAATTCAAAGATACTTTCATGTCGTGTACCCTCCCTTATCAGCGGAACTGTTCCAGGAAGCGCAGATCGGCGCTGTGGAACAGACGGACGTCATCCACGCCGTAGCGCATCATTACCAGGCGGTCCAGACCGATGTTGACGTAGAAGCCGGTGTATTCATTGGGGTCCAGGCCGGCGGCCTTCAGCACGTTGGGGTGAGGCGTGCCGCCGGGCATGACCTCGATCCAGCCCACGTGCTTGCACACACTGCAGCCCTTGCCGCCGCAGACCAGGCAGCCCATGTCGATCTCAAAGCCGGGCTCGACGAACGGGAAGAAGCCGGCGCGCATACGGACCGGAACGTCGCGGCCAAAGACCTTGCTGAGGATGCTCTTGATCATCACCTTGCCGGAGGCAAAGGTGAAGTCCTTGTCCACGATCAGCGCCTCATACTGGAAGAAGGCACGCTCGTGCCGGGCGTCGGTGGTCTCGTTGCGGTAGACCTTGCCGGGATACACGAAGCGGTAGGGGGCCTTGTGGGTCTGGAGATAGCGGACGGAGCCGCCGGTCAGGTGGGGTCGCAGGCACAGCTTGTCCCAGCATTCGCCCTTGTCATGGCCCGCCAGCCAATAGGTGTCCATGCTCTCGCGGGCGGGATGGTTGGGGGGGAAGTTCAGGTTGTCGAAGCCGTAGAGCTCGCTGGTGATGTCATCCTCCTCAAAGATCTCAAAGCCCATGGAACGGAAGGCGTCATTCAGGTCGTAGCACATCTGGGTGATGGGGTGCAGACCACCGCTGAGGGGCATGGTGCCGGGGACGGAGATGTCAAAGTCCGGGTCCACCTCGGAGGCCTTCATCTTCAGCTCGTCACGGCGCTCGTCCAGCAGAGCGGACAGTTGTCCTTTCACCTGGTTGACGGCCTTGCCCATCTCGGGTCGCAGGGATACGTCCAGCTTGGGCAGCTCCTTCATCAGCTCGGTCAGGCTGCCCTGCTTGCCCAGCAGCGCGGCCTTGATGTCCTGAAGCTCCGTCTCGGTGGCGACGGAGGCGATGCGCTGCTTGCCCTCGGCCAGCAGCTGTTCCAGTTTTTCTTTCATGTATTTGCTTCCTCCTCTTCAGAGTTGTTTAATGGGGCAAAGCGCAATAAAAAACACCCTTCATCCCATGTCTTGGGACGAAAGGCGAACTTCCGTGGTACCACCCAGCTTCGCGGACCTTGTCCGCGCACTCATTGCCCGGTAACGGCGGGGCCCGGCCGCGCATTTCCTCGCGGCAGCTCCCGGGCGAACACTGCGGTACATCCCAAGTCGGCTTGCAGCCGGTGGCCGACTCTCTCTGCCGGATGCGTGGGCGCAGATCTTCCCGTTCACAGCTTTTTTGCTTGATGGATAACTTATACCACAACAAAAGGAAACTTGCAAGCACTTTTTTCGCGGCGCGATACGAAAAAAGCAGGTTTTGTAATTGACATATGTGCTATACTGTACAAAAAGGCACGGGGAGGTGCGCTATGCAGGTCATCGACAGGGCGTTTGTGCGGGGCCTTATGCCCGCCCGGGACCCGGGCGGACACAAAGGGACCTTCGGCAAGGTCTATCTACTGGGCGGCAGCGTGGGGTACACCGGCGCGCCGGTGCTGTGTGCCGGCGGGGCGGTACACAGCGGCTGCGGGCTGGTGTTCCTGGGCGTGCCGGAGACGGTGTGGCCCATCGCGGCGGCCAGATGCCTGTGCGCTATGCCTCATCCGCTGGCGGAGCAGGACGGAAGGCTCTCCGCGGCCGCGGAGACGGAGATACGCCGCCGTGCCGCCGTCTGCGATGCCGTGGCCGTGGGCTGCGGCCTGGGGCGGAGCGAGGGCAGCGACGTGCTGGTGAACGCGCTGCTGACGCTGGAAAAGCCGCTGGTGCTGGACGCCGACGGCATAAACGCGCTGGCGGGGCATATAGATACATTGTCCTGCCGCCGGGGCTGTGTGACGGTGCTGACGCCCCACGACGGGGAACTGGCCCGCATCGGCGGCGACATGACCGCGCCCCGTGA
>JABLTO010151883.1_pt1 | contig 25298 bp, 19 predicted proteins | sample 7160091 | NCBI WGS metagenome assembly JABLTO01 (sample SAMN14651225, study PRJNA627086) | human gut metagenome | isolation source: feces | host: Homo sapiens
CACGCCGTTGACACCCTGCAAACGCTGGCCCGCATGGGCTGGCAGCAGGCTGTGCTTTCCGCCTCCCGCCGCGATTACCTGATCGAGCAGGTACGCGCGCGGGGTCTTGAGGACTATTTTACCGAGTTGCTCGGTCTTCAGGACATTTACGGCGTGAGCAAGGTGCAGGTGGGCAAAGACTGGCTCCGGAACAGCGGGGTGAACCCTGCCGCCTGCGTGATGGTGGGGGATACCACCCACGATGCCGAGGTGGCGGCTGCCATGGGGACAAAATGCGTCCTCTGCACCAGCGGGCATCAGTCCCGCGCCCGGCTGGAGGCCGTGTGCGCCCATGTCATCGACGACATAAGCCAGCTGCCCGGGGTGCTGGAAACCCTTTAAAAAACAGAAGACAAAAACCGACAGCGTCCGCGCTTTGCAAAGAGTACGGGCGCTGTTTTGTTTTGGAAAAGATGCGGCAAAGAGACGCCGATGGGAATGATTTTACAGAAAGTTCATTCAAAACACCGGAAAAACAGGGGAGTTGGATTTGACGGCTCTGCGGGTTTGGTGTATCATATATCTGTATGTTAGTTTTCCGCGCGGGCAGGCTTCTGCCCGGATTTTTGATAGATGAGGTGTGATCAATGTCCCTTGCTGAAAAACTCTTTGGCAGCTTCTCGGACCGAGAGCTGAAAAAGATCAACCCCCTGACCAAGCAGGTGCTGGCACTGGAGCCCAAGTATCAGGCCATGTCCGATCCTGAGCTGCAGGCCCAGACCCCGGCCTTGAAAGAAAAACTGGCTGCCGGCTCCACGCTGGATGAGATCCTGCCGGATGCTTTTGCCGTCTGCCGTGAGGCTGCTTGGCGTGTGCTGGGCATGAAGCATTTCCCCGTGCAGGTCACGGGAGGCATCGCCCTGCACCGGGGCGACATCGCTGAGATGCAGACCGGTGAAGGCAAAACGCTGGTGGCAACCCTGCCCGCCTACCTGAACGCTCTGACCGGCGAGGGTGTGCATATCGTTACCGTCAACGATTACCTGGCCAAGCGCGACAGCGAGTGGATGGGCAAGCTCTACCGCTGGCTGGGCCTGACCGTGGGCCTCATCGTGCAGGGGCTGGACGGCGATGCCCGCCGCCGTGCTTACAATGCCGATATCACCTACGGCACCAACAACGAGTTTGGTTTTGACTACCTGCGCGACAACATGGTGACCTACAAGGACAACATGGTGCAGCGCGGCCATGTGTATGCCATCGTCGATGAGGTGGACTCCATCCTCATTGATGAGGCCCGCACGCCGCTGATCATTTCCGGCCGGGGCGAGGACTCCTCCAGCCTGTACACCCAGGTGGACCGCTTTGTCCGCACCCTGCGCAAGAGCGTGGTGGTGGAGCTGGAAGACAAGGTGGAGACCGATGAGCAGGCCGATGGCGATTACGTCGTGGACGAAAAGCACAAGACCTGCACCCTGACGGCCAAGGGCATCAAAAAGGCCGAGGAATACTTCAAGATCGAGAACCTGGCCGCCGCCGAGAACATGACCCTGGCCCACCACATCGACCAGGCCATCAAGGCTTACGGCGTCATGCAGCGGGATATCGACTATGTGGTCAAGGACGGCGAGGTCATCATCGTCGATGAGTTCACGGGCCGTCTGATGATCGGCCGCCGGTACAACGAGGGCCTGCACCAGGCCATCGAGGCCAAGGAGGGCGTCAAGATCGCCGCCGAGAGCAAGACGCTGGCCACCATCACGTTCCAGAATTACTTCCGCATGTACAAGAAGCTGGCCGGTATGACCGGTACGGCCAAGACCGAGGCCACCGAGTTCACCGAGATTTACGGCCTGAACATCGTCACCGTGCCCACCAACCGCCCCAACATCCGCAAGGATTACCCGGACGCCGTGTACAAGACCGTCAACGGCAAGTACAAGGCGGTCATTGAGCAGGTGATGGAGTGCCATAAGAATGGCCAGCCGGTGCTGGTGGGTACCGTCAGCGTGGAGAAGAGCGAGACGCTGGCCAAGATGCTCCAGCGCTACACCCGGGATTTCAACGTCCTGAACGCCAAGAACCACGAGCGTGAAGCTGAGATCGTGGCGCAGGCCGGTAAAAAGGGTGCCATCACCATCGCCACCAACATGGCAGGCCGTGGTACCGATATCATGCTGGGCGGCAACGCCGAGTTCATGGCCAAGGCCCAGATGCGCAAGGAGCACTTCTGTGAGAATCTGCTCAACCCCGAAAAGCCTGAGGACGCCGACCCCAGCGCCGTGGAGCTGCTGCTGACCGAATCCGACGGCCACGGGGAAACCACCGACGAGAATGTTCTGGCAGCCCGCAAGCGGTTTGAGGAGCTGTACGCTCAGTACAAGCCCGCCATTGAGGCCGAGGCCGACGAGGTGCGCAAGGCAGGCGGCCTGTTCATCATCGGCACCGAGCGGCACGAGAGCCGCCGCATCGATAACCAGCTGCGCGGCCGTGCCGGCCGTCAGGGCGACCCCGGTGCTTCCCGGTTCTACCTGAGCCTGGAAGATGACCTGATGCGCCTGTTTGGCGGCGACCGTGTGGCGGGCTTGATGGATACCCTCAAGATCGACGAGGACACCCCCATCGAGAACCGAATGATCACCAACACCCTCGAAAGTGCCCAGAAGAAGCTGGAGGGCCGCAACTTTGAGATCCGAAAGAACGTGCTGAAGTACGACGACGTCATGAATCAGCAACGCGAGATCATCTACGGCCAGCGCCACAAAGTGCTGGACGGCGAAGACATCTCCGCCGAGATGCACAAGATGCTGCGGGAGAACATCGACTCTTCCTGCGCCCAGTTCCTGGCGGGCGATGTCAAGGATGAGTGGGACTTTGGTGCTCTCCGCCGTCACTATCAGGGCTGGCTGACCACCGATGCCGACTTCCATTACACGGTGGAGGATTATGACAGCCTGAGCCGCGAGGGCATCGCTGATCTGCTGTATGACCGCGGCATGGATGTCCTCAACGATAAAGAGCAGCGTTACGGTGCCCCCCTCATGCGGGAGCTGGAGCGTATCTGCCTGCTCAAGTGTGTAGACCGCCAGTGGATGGACCATATTGATAATATGGATCAGCTGCGGCAGGGCATTGCGCTGCGCGGCTACGGCCAGAAAGACCCCGTGGTCGAGTACCGCATCGAGGGCTTTGATATGTTTGACCAGATGGTGGATTCCATCCGGGAGTCCAGCATCAAGATGCTGCTGACCATCGAGGTGCGGAAAGCCGGTGCCGCTCCCAAGCGGGAGCAGGTGGCCAAGCCTACCGGAGAGGGCTTTGTGCCCGGAAACGGTGCTCCCGGTGCCAAGGGTGCCCCCAAGGGCCAGCCGGTGCGGGTCATCAAGATCGGCCGGAACGACCCCTGCCCCTGCGGCAGCGGCCTCAAATGGAAAAAGTGCACCTGTGCACAGTACCATCCGGACGGAGCTGGTAACACGCAGGAGTAACATAAGATCATCCGCCCTCTCAGCTGCCTGAGAGGGCGTTTTGCAAAGGAGCGATGTTTGGATGATGAAGCCGAATGAATTGCTGGATGAAGCGAAGACCCTGCAGCCTCAGCTGCAGAAATGGCGGCGGACGATCCACCGCAACCCGGAGGTGGGCTTTGACCTGCCCAAGACCAAGGCGCTGGTCAAGCAGGCCCTGACCGAGATGGGCTATGCGCCGCAGGACTGCGGCAGGGCGGGGGTCCTCGCGCTGGCCGGGGGAAAGCGCCCGGGCAAGACCATCCTGCTCCGGGGCGATATGGACGCCCTGCCCATCTTTGAGGAGTCCGGAGAGGTGTTTGCCTCCGAGGTGCCAGGCAAGATGCACGGCTGCGGCCACGATATGCACACGGCCATGATGCTGGGTGCGGCAAAGCTGCTGAAAGAACACGAGGAGGAGATCGAAGGCACCGTCAAGCTGGAATTCCAGCCGGCCGAAGAGATTTTCCAGGGCTCCCCGGATATGATCTCCAACGGCCTGCTGGAAAACCCGAAAGTGGACGCGGCGGTCATGTTCCATGTGCTGGCCGGGATGCCTCTGCCTCTGGGCGAGGTGCTGGTGCCGGGCGGCGGCATCACCATGGCAAGCTGTGAGCAATACCACATTGTGGTGCACGGCAAAGGCGGCCATGGTTCCATGCCGGAAAACTGCATCGACCCCATTACGGCCGCGGCCCATATCCACATTGCATTGCAGGAGATCAACGCCCGGGAACTCTCCCAGAATGATTTTGGCGTGCTGACCACCGGGCGGTTTGCGGCGGGAGCTGCTTCCAATGTCATCCCGGACACCGCTGAGATGTGGGGCACCATCCGCACCACCGACCCCGACAACAAGACCGGGGCGTTCATCCGGCAGCGGATGACGGAGATTTCCGAGGGCGTGGCAAAGACGTTCCGCTGCACAGCGGAGGTGGAGTTCTCGGACTACTGCCCCTGCATGATGGTGGACAAGGCCCTGGCGCAGGATGCCATGACCTATATGACCGACCTGCTGGGGAAGGGTGCCATGGATATGGCCCCGCTCACGGGTGGAAAACCTGGCGGCGGCAGTGAGGACTTTGCATTCGTGAGCCATGAGGTGCCCACGGTGAGCATGTTTTTGGCCTGCGGCAGCCCGGAGCGGGGCTACCGCTACGGCCAGCACCACCCCAAAGTCCGGTTTGATGACAGCGTCCTCTGGGAGGGCAGCGCGGCGTACAGCTACTTTGCGCTGCGCTGGCTGGAGGGACACCGGTAAGCCGAAAAACAGGAAGTGTGAAAAGGAGGAGCAGCCGTGCTGAAGATCGCAGTGGTGGAAGACCAGACCGAGGTGCGGGAGAGCTTGTGCCAGTTCATCCGGCAGTACGCCGGGGAGCAGGGCCTGCAGGCGGAAGTGGAACCCTTTGCGGACGGGGCCGTCATTGCTGAGGGGTACCAGCCCGGGTATGACATCATTTTTCTGGATGTGGAAATGCCCCGGCTGGGCGGCTTCGGGGCGGCGGAACGCATCCGTGCGGTGGACCCGGATGTGGTGCTGGTGTTTGTGACCAACATGGCCCAGTACGCCATCAAGGGGTACGAGGTGGACGCGCTGGATTATGTGCTCAAGCCGGTCAGCTATGGGGCGTTCTGCACCAAGCTCTCCCGGGCCATCCAGCGGGTGCAGCGCCGCAAGGGTGGGCAGGTGGCCCTGCAGCTTTCGGGCGGCGGGATGCAGTTGTTGGACACCGGCGATATCCTGTATCTGGAGACCCGCAACCGGATGCTCTACTACCACACCGCCACCCAGGAGTACGCGGTGCGGGGGAGCCTGGCCGGGGCTGAAAAGCAGTTGGCTGCCTACCACTTTGCCCGGTGCAACCAGTGCTATCTGGTCAACTTGCAGTATGTCCGGGGCGTGGAAAATGATTTTGTGCAGGTGGGGGACGCCCGCCTGGAGATCAGCCGTCGCCAGAAAGCCGCCTTTATGACGGCGGTGGCCTCCTATCTGGGAGGTGTGCTGTGATCGTTGTCGGCAGGCATGTGTTTTTTCGGGCGGTGCTGCGGTGGGGCGCGGCGCTGGCGTTCTGCTACCCGCTCAAGCACCGGGAACGGTTCTGGCTCCGGGCCGTGGAGTTGCTGCTGTCCCTGATGGCCCTGACCTGGCTGCTGGACCCCATGGCCCAGAGCAACTCGCTGGTGCAGCTGCAGATCTCCCTGCTGGGAATGTACGTCGGCTTTTTTATCCTGCTGGGTGCCATGATCTATGCCTGTGTGGAGATCGACAAAAAGAGTGCCCTCTACTGCGCGGTGTGGAGCCTGCTGACGGCCCAGACGGCTTACGAGGGCTGGAACCTCTTTGAGCTGCTCTGCGCGGTGAAAAGCCATCCGCTGAATATGAACAGTGTCCCGGTCAAGCTGCTGCAGGTGCTGACGGGGGTGGTGTTCTATGGAGTCATCTGCGGGACACTGGCCCGGAAGATCCCGGACAAAGGCGTGTACCACATCGGGCCCCGGCAGCTGGCCAGCGCGTTTTTTATGGGGATCATGTTCATGCTGCAGGCGGCGCTTTTAAGCAGTGCCCAGGCGCTGGACTGGCCCATGAGTGTTGTGGGCACCACCCTCATCGGGCAGCTTTACTTTTTGACGCTGCTCTATCTGCAGACGGAACTGTTCAAAAAATCCGACCTCCAAAAGGAGATGGAAACACTGAATCTGCTCTACGAGCGGCAGCGCCAGCAGTATCAGGTGGCGCGGCAGAACGTGAACATCATCAACAAGCGCTGCCACGAGCTGCGGGTGCAGATCGCGGCCCTGCGCAAGCTGGCCCCGGACGCGGTGCCGCGGGAGACGCTGGAGGAGGCGGAGAACGCCGCCCGCCTCTACGACGCCGGGGCGAACTCCGGCAACGAGGTGCTGGACGTGGTGCTCACCGAGAAGACCCTGCTCTGCCAGTCCCGGCGGGTGCAGCTCAATGCAGTGGCCAACGGCAGCTGCCTGCAGGGCTTTGAGCCCGGCGACCTGTACGCCCTGTTTGCCAACGCGCTGGACTACGCCATAGAGGGAGCCGTGCGGACGCCCGACCCGGCCCGGCGGAACATCGACCTGCTGGTCTGCGTGCGGCAGAGCTTTATCGTCATCAACGTCATCAGCCCGGCTCGGGAGCCGGAGGCTGCCGCGACCCGTACCGAGGCCTATGAGCTGAAAGTGCTCCGCCGCATCGTGCAGAAATACAGCGGCACCCTGACCACGGAAACGCAGAACGGCTTTTTTGCCATCAAGATCATTTTCCCGCTGAAGCAGGGAGAGTAAAACAAAATAATGAAAACACAGCGATATGCGGACTCTGACAAAGAGAATGCGTATCGCTGTATTTTTATTGTTTGGAAGCGTCCTTGCCCTCTCAGGCGCTTGCGCGCCAGCTCTCCCAAAGGGAGAGCCTCTGGCGATTCGCAACATTTGTTGGATACAACTGATTGTGAAAGTTGCACAATGATTTTGTTTTGGATTTGGAAGCAAAAAACCGAATATCCTCTCAAAACGACCACTTTTCGCAACCATCTTGCAAAAAATATTTGCTTTGATAAAATACTGACGAACGAAAACGAACGGAATGAATCCCGTGAAAATACGACCAAGTTTAAGGAGACGGCTTATGCGCAAAATTGTCCGACTGATGAAAAACTGGCAGTTCATCGGCCCGGAGGGGAACACCACTCCCGTGGACCTGCCCCACACCTGGAACGCCATCGACGGCCAGGACGGCGGCAACGATTACTGGCGGGGCACCTGCGTCTACCGCACCCGTTTTGCGGCGCCGGCCTTTGAGGAGGTCAGCCAGCAGGTGTGGCTCCAGTTCGAGGGCGTGAACGCCAGCGCAAAGGTCGTCTTGAACGACACCGAGGTCTGCGTGCACGACGGCGGCTATTCCACGTTCCGCGCCAACATCACCACCCTGCTGCGAGAGGAGAACATCCTGACCGTGGAGGTGGACAACCGTGTCAACGACCATGTTTACCCCCAGAAAGCCGACTTCACGTTCTACGGCGGCATCTACCGTGACGTGAGCCTGCTGGTGGTCCATAAAGATCACATTGCACTGGGCCATTACGGCGACACCGGCGTGAAAGTGACGCCCACCCTGTGCAAGGATCACACCGCCGACATCCGGGTGGAGACCCGCCTCGAGGGCGAGGGCACCGTCCGCGTCACCCTGAATGACGCCGAGGGCAACACCGTGGCCACCGCCGAGGGCAAAGACGTCACCATGACGCTGGCACACCCCCACCTGTGGGACGGCGTGAAAGACCCCTACCTCTACACCTGCGTGGTGGAGCTCGAGCAGGGCGGGGAAGTGGTGGACACCGTTTCCACCCGCGTGGGCGTCCGGAGCTTCCGGGTAGACCCCAAGAAAGGCTTCTTCCTCAATGGCCGCTCTTACCCGCTCCACGGCGTCTCCCGCCATCAGGACCGCAAGGGTCTGGGCAATGCCATCAGCCGGGAGATGCACGATGAGGATATGACTCTCATCCGGGAGCTGGGTGCCAACACCATCCGGCTGGCCCATTACCAGCACGACCAGTACTTCTACGACCTGTGCGATGAGTACGGCATGGTGGTCTGGGCTGAGATCCCCTATATCTCCGAGCACCTGCCCAATGGCCGCCAGAACACCATCGACCAGATGGAAGAGCTGATCTACCAGAACTACAACCATCCCTGCATCGTCTGTTGGGGCGTCTCCAATGAGATCACCATTTCCACCAAGGATAAGGCCGACATGCTGGACAACCACCACATGCTCAACGACCTGTGCCACAAGATGGACCCTACCCGCCTGACCACGCTGGCCTGCTACGCCATGTGCGGCCCGTTCAACCCGGTGGCCCACATCACCGATCTGGTGAGCTGGAACCTCTACCTGGGCTGGTATGTGCCGGGGCTGTTCCTCAACGACCTGTGGCTCAACTTCTTCCATCTGGTGTATCCCAACCGGGCGCTGGGCTTCTCGGAGTACGGCGCGGAGGGAATGCCCAACCTCCACAGTGAGCACCCCCGCCGGGGCGACCACACCGAGGAGTATCAGGCAAAATACCACGAGTACATGCTCCGCTGCTTCGACCGTCACCCCTGGATGTGGTCCACCCACGTCTGGAACATGTTCGATTTTGCGGCCGACGCCCGTGACCAGGGCGGCGAGCCGGGCATGAACCATAAAGGTCTGGTCACGTTTGACCGGAAGACCAAGAAAGACAGCTTCTACCTCTATAAGGCATGGTGGAGCGATGAGGCGTTCGTCCACATCTGCTCCAAGCGGTTTACGGACCGCACCGCCAGCGAGATCGAAGTCAAGGTCTACTCCAACCAGAAGACCGTTGCCCTGTTTGCGGACGGCCAGAAGATCGCGGAGCAGACCGGCGAGCATGTTTTCACGTTCAAAGTGCCGCTGAACGGCGAGGTCAAGCTGCAGGCTGTGGCAGGGGAGTGCATCGACACGGCATCGTTCCGTAAGGTGGACACCCCCAACCCCGGCTACAAGCTGGTCAAGACCAAGTCCAAGAGCGCCAACTGGGTGTAAGCCCGGGCGGATTCCCCAAGGCAAGCGCCGCCTTTCCCACAAAGCCGGCTATTGTATAAATAAAAAGGAGGAGAACCCATGAAGAACAAGAAATCCAAGGTGGGTTTATGGTCTGCTCTGACTGCCATCACCGCGGTCCTGACGATCGCGGCCATCGTTGGCAATATCATTGCAAACCAGTACGCCACCACCATCAACGTTGCTCTGAATGCATCGACCTATCAGATCATTCACGACAGCAGCAACACCGAGGATACCGAGTATTTCAAAAAAGGCTTTGCTTCCGATGAGGAGCGTGAGGCCTACGAGGCCGAGCTGTGCGCTCAGGTCGAGGCCGAGGGCGCAGCCCTGCTGAAGAACCAGAACGCTGCCCTGCCTCTGGCACAGGGCGCCAAGGTCAGCCTGTTCGGCCACGGCTCTGTGGACCTGATGTACGGCGGCACCGGTTCCGGCTCTGTCGATACCAGCAAGGCTCCCAACTTCAAGCAGGCTCTGGAGTCCCAGGGCATCTCCGTCAACGAGACCCTGTGGAACCTGTACAGCTCTGACTCCATGATGAGCAAGTACAGCCGCATGACCCCTGCTTCCATCTCCGATACCCTGGAGGCGAACACCCAGTATGCGGTCAACGAGGCTCCCTGGAGCGCTCTGTCCAGCGCTGAGAGCAGCTTTGCCGAGTACGGCGATGCCGCCATCGTGGTCCTCTCCCGTTCCGGCGGCGAGGGTGCTGACCTGCCCAGCGGTGAGAATGGCACCAACGACAGCTGGATCTCCGGCCAGGAGGGCGACGGCAACTATCTGACTCTCTCCGCGGAGGAGCTGGAGCTGCTGCAGAACCTCAAGGCTCTGAAAGACAACGGTACCTTTAAGTCCATCATCGTCCTGCTCAACAGTTCCAACGCCATCGAGCTGGACTTCCTCAACCCCGAGATCTGCGGTGAGGATTACGGCATCGACGCTGCCATGTGGATCGGCGACGTGGGCCAGACCGGTATCAACGGTGTGGCACAGCTGCTGTCCGGCGCGGTGACCCCCTCCGGCTCTCTGGTCGATACCTACCTGTACGACAACATGGCAAACCCCGCCATGTACAACTTCTACACCCAGGCTTACCCCAACGCGGCAGAGTACAACCTGCTGACCGAGGGTGCCGACGTGCAGGGCATGTACAGCGTCTACCAGGAGGGCATCTACCTGGGCTACCGTTACTTTGAGACCCGTTACGAGGATGTGGTCATGGGCACTGCGAACGCGGGCGACTATGACTGGGCCAAGACGGTTGCTTATCCGTTCGGCTACGGCGACAGCTACACCGACTTCACCTACAGCAACTTCAATGTCACCGAGTCTGACGATGCCTTTGACATCAGCCTGACCGTGACCAACTCCGGCAAGACCTATTCCGGCAAGGAGACCGTGCAGGTCTACTTCCAGTCTCCCTACACCGATTACGACAAGGCCAACGGCATTGAAAAGGCTGCAGTCGAGCTGGCTGGCTTCGCAAAGACCGATGTCCTGGCTCCCGGCGCTTCTGAGACCGTGAACATCACCGTCAAGAAGAGCGAGCTGCGCACCTACGATGCCAACAAGGCCAAGACCTACATCGTGGACGCTGGCGACTACTACTTCACCGTGGGCACCGACTCCCACAACGCCCTGAACAACATCCTGGCTGCCAAGGGCTACACCGTGGAGAACACCAACGGCCGCATGACCGCCGATGGCGATGCTTCTCTGGTTTACACCTGGAACAACCCCGCTCTGGATACCACCACTTACGCTGTCAGCGCCAACGGCACTGCCATCACCAACCTGTTTGATGAGTCCGACCCCAACAAGAGCAGCGACGCTCCCGGCTCCGTGACCTGGATGAGCCGCTCTGACTGGACCGGCACCATCCCCACCGCTCCCGCACAGCTCACTGCCAACGAGACTCTGGCTGCTGACCTGGCATTCACCCAGTACGACGGCAGCCTGGCCGACAGCGTCGAGATGCCCACTCTGGGTGCCAAGAACGGTCTGACCCTGGCTTCCATGATCGGCAAGGACTTTGATGATCCCGAGTGGAATACCCTGCTGGATCAGCTGACCTATGACGAGATGGTCAACACCATCACCCTGGGCTTCCACAACACGGCCGCTGCCGCCTCCATCGGCAAGACGGCTACCAAGGACGAGAACGGTCCCCAGGGCCTGACTGCTGCCCTGACCGGCGGCGCGTCCGCCATGTGCTACACCTCTGAGGATGTCATGGCTGCTACTTTCAATGTGGACCTCATCAACGATGTGGGCCGCTGCATTGGCGAGGACTGCCTGGCCATGGGTTACTCCGGCCTGTACGGCCCCGGCATCAACATGCACCGCACCGCTTACTCCGGCCGTAACTTCGAGTATTACGCGGAGGATCCGTTCATTGCTGGCACCATCTGCGCTGCCGAGGTGCAGGGCATCCAGTCCAAGGGCGTGTACGTCTACCTGAAGCACGTTGCCCTGAACGACTCCGAGACCAGCCGCCGCGGCGTGAACACCTGGCTGAACGAGCAGACCGCCCGTGAGATCTATCTGGAAGTGGCCGATAAGGCCATCACCGATGGCGGCGCGTGGGATGTCATGACCGGCTTCAACCGCTGGGGCGCTACCTGGTGCGGCGCAAATCAGAACCTGCTGACCGGCTTCCTGCGTGAGGAGCTGGGCATGCGCGGCATGTGCATCACCGACTTCTCTGGTTCCAGCCAGTACATGGATCTGGTGGACGGCCTGATCGCCGGTTCCGATATCTGGGACAGCCCCATGCCCAAGATCCACACCACCAAGGCTGCGAACTATGAGAACGACGCTTACATTGTGACCCAGATGCGCAACGCAATGCATCACATCCTGTACACCGTCGTTAACTCCAACGCCATGAACGGCTGGGCATCCACCGATACCCTGAAGACCGTTACCCCCTGGTGGCAGACCGCGATCTATGCACTGATCGCTGTGCTGGCTGTACTGACCGTGCTCTGCGCATGGCAGCTCAGCAAGGCCCTCAAAGCCAAGAAGAGCGCTGTGAACACCGCTCCCGCGGCGGACCAGCAGTAAGCTCCAAGTAGATTCCTTCCTCTTCTTCTCATTTCCCCAAGGATCCCCCGCAAGAAACCCAAGGCAGCCTGTCCCCCCAACAAAAGGCGGGCAGGCTGCCGCTTTTTTAGAAAAAAGGAGACACCGCAAATGGGTGAACAAACCGCAAAGGCGCCGGGCCTGAACCGCGCCAAAACCTACCAGCTGGTGCTGTTTCCGCTGAACAACGGCGCGACCAACGTGTACTATGTGCTGGTGCTTTCCTACATCGCTACTTTCGGCAGCAAGGTGCTGGCCCTCTCCATGCTCTTTGCCTCGGTCATGGTCACGGGGATGCGCCTGTTCGACGCCATCACCGACCCCATCATCGGCGCGCTGATGGACCGCACTAACGGCAAATTCGGCAAGTTCCGGCCGTTCATGGTCATTGGCAACCTCATCATGGCGGCCAGCATCCTGGCGCTGTACTGCCTGACCCCCCTCATCCCGGCCAGCGCCATGGCTCTGCGCTACGTGGCGTTTGTGGCTCTGTACGCGGTCTGGGTCATCGGCTATACGTTCCAGACCAGCTGCACCCGCTCTGGCCAGACCGTGTTGACCAACGACCCCAAGCAGCGCCCCCTGTTTACCATCTTCAACACGGTGGGCAGCCTGCTGGGCATGGGTGCCATGCAGTTCTTTGCCCCCATCCTGGCCAAGAACTATGAGGGCGGCTACGCTTCCGCCGGGTTCTTCCGCACCCTGGCTCCTGTGGGCATCGTCATCTCCATTCTGCTCACTCTGCTGGCCGTTATCGGCATCTGGGAGAAAGACCAGCCCAAGTACTTCGGCATCGGCGGCGAGAAGACCGAGAAAGTCAAAGTCTCCGAGTATATCCAGATCATCAAGAACAATAACCCCATGCAGCGGCTGATGGTGGCCGGTGCTGGCTGCAAGCTGGCACTTTCCATCGCCACCAACACCACCGTGCTCTGTATGCTGTACGGCTGCATGATGGGCAATTACGACGGCCTCTACCTGCCCATGATGGTGTTGGGCTATGTGTTCAGCGTGCCTTTCTTCCTGCTCACCGTCCGCACCAGCCAGAAGCAGGGCCAGAAAGCCAGCCTGATGAAGTATGTCTCCGTGGCGTTCCTCTGCTACATCGGCGTGTTGGTGCTGCTGCTGCTCTGGGGCAAGAGCGATGCGTTCACCCTGTCCATCATGGGCGAGAACGGCCTGTCCATCAATCTGTACACCATCCTGTTTATCGCGTTCTTCGGCATCGGCTATGGCGCTTACTACGCAACGGCTGATATGCCCATCCCCATGGTGGCTGACTGCTCCGACTACGAGACCTACCGCTCCGGCAACTACATCCCGGGCATCATGGGCACCCTGTTCAGCCTGGTGGACAAGCTGGTCTCCAGCCTGTCCGCTACCGTTGTGGGTGTTGCAGTCAGCTTCATCGGCCTCGAAAGCCTGCCCACCCAGTACGACCCCTACACCCCCGGCATGAACCGGGTGGTCATCGTGCTGTTCTGCATCATCCCCATGGTGGCATGGGCTGCCACCCTCATCGCCATGAAAGGCTACAGCCTGACCGGCGAGAAGATGAAAGAGATCCAGGCGGTCAACGCCTGCCGCCGCGACGCCGTGGCCAACGGGATGAAGCTGGAGGACGCCATGACCAAGTGGCAGACCCTCGACCAGCTGCCGGCCGAGTACCGCGGCTGAGGGCTGACCCCTTGATCCCATAAAACCAGAAAGGCACCGCGCTCTGCTTCCCGGAAACGGGGAGGGGCGCGGTGCTTTTTGGTTCAGCTTGCACTTTGCCCGCAAAAACACTATACTAAAGAAAATGCGAAACGGACAAAACAGCGGGGAGGGGAGAAGATGGCAGAGCAACGGGTGCGGGGACTTTCGCTGCGGCGGAAAGTGACCGGCTGGCTGGGGGCGATTCTGGCCGTGACGCTGGTGTCCATCGGGATGGCTACCGCTGTGGGGCGGTGGACCAGCACCGCCTTTGACGCGATGCTGGCCGATAACAGCGCCTGTTACACCGTGCAGGATGCGCTGGCGGCGGAGACCAAGGCGTTCTCCCGGATGGTGCGGGAGCCCTCGCGGGAGAACACGGAGGAGTATCAGACGGCCTGCGAGATCACCGAAGCCAGCCTGGCGGAGCTGCCCTTTGATTATGAAAAGATCGGCGAGGAGCGCTACGCCCGCACCTGGAACCTGCTGCAGGGCTATGCGGGCTACCAGAAGTGCCGGGACGCCTTTTTGCAGATGGCCCCGGCGGCGGAGACCTATGTGGACCAGATGTACCGGGTGATGGAATTGCAGGATTACCTCTCCGAGTACGCCCTCCGGCTGACGCAGGCCACGTTGGAGCAGGAGAACGCCGCTTACAGTGCACAGGCCGACCAGCTGGAGCAGCTGCCCTGGGTGTATCTGGGGCTGTTCCTTATGGCGCTGGCGCTGATGCTGGTGCTGCTGGATATGCTGTCCCGGGCCGTGGTGCGGCCCCTGCTGGCGCTGGCGCGGGCTTCCCGCAGCATTGCGGACAACGATTTTTCCGGGCAGGATCTGCCGGTCCACAGCCAGGATGAGGTGGGGCGGCTGACCGGGACGTTCAACCAGATGAAGCACGCCATGCAGGAGCATCTGGCGACCCTGAACGCCCTCCACCGGGAGGAAGTGCGGAATCTGGCCCTGGAAAAAGACCTGGATCACACCCGAATGGAGATGCTCAAGAGCCAGGTGAACCCGCATTTCCTCTTCAATACCCTGAACATGATCTCCTGCATGGCCCGGCTGGAAGACGCCGAGACCACCGACAAGATGATCGTCAGCCTGGGCAACCTGTTCCGGCACAACCTGCGCACCAAGCAGCAGGAGGTGACGCTGGAAGAGGAGCTGGACGGGCTGGAAGATTACATCTACCTCCAGCAGATGCGGTTTGATGGACGCATTACCGTGGAAAAGCAGATCTTGGTAGACCCGGCGCGGGCGCGGCTGCCGTCGTTTACATTGCAGCCCGTCATTGAGAACGCGTTCTCTCACGGGCTGAAAGCCTGCGAGGAGGGCGGGCGCATCCTGCTGCGGGTCTGGCGGCAGGGGAGAATGCTGTACGTTACCGTGGCCGACAACGGCAAAGGAATGACGGAAGAGGAACTTGCCGCTCTGAGCGAAAAAATGCGGCAGAGCGAACAGACCGGAAAGAGCATCGGACTGGGAAATATCTTCCGGCGGGTGTCCATGCTCTACCCGGATACAGGAAAAATGCAGGTGTTCAGCCGGGCAGGGCATGGCACCGTCATCCGGTTTGAGATCCCTCAGGGAGAAGAGGAGGAACGAGCATGAAGTGCAAGCTGCTGGTGGCGGAGGATGAGCTGATCGAGCGGAAAGTCCTCTGCAAGACGCTGCAAAAGTATCTGGGCGACCTGATTGTCCTGTACGAGGCCCGCAACGGGCGGGAGGCGCTGGAGCTGTTTGCCCGGGAGGCCCCGCAGGTGGTCATCCTGGACATTGAGATGCCCGGCTACACCGGGCTGGAAGTGGCCCGCAAGATCCGGGAGACGGACAAGAACTGCGGCATCCTCTTCCTGACCGGATATGATAAATTTGCCTACGCCAAGCAGGCCATTGCGGTGCGGGCGCTGGACTACCTGCTCAAGCCCTATAAGGAGCAGGAGCTGGTGTTTGCGGTAGAGGACGCCATCCGGCAGGTGTCGGCCCGGAGCACGCCGCTGCCGCCCCGGGCACAGCCTACGGCCCCGGCTGCCCCGCTCCACACCGAGGAAGAGGACGAGGATGTCCGCACCTCCATCATCCGGGCGGAGATGCTCTCGTTTATTGAAGCCCACTACCGGGAGGATATCTCGATGCAGGACGCGGCAACAGCCCTGCGCTACTCGGATGCCTATTTCTGCAAGAGGTTCAAGCAGTGCTTCAAGGTCAACTTTTCGGCCTACCTCAACGAGTACCGGGTGGGGAAAGCACGGCAGCTGGTGCTGGACCCCCGCCTCAGCCTGAAAGACGTGAGCACCGCCTGCGGCTATGCCGATGCCAACTATTTTACCCGGGTGTTCAAGCGGATTACCGGCAAGACCCCCTCGGAATACCGGCTAGAAAATTTAAACAACTAAAGTGTGGCAAAGAACCGGAAGTACGTCTGATTTAGACGTGCTTCCGGTTCTTTTTTGCCAGTTTCTTTCTCCTCGGAGACGAAAAAATTGTACTTGGATACAAGAATGACAAAATAGTCCTGCGGTTCACAAAAAATTCCCGTTTCGCGGCAAAGAACCCTTTGTTACAATAAATTTACAAACCGTGAATCGAAAAAGGGAGGACACAACGCATGAAGAGAAGAAGATTCCTGTCGCTGATGGGCACGGCCGCATTGGCAAGCGGCCTGCTGCTGACCGGATGCGGCGGGGGAGAGGCTGCGGATGACCGCCGGATCATCCGCATTGGCCATGTGCAGTCGGCCAACCACCCCGACCACCTGGGCCTGACCGCGTTTGCGGATTTTATCAATGAGAAACTGGGGGACAAGTACCGCGTGGAGGTTTACCCCAGCGAGCTGCTGGGCAGCCAGACCGAGATGGTGCAGCTGACCCAGACGGGCGCCATCGACTTTGTGGTGGCCTCCAACGCCATCATGGAGACGTTCAGCTCCCAGTACCAGATCTTCAACCTGCCGTATCTGTTCTCCAGCGAGGAGGCTTACCACGCCGCCATGGAGGACAATGAGGTCACCGACCCGATCTTCCTGACCACCCAGAAAGCTGGTCTGGAGACCGTTACCTGGCTGGACGCGGGCACCCGCAACTTCTACACCGTCAAGACCCCCGTCAACCAGCCCTCTGACCTGAAAGGCCTCAAAATTCGCGTCCAGCAGTCCCCCACCAACGTGGAAATGATGCGTTTGCTGGGCGGTACCGCCACTCCCATGGGCTTTGGTGATGTGTACACCGCCCTGCAGGCCGGCATTCTGGACGGCGCGGAGAACAACGAGCTGGCCCTGACCGACAACGGCCACGGCGATATCTGCAAGTATTACTCCTACGACATGCACCAGATGGTCCCCGACCTGCTGGTGGCGAACTACGAGTTCCTCTCCAACCTCTCGCCCGACGAGCGGGCCATCTTTGAGGAGGGCTTCCAGCTCATCAATCAGGTGGAGCGGGATGCCTGGGCCGCTGCCGTGGAAGAGGCGAAGAACAAGGCCGAGAACGAGCAGCACGTCAACTTCCTCTACCCGGACACCGCCCCGTTCCAGGAGGCCATGGCACCCCTGCACACCTCGGTGCTGGCTGCCAACCCCGAGCTGCAGTCTATCTATGACCGCATTCAGGAATACAACGCCGAATACGCGTCCGCAAACTAAGGAGAGGCCAATATGGAAAAATTTCGTACCGCGCTGAACAAGGCGCTTGAGCTTCTGGCTGGCCTGAGCATGGCGGTCATGGTCATCCTGACCACCTATCAGGTCATTGCCCGTTATATCTTCAACTCTCCCTCCACCTGGTCGGAGGAGCTGGTCGGCTATCTGTTTGGCTGGAGCACCCTGTTTGGTGCCACCATCGTTTCCGGTGAGCGCGGCCACATGAACATCCCCATTCTGGTGGACCGGATGAACCCCGGGATGCGCAAGGCGTTCCACATCCTGTGGGAGGTCGTGGCGTTCCTCTTCTCCGCCACCATCCTCGTCTTCGGCGGCTTCCAGGTCTCCAAACTGGCCATGGGCCAGCAGACCTCTTCGCTGGGCGTGGCTGTGGGCGTATTCTACTGGGTCATGCCCATCTGCGGCGTGGTCATCCTGCTGTATTCCATCCTGAACATCATCGGCATTGCCAACGGCACCATCTCGCTGGAGGTCGCCGATGAGGCTTCCGAGGCCATCGCCAAGGTCGAGGCCGAGAAAGCCGCTGCAAACGAAAAGAAGGAGGGCTAAACCGTGGCAATTCAAGCATTGTTGGTCATTCTGGCAGTCCTGCTGGTGCTGCTGTTCCTGGGCGTGCCCATCTCGTACGCCATCGCCGTTTCTTCTCTGACGGCCATCCTCTCGTCCATTGACCTGAACGTTGCCGTGCTGACGGCTGCCCAGCGCACGTTCGTGGGCATGAGCAAGTTCAGCCTGACGGCCATCCCGTTCTTCATTCTGGCGGGCAACATCATGAACCAGGGCGGCATCGCAAAGCGCCTGGTGGATTTCGTCATGTCCATTCTGGGCAAGCTGCCCGGCGCGCTGCTCATCACCAACATCGGCACCAACGCCCTGTTCGGTGCCATCTCCGGTTCCGCTTCCGCCGCCGCTGCCGCGGTCGGCTCCATGATCCGCGACGGTGCTGAGGAGCAGGGCTATGACCCGGCTGTCACCGCTGCTACCAATGCGGCCTCCTCCTGCTCCGGCCTGCTGATCCCTCCCTCCAACGCCCTGATCACTTACTCGCTGGCTTCCGGCGGCACCTCCGTGGCTGCCCTGTTCATGGCCGGTTATGTCCCCGGCATCATCTGGGCTCTGGCCTGCGCCGTGGTCGGTGTCATCCTGGCCAAGAAGCTGGGCTATAAGGGAACCCCCGGCAAGTTCGATTGGAAGAACCTCGGCGTCTGCACCCTGCGCGCTCTGCCCTCCCTCTCCCTGATCATCGTGGTCATCGGCGGCATCGTGGGCGGCGTCTTCTCCGCCACCGAGGGCTCTGCCATCGCCGTGGTCTACGCCCTCATCCTGGCATTCTGCTACCGCTCCATCAACCTCAAGAGCCTGTGGAAGATCATTGTGGACTCTGCCAAGATGTCCGGCATGGTCGTCTTCCTGGTTGGCGTGTCCAACATTCTGGGCTGGGTCATGGCGTTCCTGCAGATCCCCGATGCCGTGGCGGCTCTGCTGCTGGGCCTGACCAACAACAAGTACATCATCCTCCTGATCATGAACGTCATCCTGCTGGTGTCCGGCACTTTCATGGATGTTACCCCGGCTATCCTGATCTTCACCCCGCTGTTCCTGCCCATCTGCCAGAGCTTTGGCATGAGCACCATCCACTTTGGTATGATCCTCGTGTACAACCTCTGCATCGGCAACATCACGCCCCCTGTCGGCAACGCGCTGTTCGTGGGCATCAAGGTGGGCCGTACCAGCCTGGAAAAGATCCTGCCTTACATGCTCATGTACTATGTCGCCATCATCGGCGGCCTGCTGCTGGTCACTTACATCCCGGCAGTGTCCATGGCCCTGCCTCAGCTGACGGGCCTGGTGTAATGAGCGCATAACAGAACCATCTACTTTCTTCTCCTGAAAAGGCGGCACTTCTGCAATCGAGTGCCGTCTTTTCCTTTTGTGTGCCGGAAAAATTTTTGCCTGCCGGCCCAGGAAACTGCAATTTTTCAGTGTGATGAACCGTATTTAAGAAAAAGAAACCAATTTTCAGTGGAAAGAAATGCGGTCCATTGCGAATAAGGAGGCTGCCGATATGAAACTAGCTGCTGATTACCGTGCTCTTGCCCGGGATGCCCTGCGTGGAAGATGGAAAACAGCGGTGCTGGCCGGGCTGCTCGCCAGTGCGCTGGGTGCCAATATTGTAAACGCAACCGAGAACATTACATCCAACGCGAACCGTGCCAACCAGAATTCCAACATCACGCCCGGCGGTTCCCTTGAGTTGTTTTCACAGGCCAACGGCGGCAGGCTGCTGGCAGTGCTGGTGGTCTGCATCGTGGTCTGGACCCTCTTCACCCTCGTGGTGGGCGGTGCCGTGCGGCTGGGATATGCCCGGTTCAACTTGAATCTGGCGGACGGAAAAGCGGCCGCTGTTTCGGACCTGTTTTCCCAGAAAGGCCGCCTGTGGGATGGCTTCTGCCTGAAATTTTTGCAGGGGCTGTATGTGGCACTGTGGTCATTGCTGCTGGTGATCCCCGGCATTGTAAAATCCTACAGCTATGCAATGGCTCCGTACATCATGGCGGAACACCCTGCCCTGACGGCCAACGAGGCCATTACGGAATCGCGGCGGATCATGGACGGCAACAAATGGCGGCTGTTCTGTCTGGATTTCAGCTTCATCGGGTGGGAGCTGCTCTGTGTCCTCCCGATGCTGGCCGGGTTTTCGTGGGTCGTGGCAGCTTTCTCCGATGCAGCGGCCATGGGGGTCGCCCTGGTGATGCTGCTGGCAGTTCCGTTGAGCGCGGGCTTTTTTGTAGTGCGCCCCTATGAGGAAGCCGCATGGGCGGTTTTCTACCGGGACATCACAGCGGCCGAGGCAGAAACCGAATGACCCGAACCGGAAAGCAAAAGGAGTACGAAAGACGGAATGAGAAACACTGCGATCTATCATCTCCCGGGGCTGTTTGAGTTTTACGAGCTGTACCGCCGGTTCCTGCCGCTGTTCCGGACACACCGGGAGTATTTTTACGATTGGTGCGAGATCGGTTCCATCTACGGTGCCCCGGAAAACTGCCTCTGGGGCGGGGGACGCTTTTCCTGCGGGGAGTGTGATCCCCAGGCGATGATGGCCCTGCTGCGGGAATACGGCATCTCGGCCCGGCTGACATTCAGCAACTCGCTGCTGCGGGAGGAGCATCTGGCGGACGAGCGCTGCAACGCGTTTTGCAGGCTGCTGGCAGAAAGCGGCGGCCCGCAGAACGGCGTCATCGTCCATTCCGACCTGCTGGCGGGCTACCTGAAAGAGCACTACCCGCAGCTTTATCTCGTCTCTTCCACCACCAAAGTCCTCACGGAGTTTGAAGCGTTCCGGCAGGAGACGGCCCGGGAGGATTTTGCCTATGTGGTGCCGGATTTCCGGCTCAATAAGGCCTTTGCCCAGCTGGAAACGCTTGCCCGGGCGGAAAAAGACAAGGTGGAATTCCTCTGCAACGAGTGCTGCTGGACGGGCTGCAGGGACCGCAAGCGCTGTTATGAGGTGGTCAGCCGCCAGAACCTTGGGGAAGACTGCCCGGATCACCGCTGTGCCGCGCCCGACGCGGCGCAGGGGTACCGCTTTTCCAAAGCCATGCGGAGCCCGGCGTTCATCGGGGTGGAGGAGATCAAGGAAACCTATCTGCCCATGGGCTTTTCCAATTTCAAGATCGAGGGGCGGGCCCTGGGCAGTGCGCTGGTGCTGGAATTTTTGCTCTACTATCTGGTCAAGCCGGAGCACCAGCTGGAAGTCCGGGAAGAAATTTATCTCGACAACATGCTGGACTTGTTCTGACCGCCTGCGTGCAGGGTTGAAGCCTGGAGCCGGTTTGCGTATAATGGATAGGAAACCGGGGACGGCTGTCCCCCAAATGAGAACATCAGGAGGGAAATCAAGATGGAATTTACACAGGTCGTGGAAAACCGCTATTCCTGCAAAAACTTCAGTGGCCGTAAGGTGGAGGCGGAAAAGCTGCAGGTCATTCTGGAAGCAGGCCGGGTGGCCCCCACTGCGAAAAATTTACAGGAGCAGCGGGTCTATGTCGTCCAGTCCGAAGAGGGACTGAAAAAGATCGACGCTGTAACGCCCTGCCGCTATGGCGCTCCCACCTGCCTGGTGGTGGCCTTTGATAAAAACCATGTGTTTACTTACCCCGGCGAGAAGCGGGATTCCGGCGTGGAGGATGCCTCTATTGTAGCCACGCACATGATGCTGGCCGCCGCCAACGCAGGAGTGGACAGCTGCTGGCTGAACTTCTTTGACCCGGACAAGGCAGCCAAAGAGCTGGGCCTGCCGGAAAATGAGGAAGTGCTGATGATCCTGGACCTGGGCTATGCAGCCGAGGGCGTTGGCCCACTGCCCAACCACGCCTCCCGCAAGCCTCTGGAGGAAACGGTGGTCTACTGCTGAGGAAGACTGCCCGGAACAAACCGGAACCGTAAAATAAAAAGCAAAAAGTCAGGCTCTCCATTTTACCGGAGAGCCTGACTTTTTCTGTTACACAGGGGAATGCGGGATATCTTGAGGAGAAAAGAATCTTCTGGATAAAATCAGGTCTGGAACTTGAAAACCGCCGAGATGGCGATGTAAGTCTGGCCGTCAAACGTCCGGACTACTACACCGACATCGCTCCAGCTGTTCATATTGTGGCTGTTGATGTTGGTGTCAGTTTTGATAAGTTTTGCGAGGTCTGTATTTTTGTAATCACACTTGGCAATGAATGTGCCACCGAATTTGCCATTTTTTAAATCAGTATGGTCTACGTATCTAAAAGAAGAACTGAGATTCCCAAACTTGATAGCAGCATCCAGGTCCCGTTTAGCCGTTTCGCGGAGCTCGCTGCTGTTTTGCAGTTTGTCGGAACGGTTCTGATTGATGGCGGCCATCACGGCAGTTTCCGCCTGTGCATCTGCGGAGGTAGAGCCACCGCCGCCGCCGCAGGCTGTCAGCAGGGACAAGGCGAGAACGCCCACTAGAAGAAGAGCGGCCAGTTTTTTCAGGTGTTTCATTGTAAATGCCTCCTGTTGTTTTCAGAATTTTTGTTGTCATTTTTGGGTGCAGGAATGATCATTGGCACATCCAGATCATGTGCTGTTCTGGCTTTATTGTATCGGACTGCATGGGATTCTGTCAATTGCGAAATTGTATGAAAATCAAAAAGAAATTTCGTTAAAATCAATGAAGATACGATCATTCTATGAACAATTTGTGAAGAATAGACCTGACTTCGCAAAGGATCTTTGCTTGGAATAAACGAGACCTCCAGCAATCTCGCCGGAGGTCTTTTCATCGCATCATAAAAATTTACAGTGCGGTCTGTGCGGTCTTGACAAGGTATTCCATGGCCTGCACGGGGTACTGCCCGGCGGCGGTCTCGCCCGTCAGCATCAGGCTTGCGGCCCCGTCCAGTACGGCATTGTAGATGTCGCTGACCTCGGCGCGGGTGGGGACCGCCCGGGTCTGCATACTGTCCAGCATCTGGGTCACGACCATAAAAGGCACGCCCGCGGCCCGGCAGAGGGAGGCCAGCTGCTTCTGGCAGCGGGGCAGCTCCCACAGGGGCATGGCGTTGCCCAGATCGCCCCGGGCGATAACGACCTGATCCACCAGCGGCAGAAACTCCGGCAAAGTACGGACACCGGCAATGTTCTCAATTTTGGCAAAGATCTGGATCTGCCCGGCGTGGGCATCTTCCAGCGCGGCCCGCAGGGTACGGATGTCTTCGGCGCTCCGCACAAAGGGGAGCATGACACCTGTGACACCGCAGTCGGCGGCGACGCGCAGGTTCTGCAGGTCTTCCTCGGTCAGGGTAGGGGAGGAAACCTCCACGCCCGGTACCGCGATGCTCTTCCGGCTCTGGAGCAGGCCGCCCCGCAGTACGGTGCAGTGGAGAGCAGTGTCCACTGCGTTCACCCGCAAAAGCAGCTTGCCGTCGTCCAGCAGCAGCTTCTGCCCCGGGGTTATGGCGTCCAAAAGGCAGGCCGGGCAGGGAATGCCGCCCGTACCCAGAAACACCTGCTGCCCCTCGGAGAGCGTCAGCGGGGACGCCAGCCGCCCGATGCGCAGCTCCGGGCCCTGTAAGTCGATCAGGAGGGTGCGGATGCCTGCTTTCTGGATGAGCTCCAGCCAGTCGGCGTGCTCGGCCAGTGAGCCGTGAGAAAGGTTCATCCGGAGGCCGGTCATTCCGGCGCGGACCATCTGCTGTAACGTGGAAAGCTCCGCACAGGCCGGGCCGATGGTTCCGTAAAAATCCATAATAATTCTCTTCTTTCTGTGTTATTTTGCGGGGTTGTGGCCCGTGAGCAGGGCATTCAGCTTGCGGCTGAGGTCGGCCAGGCACCAGGCAATGGCCATGCCGCCTGCAATGCCGAATGCGGCTAAAAAGGTCTGCTCGCCATAGTGCTCCGCGGCCAGCAGATTGCTGGAGACCACTGCGTTCATGCAGTAATACAGGGTGCTTCCGGGGATGAGGGGGACTGCCGCCGTGATGAAAAACGGGGTAGAGGGGGCGTTGTACCACCGGGCCATAAACTCGGCGTAGAGGGCCGCGCAGACACCGCCCACAAGGTTGGCCAGGAACGTGCCGTGTACCGCGGGCGCGGCCAGCAGATAGGCCAGCCAGGCCAGCAGCCCGCCCACGCCTGCCGCAGGCAGGTAACGGCGGTTGAGGTGGAACAGCAGCCCGAACCCGATGGAGCCCAATGCCCCGCTGAGGAGCTGGATGATCGTCTGCATCATGCGGCACCTCCCATCAGCCAGATGGCTGCCATCATGCCAAGTGCCAGCATGGCCGCCAGCAGAACGGCCTCCACCAGCCGGAGCGAGCCTGAGATGATATCACCCAGCAGGATATCCCGGATGGCGTTGGTAAACGGAATGCCGGGCACCAGCAGCATGATGACGCCGATGAGTACCATGTCCGCATGGAGCAGCGGGCAGACCCGGCAGCACAGCAGAGAAGCCATGCCGCTGAGGAACGACGCAATGAACTGGAACGCTACACCGTTCAGGCAGAACGGGGCAAGCCACCGCTCCATCCAGCAGATGAACACTGCAACCCCGCCCGCCAGCACGCCGTCCCACAGGCTCCCGCCAAAAAAGACCGCAAAGCTGGCCGCCCCCAGCACGCTTCCCGCCAGATGGAGCCGGGGCTCCCCGGGCTGTGCCAGAATGGTACTGAGCTGCTGCTGGAACTCCTCCACCGGAGGCTTTTCGGCGCAGATGCGACGGCTCAGGGCATTGAGCTGTTCCAGCTCCAGCAAGTCGTTGCCGGTGCTCTTGCGCAGGCGGCGGGTCTGGGTCTGGGGCGGCAGGCCCGGCATGGTCAGCGTGACCACGATGCTGGATGTAATGACAAAGATATCGACCTCCTCAGCCCCGTATGCCGCCGCAATGCGGTTGAGGGTGTCCTCCACCCGAAACACTTCGGCCCCGCTGTTCTGCAGCGCTTCCCCCATTTTGATGAGGACGCAGAGAAACTGACTGACCTCTGCTTCGCTCATAAGAACCACCCCTCTCTGTGGGCAGGGGAGCGCCCCGCCCGGTACCTCTCTATCATAGCACAGAACGGCCCAAAAGGGAAACCCTGCGGCAAAAAGTGCACAGCAGAACAAACCTTGCAAAAAACTTTGCAAAAACAGTTGACAATCCCATCCTCACCTGCTATAATTATTAGCGTCGTCACGGACGAAAACAAACATCTGGGGGTTTAGCTCAGCTGGGAGAGCGCTTGCATGGCATGCAAGAGGTCACCGGTTCGATCCCGGTAATCTCCATACCGAGGCACTTCAC